>MDTA01072615.1_pt1 | contig 16143 bp, 24 predicted proteins | sample 811151 | NCBI WGS metagenome assembly MDTA01 (sample SAMN05326648, study PRJNA326480) | marine metagenome | isolation source: seawater | place: Indian Ocean: South | collected 2010 | reverse complement strand
TTTAATACTGGGTGCATACCCTCAAAAAAACAAAGTGTCATAATACCTATAAACCAAATTGTCCATAGCTCATCTTTTATAGAACTACTACTGGCATCAGCCATAGATTGTTCCCATTCACCAGTTTTTTCAATCTTAGATTTTTGTGCAGTAAGTTTTGTTAATTCTACTTCTTGTTTTAGTTGTGCTTTCTTTTGCCTACCTTCTAACCAAGTACCAGCAAGAGATGTTATACCACTAAATATAGAAGAGAATGGTATCATATTATACTACTCTTACCTAATCGTCTTTCAACCATCTCTCTAAATGCTGGGTCTTTCTCGTATTTAGGATTATTCATATCAGTAGTCATTTCATTAATAGAAGCATAAGGAGCATCTGAAGAATAATCAGGACTTACACCTTCAAATAAATCAGGTTGTTTTGGTGTGTTAGGTGACATACCAGCTCTACTCATCAAACCACCTAGTGCCATATTAATTTGTTCTACTGTTCCATAATCAACAGTATGGTTAAAAGCATTTTTTTCTTGTTCAGACAAATTCTCACTTGCCCAACCCATCAAAGATTCATAATTTTCTTTACCACCTACTGTTTGATGTACAGCATCAATGTGAGTATTAGCGATAGCTTTTTGACCTTCAATATAACTATCAACCAATCCTTTAGGTAAACCAAGTTCTTCTAACTCATTATAACTTTTTTCACTTAGACCACCTTCAGTTTCAAATTCATCATAAAACTTTTGTAAAGGAACTTGCTCTACATCTCCGTCATCTTGTGGTTGTTCTTCAGTTTGTGTTTCTTCTTTACCTGATGATTGTTTCTTTTCTAGTTCAGAATATGCTTTTGCCATTTCTTCTGCACTAGTAAATTTTTCAGGTAACCAATCAGGTCTTGTTCCGTCTGAAGAATCAGCTCCCATTGGTCTTGTATCAGGTGTACTTATTTCAGCAACAGTACCGTCTTTAGATGTTACAACATCTTTAGTTATATCAATACCTTCTTTTGCTAAGTTCTCTTGACTTGTATCTACATCATCATAAATTTGACTTGGATTTATTTCCACTCGTTCTGTGTTACTCATATATTTTTACCTCACTTAAAAGTTTTTATCTTCAACAGCTAATTCACCGTCTTGGTTCATTGTAACTGCTTTGTTATTTTTGTCTATATGTTCAGCCATCTTAGTTACCACTTGAGGTTGCATCACAGCTTGACTCATCATTTGTTGTTGATATGCTTGGTTTTGTTCATCAGCTATTTGTTCTTTGGATTTTATCAATCCATCAATATCAATAGCATTTGCCACAGCAAATTTATGAATAGCATTATCAAGGTTTATGTGTCTTGCTAGTGTTTCAGCTCCTAGTGTTTGTGCTAAATCAGATATGAATGTTATTAATCTTACTCTATCTGAAGCTCTACCTAGACTTTCTAAACCTACCAGTATCTTTACTTTTACTAAATCTGCTGGAAGGTCAGGAAGAAGTTTTGCTTCTCTAAGCAAATTCATCTTCACTCTTAAATACGGTATCTGAAACTCATTTGTTAAGATACCATAAACATTACCCAACTGTTCTTGTAGTTCGTTCTTGAGTAATTCTATTTCAGTAGCTGTAACTCTTTCTGCTTGTCTTTGTACAGAAGAATTTAACAAGAAAGCAAACTGTAATCTTTGCTCTATTCTTGCCATTGTTTCTAATGCTACTCTAAAATCATTAAACTTGTTTGCTTGTAATACACTTACATCACCAGCTGAACCTTCTATGATAGCTCCGTTTGGTGCTTTTGCTAGACTTCTAGCTCTTGTTGTTCCGTTAGGTGAAACCATAAATAACATTTTAGAAGATGCTGAACTACCTTCTATAATAGATTTTGTTAATCCTTCTAAACTTCGTAAGTCACCAATTACATTCTCAACTAGTCCTCTACCATAAGACATACCGTCTATAAGATTAAATGTTAGTGGTATATAAGGTAAACTTTCATCAGTAAAATTTTGTTTGCTTACTATAATTTTACCAGCTTCTTGTATAACCATATACCCATCTTTATCTTTTTGTACACAAGTATATAGTTCAACATTACCACCTTTATCTTTATCTTCTTTAGATATTTTGTTTGATATTTCTTCAGGTAAATTTTCAACAGCAATCATTTCTTTAATTACTATCTTAATAGGAACACCTCTTGGACTCCTACTTATTGTATAATTATCAAGTCTATAAACTTTTAATCCAGTATCAGTAACTCTTAATAATGTATTTCCTGACACTATTAATTGTTTCAATGCTTCGTATACAGCAACCCTATCATTAGTCGCATCAATGTTATCCATTATAGCTTTTTCTATTTTAGCTAAACCTTGTTGAACTCCTTGTTTAGCTTCAGGGTCATCAGATACTTTTTTAAAAACTAATTCGTCAACATCTAATCTGAAGAAGGGAGCTTGGGGAGGAAACAAAGCCAACATCAGTTTAGATGCCAACGAAAGAACACCCCTTGAACCAACACTTTGAAAAGGTGTGGTATATTCAGTAGCTTCATTTGCTCCTGAAGGTGGGTATAAATATGGTATTGTCAATTCAGCTGAATCTCTTGCTCTGTTTAAATATATCTCTCTATTCAGTTGCATCTTTTGATACTGTCCTTGAATAGTTGTGGGTTTACCAGTTCCACTATTACTGTCATTCATTGGAATGTTGTAAGATTCAGTTGCCATTAATTATCCTTATGATGTTGGGAAATTAACACCACTTGCACTAAGTCCTGAAGAAGCAAGAGGTATTCTTAAAGAACTTCTACCTACTCTTTTCTTTTCCGTAACCCTTGCTCTACCTTTAGCTTCAGACTCAGCATCAATCGGTGCTGATTGTTTTCTTTCAGCTGTCACATCTTGAACCTTAACTGGTGGTTCAGGTGGTGGTGGTGGTGGAGGGGGTGGTGAGGGTGCTTTTGGTGACATACACATATTCACTCATCTCCTATATTATTATGTTGATTATCATATATTTGTTTCAAATGCCTATACACACTTCGTTGACCTGACTTATAATATATATCTTTCATTTCATCTTTTAGTTCTGCACAAGCATCAGGAAAAACTTGATTTAAATATTCAATAACTTCTTTTGAAATAGACGGTTGTTTAATATTCATTACAATTTCTCCTAAAGTGTCACTTATCTCTATCCATCAATTCACCAGCAATACCAATGTAACCACAACCATCAATATAGTTATCATCATTATCCTCACCAGCTTGTGTTCTCGCAATCTTTAGTAATGCCATCATTATAGCAACATCTTTAGGTTTGAAAACAAGTTTACAATTTTTGTTATGCACATAAGCTGTCCATAAATTAGCTATGTTTTGGTGATTAATTAATTTATCTCCGTATTTTTTGTGTCTATCTTCACTAACCAAGTTGCTTGATGTCTTTAATATTTGTGAACTTTTCATAGTTATAACTCCATAAATTTATTTGATTTGTATTAGTATTATAATCATTAGCTGTAACTATTCGTGCTAGTCGTGCCTGATGGTAAGCATCATCAACAGTATGACCAGCTTTTAAATATTGTTTTATAACAATATCCCAGTTATCATCTAGTGAATTTTTCTGTTTCAACAATCGTTTTGCTGAAACTTTTCCTATACCTTTACAACCACTATATCCATCTGTTGTATCACCAGTTAAGGTTTGCATAAGAAAATTGTAATCAGCTTGTTTTTGTGTAATCTTTATTAGCTTATCTTCTTCATCATCATAATGAGTACCAGCTATTGTTTTTAAATCTTTATCAGTAGAATATATTACACATTTATCTAAGTAAGTTCCAGTTGCTAAAACTCCTATTGTATCGTCACCTTCTAATCTTGGATATTGTTGCGATACTAATTTAGTTTTTATATAATTTTTTAATGGTTTGTAACATATTGGTTTTCTAATACCTCTACGATTAAACTTATATGTTGAATCTAAATCTTTTCTAAAATTTTCTTTGTCAGAAAAACAATGAATTGCAAAATCACATAAAGATTTTTTTAGATAATATCTATGTAACTGCAAGTATTGTTCTTTAGCTTGTTTAAAATCACAATGTAAAGTCCATTCATCATCACCCCAATCAACTGGTTCTTCTAATGCTGAAGTGATTTTGTATAATAAAATATCGGCATCAATCAGTAATGTTTTTGGCATTTATTTTCTCCACAAAATATGAATGATTAAACACTTTGTTTATAGGTAGTAAAACTAATTTTGATGTTCTGTTATCTCCACCAAAAATGTAACCATTCTTTTCTAAATAGAACTCAACAAATATTTTTAATTTATCTGTTGGTATTAATATTATACTAGGGGTTTCAACATCTTTTTCCCATAGTATAAAACTCCAGTAGTGAGCTGTTGTCACACGGATACCTGAGGGTTTACCCCTTGACTCAATTTCAACTGCAAGATTTCCAGTAACACTCCACTTCCTATCAGTTTTAACTTCAACTTTAACATCAGTTAAAATTTTCTTTAATTTGTTTTCCCATTTAAGTCCAAACTCTAAGTCCTTTTTGAAATCTATGTCATATTCTTTAGTGTGTTTCACTCCAATTTTTTCCTACTTTAAGTTCACCATCAAGTGGTACTCGCAACTTTAATTTATCTTGAGTTGCCTTAAAGATTTGTTTAGTTATTGTTTTAAATTTATTTAATTTATCCTCTCTTACTATGAACTGCATTTCATCGTGAATATGTAAAACCATTCCATAGTCTTTCCCCCAAATAAAACCAGCATCTTTTAATAGTTGATTGAAAATTATTGTACCTTGTTTCACAACAAGTGAACCACCTGATTGAACAAGTGTGTTTAGACTAGAATGTTCACCTCTAGGATATAGTTTTCTACCGTCTAATCCCCTGATAAATCCTCTTTGTCTAAGTGTAGCAATAACATTCTCTTTTAATTTTACCAAAGCTGGAATGTTTTTCTCCAAATTTTTTCTAATTCTCTTAACTTCACTAGCATCTTTTGAAATAATCTCACCAATTTTTTTATCACCAGCTCCATATATATAAGAAAAGATAAACCTCTTACTATCTGTTCTGCTACTGAGTCCAAGTGCTGTTTGATTTTCGGTGTGTAAATCTTTCTCAAGAAGTTTGTTAATAAAGCTACCCCCATCAAGAGGACATAAGAAATGCCCAGTAATGCGAAGCTCCAAATTGCTGAAATCAATGCCACACATAACCATAGAATCAGGAGCATAAAAGAAACTCCGTATTTCTTTACCGTATGGTAAATTCGCTGAGCAAACCTGAGCAAGGTTTGGGGAATGGTGGCTACACCTTCCCGTAACTGCTCCATTAGTGATAACTTGTCCATAGATTTTTCCTTTCCTTTCTACTTTTAAATACCCTTGTTCACCATCTGCTATTTGACCTAATCTTTTCTGTAACATAAAGTGTTCAGCTAACAGACTTGCTTCAGGATAATTTAAACTTTTTAATATTCTTTCATTCACCTCAGGTTTGCCAGTAGGTGTAAACTGTTTTGGTTTCCAATCATACTTCTCAATAAGTCTTGCTGATATTTGTTCCCTTGAACTTGGGTTAAATATCTCAATCTTATCTTTAAGTTTCTTACCAGTTTTTTCTGAGATTCTTTCTATTATTTTTTCAGGAAAAGATTTTCTTAGTTCTCTTTCTATCTTAATACTTTTCTTCAACAATTCTTTTTGTAATTGTTTAGCTCCATTGACATCAAAGTTTACACCAAGTCTTTCTTGCTTTCTTATCCAATGAGCAAAGTTGTGTTCAAGTTCAACAGCTTGACTTGAATAATTTTGCTGTTTAAAATATTTATATAATGCTAAAGTTATTTTGTTATCATTCTCACAATACTCTTGCATCTCAGGTGTCCAATTATCCCAGCCATTTATATTTAGATACTCGCCTTTCTGCTGACCTAAACGATAACCCCAAGATTCAAGACTATGTTTACCAAATAACCTAGAAGGAATTTTGTTTGCTTTTAAATCTAAGTCAAATAAATTTGTATATATTAATCGTGATACAATTAGTGTATCATACACTTCTGCTTCTATTTCTGTATTATAAATCTTCTCTATAACTGGTATATCAAAACCTTGTATATTATGACCTATTAACAATGTTGCTTTAGATAATAAATCTATACCTTTTTCTACATCATCAGGTGCAAAAGAATATACTTTGTTTGTATCTATATCTTCTGCAACAATACAAAAAATTTTTGTTACATCTTTTAGTAGTCCGTTTGTTTCTATATCAAATACTAATTTCATTTTACCTCACCTTCAATTAATTAGTGCTACTCTTACTTTTCCAACATTAGGTATAAACTCCATCAACCTTGATAGTGCATCAGCTACTACCATCTGAGTATCTACATCTCTTGTTAGAATTACTGGTATAACATTTTTATGTTTTATAGATAGATATATTGAATCCATTATAGTTCTAAAAACATCAGCTATATATTTCTTTTCAGCTTTTGTGAATGTATTATATTCTTCTTGGTCAACAAGATAAGCCATTATTAATTTTTTAAGTTTTCGTTTATCCATTTTTCGGTTAGTCTGTTTGTATCTTCATTCCACACTAGTGTTGTAGCATAACCGATTGTACCACAAAATCTATTCTTTAAAACTCTAACGGTCATATCTGTACTCGCTTCATCAGACTCTTGCCTTCTTGATAAAGAAATAATTCCATCACTCAGCTGTGCCAAACTTTGACTACCTCTTAGATGACTTAGACTTACTTGTACTTCACCTGACTCGTGACCCTTATTACCGTCTAATCTTTTTAGATGACTTACTAAAAACAAACATATCTTTAATTCTTCAACTAATTTTCTAAGAGCTGTCATAGTATTATCTATTAATCTTCTTTCATCACCTTCACTTAATCCTGATATTACTATTGATATATGGTCTAAGAATATATATTCACAACCTAAACCTTGAGCCATATATCTTATTCTATTCATCAAATCATCAGAGTCAGTTGAACCCCAATGGTCATAAAAACAAACATTGTCTGCAACATTTTCCCAAGCTCTTGTAAGTTCTTTATCAGTACAAAGAGTTCTAACTTCAGGAAGGTGTATAGGTTTTTCCATTTCAATAGAAACTAAACCTCTTATACTTCTTTGTACTGATTCTTCTAGTGCTATGTATCCAACTTTCTTTTTCTGTTTGATAAGATAGTGTGCAAGTTCTCTGCATACTTGACTCTTACCAGTACCAGTTCCAGCACATATTAAATTTAATTCTGATTTTCTAATACCTTTTAATTTCTGTTGTAGTCCTTCCCAACCATACGGTACTGAAGCTACTAAATCATCTTGTAATAATAACTTCTTTGTTTCATTACCTAATATTATTCCTTGTGGTGTAAATGTTTTAGCTTCAAATATACCATCAATGATTTTATTTTCTTTACCTTTAACCAATAATTCATTGGCATCTTTCCCTTGTAATGTAGCAATCTTACATTTCCTAACTGGTAATATACTGGCACAATCTCTTGCTGTTGAGATACCAACCTCATCATTGTCAAAGCATAAAATTATTTCTTCAAACTTTGATAGCCATTGTAATTCTTTTAATATAAATTTTTTAGCTGAACCTACACCTGATGGTATAGAACAAATTGGATAACGGTGTTTTTGTATTTGACTTATACTCATACAATCAAGTTCACCTTCTGTAAGTATAACTTTCTTGCCACCATCTCTCCAATTCTGTTGACCAAACAATGTTACATTTTGAAAGTCACCTATCCACTTAAATGATTTGTTTGGGTATCGTAAATGTTGTGCAATAACTTTATGATTGCTGTCATAATAATTAGCAATATGTACTGGTTTACCTTTATCTTTTCCAATTTGATAATTAAAAAATTTACAAGTATCCTCGTTTATTTTTCTTTTTAAAAGATTGTCATACTCACCTTCTAAAAATTCTTTGTTTATTTCTTTTGCTGGTGTTATCATTGTTTCCTCGTTTGTATCATTCGTTATTAAATCCTCGCATTTAAAACACCAACTGTGTGTTCTACCATTAGGGTGTTGATACAATGCTCTATTGTCTTTTGACCCACATAACTTGCAAGGTATATGTCTTACAAATTTACTCGTCTTGTTTATGGTGTCTATCGTAGTCATAATTTGGAATGTCCTCGTTCATTAAAAATTCGTCTACATCAAAATTAGGACAAGTTTTTATATCTGATAAATCATAATGTCCTACAATTTTAGCATTAGGATATTTAACTGCTACTCTATCTAATTCTTTTTTCAATGACTCCCATTGTTCAGCTGTAAAATTATCTTCAGGTTCTTTGTGATTAGTTTCTTTACTACCACCTATAAGACATACTGATGTTGATATGTTATTGAAACCTTTACAATGAGCTTGTACATCATCATCATCTCTACCTCTTTCAATTTCTCCATTTCGTTTTATAACAGTTGCATAACCAATCTTTATAAAACCTCTTTCTCTATGCCACCTATCAATTTCTTTTGCACCAATATCTTGAGAGGGTCTTGTTGCACTACAATGAACAACAATAAATTTAGTGTCATATCTCATTTACTTCTCCATTCTATTAAATAATCTTCTTAGAAAATAACTTCTAAGAAGAGATATGATTGTGAATATTACACCCATACCACTAGCTTCTAGTAGTGATGGATAAAAACCAAACAAGGGTAACACTAAAATATTTGCAATAACATTGATAATAAAACCAATGACAATATTGGTACAACTTTCTATAAAACTGTATAATTTACTTTGCATCTAGTGATTTAATTTCTCGTACCCATTTACTTGGAAATAATTTTTTAGTTGTAGCAATACAATGATAATCAAAACCGTAATGTCTACACCAATCTCCATAAGTTGTTTTACTTTTCTTTCCAATTTTTGTTTTAGAATTAGAAAAAATAAACCTGACTTTGATGTTAGGAAACTGCTCCTTTATGATTCTGTGTTTCTTCCTATCAGCTGTGACAAATCTGCCTTTAGCTTCTATGAAGATAGCTTCACCTAAATCATTGGTGTAGTTAAACACAAAGTCAGGTCTGTAAAATCTCTTCAGAGCTGGTTGCATAAAATAAATTTTTGCACCCTCATAACTAAAGTTAAGTTTCCTAGACTTCAGGAATTTATAGAGGTCTTTTTCCAACCCTGATTTGAGATTTGGTTTGCTAGAAGTCGGCATCAGATGGTTTGACTTCTTGCTCTTCATCAAGTGAGAAACCATCTAGTTTATCTAGTAGATTATCCCCTTGTGAACTGGTATATTCTTTAAGGTCTATTACTTGTACTATTCTAGGTTGTAATGTTACCCCAGCTCCTATCGCTGGTGAGTAATATCTCTTTGGAAGATATACAATCCTAATAGTAGAACCGTTACCAATTAGTTTATCCATTGGTACTGGATTCTTTTGAGAGTCAACTATTCGTATTCTTCTCTCATATCTCTCATTGGTTTTACTATTGATACCACTAGCTTTTACCTTAAAGTTAAACACATAATCAGCACCATCTTCATTAAAAGGTTTAGGTGCTTCTTTAATAGTCTTACCTTGATTGCTTCTTTTAGCATCTTCAAGAGAGTCAACTAGAGCTTTCTCAATATCAGAAAGCATATCAGTTGCTTCTTCCTTTTTGACTTTAAGTTTTACTGTATATAGTCCGTCTTTATCAAACTTCGTATCAGCAACTTGTAGTCTAGGGTAAAGTGCTTCACCCTGAGAACTAACTTTTAGTTCATCTGTCATACTATACTCCTATTCTGTTAAGTATTTCTAAAGTGTCACCTATTATATACAAAAGAACTCTGACTCTAAAACACTATCTAATTTCAGGTTACCTTTTGCTGGTAACTCAGGAAACTTTTTCTTGTTTTTATCAGACAACATATCGTACATATATGATGACCATTGTTTCAACAAATCCTCTGAGTACAAATCAATAAAAGATTTTCTCAAAGACTTTGCCATTATGTTATAGTCATTAGCAACAACACCAAAGCTATCGTGTATGATACTAAAACTATCAACCCCTTTTTCACTAGCCATAACTATTGACTTCATTAATAAACAAGCATCAATACTATGTATAAGATTAGGTGCAACAGATTGTGCTGTTGCTCGTGGACAAATCTTATTTGTTTCTTTTTGTATTGATACCTTAATTATACTATCACCCATTTTAGTTTTGACTCTTTTGTTTTCCATTTTATAATTTAACATTTGTACTGGTGCATTTAACGGTGTTATCCAAGTAACTGGTAAGTTCTCACTTGCAACTAACCTCGCTATTGTTTGTACATATTTCATTACTCGCCTTGCTCCAACAACGACCTCACCAATACTATCCCATACTATTGGTGTAAGATATTGTGTAGCTTGAAACAACTCATCACCAAATGGGTGTTGTTTATTTTTTTCATTTAGTTGTTTTGTAACTTCATCTTCTAGGTATTGCCTACAACTATATCTAGTTAGACCATACGGTAAACACATTGTAGATTTCTTACATATCTTTCTATCAATACCCCAAGCTAACCACTTACTTGCTAGATTATCTTTTCGTTTTTGTAGCTTAGATAAAACTCTTTCAGCAATCATACCATATACATCTTGTGGTTTATTATCAGGTAATAAGTTAGTTGCCTTACCACCTACCTCATCTCTCAACATAGCTGAGTAATGTTGTAAACCTGAGTTACTGCAATCAGCTTGTATTGGTAGTGACGATATAAACTGTAAAGAAAATTTTTCTTCAGCTAATTTTTTATACTCACAACACCAAGCAAAAAATGCAAAAGGTTTATCAGCTGTTGCCCACCAATTATCATCTAATGGATTCTTTGCTGTTGATATTATTCTTTGCTCGTTATCTTTTACCCATTGTAATCTAGTATCAATATCTTCTTTATCTGTTTCTCCGTACAATCCAGCTCCAGCTATTTGTAATCTCATAAGAGCTTCATTAGTTTTTAATCTCTTACCAAACTTAAATGTTAATAATGTTCTTGACCAATCAGCTCCTTGTGGATTTAACAATGCTGGTTTAGGATATATTCTCCATCTAAAATCATATTGGTGTGGAAAGAATAAACTCTTATCCAGCATCTGACTTGCTATTCGTAGACTCTGATGTACCTGAATGAACTTTGATTTTTCTCTGTGCTGTGCATTGTAAATTTTATTTGCTTTTCTTTTCCAATCCTTCAGAGCTTCTTTATCTTTTTTTAAATCACCAACCTTAGGTGGTAACTCAAGTGTGTCAGGATTAACTGGTAAGTTGCCTAGTCTATAATTATTTTTCAGGCATACTTCTATTAGCTTGTATACATCTTTGTTAATAATCCATTCTGTATTTTGTATGGTGTTAATAGCTTTGAAAATAATAGGCATATCTTTACACCTATTATTTGCTTCCTCAAGAATGTTTCTTGTTCTTGTTTTTTGTAGATTGTAGTGCATTAGATACCTCTTTTAAATTGTTATCTTTGTTGTACTTCTTGCCATAGTAACCACCATCAAAGAAATTACTCCATTCTTTTGGTGGCATAAGCATAGGCATAAACTCAGGGTGAAGTGCTTCATTAGACATATTAAATTTTTGTATGTCATTCATCAGCTTAGATGTTGCTTCAACATATTTTATAGATTTATTTCTTGCAACCTTCCTAGTCTGACAAGTGACTAGTCCAAGTATACTAGCTAACTCTATACACTTTGTACCAAGATGAACTCGTTCAACTTTATCCCACTTAGCAAACTCTAAGTTCGCTTTGTTCATATAATAAACCCAAACATTTTTCTTATAGACATATTTGTTTTCTGTCATAGGAATAGATTTACTACTTGCCATTCGTTTAGCAATCTTTTTAAATGTTGGATTATCTTTTGTTTGGAATAAAGTTATTCTTGATTCCATCTCTAATGAGTTGGCAATCTTAACAGACAATCTATTTAAAGTTTGTCTGTGTGAGATACCGTCAATACAAGATTTCAAAATAATTAAACTACAATTATCCCACTTACTTGTGTTATCGTCTTTTAATTTTTTTCCTTCAAAATGTTTTGACTCAAGACATTGGCAAATAAGTTTACTAGCAATCTGATGTCTACCAGCTTGACCACTCAATGCAATCTTAACCCAGTTATTTATCTGTTCACTTAAAAGAGATACATATTTTTGTAAGAGTAATACTCCTACTAGGGTTGTTGATTCTTGTTGTTTAGCTAGTGCATTGTTCCAGTTTCTTTTGCTTCTATCTATACCACCTCGCAACATCTTTTCTTCCCATTCTAATTCTTCCTTTACCATATTGGTATAATCAGAATTGGTTTTAAACTTACCACCAACACCAACTCGCAATAGTTCTGCAAGGTGTTCGTCAAGTTCATCAAGATTGTGTCTTATCATATATGCTCCTTAATTTAAGTTTTAGTTCTGTAATCTTAGCTGATACTTCTTTACATTTTGTTATGTCGTAAACCTTATTATCGTCACTCCAAATATGCTCCTCTAACTTTTCAAATGCCCAAGCTAGTAGTTCCATTTCATCTCTGTTTAACTGCATTGGTTTACTCACTCGCCCTCTCCAACTCACTATGTAATTTACTCATCATCTTATCAGTTGGTTTAGCATAATAAGTTAGTGTAGTTTTAATATCTTTGTGACCCATAAAATATTGTACACTTTTAATATCAACACCAGCTTCAACTAATCTAGTACAGCAAGTATGTCTAGTTGAATACGGTGTATAACTTTCATCTAGCATACTAGCCAACCTTACCTTCTTCCATAAATAGTTTAATCTATTCTTATCATACTTTGGTACATACTGATTATTGAAATTAAAAAAATATTCAACTTGTCTATTAAGATATACTGGTCGTGTGTGTTTAGTTTTACCACTATAAATATTAATAATTTTTGACTCAGACTTTAGAGCTTGTTGAACCTTCTGCATATCTAAACAATTAATTTCTATGTGTCTTAATCCAGTATTGATTGCAAACACAAACCAAGTATAAAAATCTTTATCAGGAAATAAATTATTTATATTAGCTTTGAAGTTATGCTCTTGCTGTTTAGTAAATATACCTTTAGCTTTGCAATCACTAACACTTACTCGCTGAACTTTAGGCATATAGTTTATTAACCTCAGATTGTTTGCTTCTTCTAAAATAATTTTTAATACTGACAATCTAAAATTAATACTACTACCTGACGGTTCACCACCTCGTTTTCTGTTGGTGATTTTATTTGTTAGATGTACTTTAAATTTTTCTATTAGTTGATAATCAATATACTTAATATCTTTGTTATCAAAAAATTCTTTGATGTCTTTGTAATATGTTTCAACTGACATCTCAGATGGTTTACCTCGCCACCGTTTATCAAATACATATTTATAAACCTTATCTAAATTATAAGTTTCTTTTTTATTTATATTCATTTTTGTTCCTCGCTTTTTCTTTTTAAATAATCAATATAATATCCTGATGTAGTTGTTTCTGCATACAACTTTACTCGTTGGTTAATATCTAAATCACTACCCTTAGCTTTTACAGATTGACTTGCTTTTTGTGGGTTACCTCTTGCTATTCTTTTTAAATATTTTTTATATGACATTTTACCTCGCTAGTTAAACATTAAAAAAATAATCAGGGTATCTAAAATACTCTAATAGTTCTATTACTAATAAACCAAATAGTAAGAGAGCTATTATGGTATGGTAAACATTCCATAATACATACTCTCTATCTTTTCTATTTAGTTTAAGAAATTTCTTTATAAGATTATGATTGAACTTCATTACTAATTATCCTCAGGAATAATTGTAACTGGACTAAACATACCATCAACTGGATATTGTTTGTCTTGTTCATCTAACCTTATTGGTAGTTTCCAAAAATTACCAGCACCTAATTCTATTTCAGTTACTAGTATTTGTTTATCTTCATCAAACATTTTTAACCTCGCTTTCGTTTGATTGTTTCATTTATATATCTATCTATAACAGCATTAAATAATAATTCAACTTCTTTTTGAATAAGTTTACAATTAACCTTATCGTTTATATCTTTACCGTATAATGTTAATTTTATCATTGGTTGCTATTGTAAATAAATACAGTAAACCTTATAATTAATCCTTGAGGTTGTCTATATCCTCGCTAAATTAGACAACCTCAACCAACTATTATTATTTATCTTTATTAATATTAGTTGCAACAACCTTAACTATGTCCTCAGGTTGTAAACTTAAACCGTGACTATTATTAATTAACCTTAAACATTGTACTAAATCAAAAGCCATTTGAGTAAATACTCTATTATCTTTTGTTTGTAATTTATATGTCATAGGTTTATTTTTATTTATTATATTATCGTAGTTCATTGGTATATATTCCCTATCATTAATTGTTTATATTTTGGTTTATAAGTTATCTCTTCTCTTAACCTTAACGACTTATGACTTTCCCAGTAAGAAGGTACATCAAAATATGTAAATTGTTCTCTTACTAAATCGTTAATTTGAGAATTTGAAAAACCTCTAAACATCATTTTAAATAAGTATTTATTTGATGCCATTACACCACCATCAGTTAACCTTAATCTTTGTTTTAAATCAGTTAACCTTTTGTAAAAATAATTTTTATTTAAATACATTGTTTACCTCGCTTGTTTAAGATTGTTTTGAATACAAAAAACTTCAATACCAGTTCTAACACCGTTAATATATGCAGTAAGTTTGTTGTAAAGTTCTCTTTTAGAAACATAACCACCGTATAAAGGTTTAGTTATTCCACCACCATCATTTACAACTTGAGCTAAATCATAGCCACCGTATGCACTTACTAAATGATAGTTTCCAATATTCCAATATAACTTTCTACCTTGATTAGTTGTTAATAAATAATTACTTTCTGTTGGATTATGTGTTAACTCGTTTAATTGTTTAATTAAACTTTCTATATGTTTTGTTGTAGTTCTCATTTTTTACCTCGCTTGTTAATGAGTAGGTGACAACCTTAACGGTTGCCACCAGTTATTATTATTATTATGCAACCTTCTTTAAATTTTCTTGAAAGTCACCGTTAACCTTGCCAGTTTCTAAGATAGCATTTACTAAATAATTACTGGATTTTTCTGCAAGTTTAAATGCTTGTTCAATAGCTTTCTTATCGTTATCGCAAGATTTTAACCAACTCTTTATATACTTTGTATGGTCGCTCCTAATGTAGAAACTAACCTTAAAGAACTGACTAAGAAAAACTGATGTTAATTCTGCAACAAGTTCCTCGTTTGCATAATCCAGTTTCTTTTTACCTTCTCTATTACAACGATTTTCTAGCATTGTTGAATGGGCTAACTCGTGGAAAAGAACTGATAAATAATCTTCATTAGAATTAAACTGCTCTTTTCTAATCATATTGATAGTATCTGTTGACGGTCTATAAAAACAACCACCAGTATTATTATCAATAACCTTAACACCTATATTCTTGCAACCTTCAATAATATCCTCAAAAGAATTATTATTAATGTTGGTTGCTTTACAGTATTTACTATTAAACTTATCCATTAAAACTTTATCGTCTTTAATGGTTGTTTGATTAACATTAAATACATTATAGTATTTCCAGTTAAAGAATATAATAGTTACCGTATCACCATCTATTTTATATCTTAGATAACTAGGTATTTCTTTATATTTCTTTTTAAACTCAGTTAAAGACATAGTTTTTCTTACTACCTCATAAAATTGTATTGGTGTTGATTTACTACCTTTAACAACCTTATGCTTTAACTTAGTTATTTGTTTGAATGTTAAATAATACGGTGAATTAAATTCCTCTTGATTATCCAACATTGTATTAAAGAAACAATTAAACCAATTACCACCTTTATATATTGTTGGTGTAATTGGATTTAATGCCATAGGTGACTCACTCCAACATTTAGACCAGTTACCTTTTTCTTTTTCTAATAGTGATTTAAAATTAGATATGGTTTTATTAATCATATCTTTTTTAATTTGATGTTTAGTTTTTTTA
>MDTA01205751.1_pt1 | contig 16144 bp, 9 predicted proteins | sample 811151 | NCBI WGS metagenome assembly MDTA01 (sample SAMN05326648, study PRJNA326480) | marine metagenome | isolation source: seawater | place: Indian Ocean: South | collected 2010 | reverse complement strand
TTGCTCAACTTGTAGCTCAGAGAGAGTGAGTTGGAGAGATTCACTCCACCGTTGACACCCGGAACAACACAGCCCGCCAGTTCTCCAGAAGCGTCGAGAACCTGCTCCTCAGCACGGGGAATACAGAGCATCGGGGTGATCTCGTTACCCTCACCGTCAATAAATGGTTCACCGTTTGTGATATCCCGTGTCCGTCGGAACTCGCCGTAGATTCCTCTCGACAAGCCAACTCCCCACGAGAAACTCAGTTTGCCGTCCAGCATACCACTCTTGCTTGCCGAGCCGCTGAGCGACAAGCCGGTAATTTTATTTGAGAATCGGCTGGCCATAGATACCGGAAGGCTAGCCCCTAGTCCCATCCCTAGATTAAAACCAGCAACCTGCATCCGCCAAGGCAAACCAAACGACAAACCGATATCACCGTAATTAGTTTCATGATTACGAGTCGCCCCGCCTGTCGTCAGCTCCTTAGAAACCCCCTGACTGGCAGTCACGGAAAACCCCTTTGGTAGGCGCAGTGTTCCAGAGAAACTAAGACTCTGACTGTAAAGTGCATTACGAGCATAGTAGTTTTCCACGAACGACCCCTGCCCGAGTGTATGTCCCCAACTCACAGAACCAGAAACAGGAAAGGCCCCCTTCGGCTCAGTCACCTTCGCTGGGTTGTCCTCGGCGAAAGCGGGTGTCGATAGTAGAAGCGTGGAAATCAGGATAAAGCGCAAAGCTGAACCCTCCTACTGCAAGCGTAGGGCTTGGCTAAAGGTGGAATAAAGACTGCGCAAGCGATTTGCCCATGCGACCACGTTATCCAATGTACGCTCAGCTGCTTGTCGCTCATCCTGAGCGTCCTCTAGGTCCGTACAAGACTGCGGTGCATCGTCTGCATCACAGTCGTAACCACCTTCGATTGCGTCCAAGGCCAACTGGGCCGCAGCGGCATCCTGTATCGCCGTACGCCAACGCTCCTCAGCCGCTTGGCCCTCATCAATGAAATGCTTACCAATCGTCGCTTCAGTTCCCTCTTCGCGGCTAACAGCAGTTGCATAACGGAACCCATGACGAGGGTCAGTAAAGGTATGGACCTGAAAAAGTCCTTCGTCGATATCGATCTCTTCCGATGGCGAGACCCGCCAAACGTGGCCGGCCTCTGCGAAATTCTGATCAAATTCTGAGTTGAAGAAAGCCATACCATAAAGGGCAGCATAGAAGCGATTGGTGTAATTATTATGAATCGGTAACGTTTTCCCATCTGACCACTGATTACCAAAGGGTGCTCCATTTTCATCCAGTACGCCTCGCCAATCGGAGAGAGGCCGCTGCACAACAACATAACAAATATCTTCATCCCCTATGGCAGCCACTCCACCAAATCTGGCGGCTTCGTTTTCGCAGCCGGCACGATCCTCTTGTGCGCTGCTGAAGACCCGGGGTGCGAAATCATCTCGGTTGTCGGTGATCATTCCTGTGTACAATCTCTTAATGGGCTCACCGAACACGGTATAGTAAGGCAAATAGAAGCGACTCACATCGGCATTGGACTCAAAGCCGAGAGCGAAGGCACTCGACTGACTCATCGCTTGAATCGCACCAATAAAGTCCCAGAAATGTCCTGCTTCGAGTGGCTTCTGAAAGTAGTAATAACCTTCGTCGTAGTCGAAGACCGAGTAGGGGCGACGACCTGGCCCGCGAGGAATGTGGAAGGCTACGTCCACAGGCGTGTTTGCCACTTGACCGATGGCAGCCCCGAGGGCCTCTTCTTCATAGGAGACATGAGCAATTCTGCCGTTATCTGGGCGAATAGCATAGCTACCATAAGCTGGCCGACTGAAGACATTCCCGACAAGATTTAAGCCATCAAGAACCGCATACTGCCAGTTCAATCCTAAGATTTGGTCTTGCCCCCAGCCCCAGTTCGCGAACAGCCAACGTTGATAGTTGTTCAGCAGGTTGGGGTAAAATCGACTCATATGCCTCTGATAGGGTGCGCTGGTCGACCAGTTCCACCGGTCTCGCTTGTAGTTATTGAACCAATAGTAGTTATCGAAGTTCTGTTGGTAGTAGGTAGAGATACTGGCAGGATCGGATCCCTGATCCCAAACATCACAAGAGGCTGTCGCTCCTCGCCACTCATCAGAGCAAAACATGTAGGGAACCATCACCTTACGATCGGGATTGAGTTCGGCGGCTGGGTTACCATCGCAAACCCCCTCTTCCCGGCGCATCTGGCTCTCTGCAAGCAAGAGTGGGTCGAGGGTATCATAGTCATGGAGTTCTCTGTTGGCGGGACCAAAGTTTGCGATCCCCGAGTTAACACGCTCTTGAACTCCAGATGCGCTAGCGGGAGTTCCCCCTGTCCCAAAGATAATTGGTAAACGGGTGTAGTGGAGTTGCTCGGTCATCGCTGGCATCCCTGGCGTAATTCGGTCCTCAAAGTTTGGCAGGCAGTCGAGTCCAAGCCGCTTCCAACTACCCGGGAATGCCGTTTCACCACTACCCAACAGAACACCACGTGCCGCAACAGAGAGATCTTTGAAGACCTCTACTTTACCTGCGTAACCCATCAGCAACGCGGCTTCATCGTATTTACCGATACCATGAATGTCCGAGTTAAAGCCGCCACCATAATCCATGACTGTTGAGTACTGATACTCCGTAATCTTATTCTCAAGAGCATCTACCCCAGGCTGATTAAGGGCCATCAGGTCACCTACCGTCAGGCTGTCGCTGGCATAAAACTCAGCCCAATTCTGAGCCATCTTCTCGGAACGATGGTCCCAGAAGTGATTGTGGTAGTTCATCGCATCGTATGATCCGGCGAAGTTATGGCGTAGGCCGATCGTGTGACCGACCTCATGCTCCATCACTGCCTGGAAGATTCGTGCTCGCAGCTCCTGGTAAATCGACTCTTGAACATCGTTACTCTCAAGATTTTCAGCGCCATATTTATCACTCATCTCTTTGGCGATACCCACCAGCGAAAGGTCTTCGAAATTATCTTGGGTCCAAAGGTTATTTGCAGCGGCGACTCGACTAAGATGCTCACGCTCCATGAAGGCATCCACGTCTCCTGACAAAAGATCCAGAGCTCGGGTGCGCATTTCATCCGTAGGTTCTTGACCTGGCTTCCAGCCAGAACCAGCAACGCTGGTCAGAATTTCGTCATTCATCAAATCATCCACCATTCCGGTGTCATCCATCAAATGGCGAAACTTACGGTGCATACTGGGTCGGGCTGGAGGCAACGCTTCCCTTGGCGTTCCTCGCTCGACCATTTCACGAATCCGCCGCATGGGTTCTTGCATTGCTGGACGCTCGAGATGCTCTTGGACCGGCTCCTCAAGCAGATGGGCGGGTAGCGACGACCGGGGGTCACGGGGCACCCGCCAATGAGACATCATATCCCGAACATAGGCGCCACTCCGAATCTCTTCTTCTGTGATCACGCCATTCATCGCGTTCACATAATCCAGCGCAACTTGCGCATAAGAATCAACGCCACTGCCGTAGACCCAGGCGGTTCCGCTCATCACCTGCCCGGTCTCAGGATCTACAGAGGAAGGGCCGTAACCTAGAGGACTGCCAGGGTTCCGGTCATGAACCCAATACATGGTGTGATACCGAACATCTCCAGGCAGGAAGCGAAAACCTTCGCCACCACAAACCTGATGATAAGTGTCTTTATCGATTTGCCCCTGATAGCGCTCGGGGACTTCTGCCGGTACTGGGTTTTCACACATAACAAACATGCGAGGAACACGCTTGCCGCCGTCCATAGCCTCTGAGGTACTGTTGAAGCCCCAAGCACCGGCAACGACGCGCCGGAACGCGTTGTTCCAAGAATCGGAGACGTTGTACGCTGCTTCCATCAAGGGCTGCGGAAAGTACGGCGATAACTGATAAACAATTGGCTTCGGTGTCCGCTGGGCCACAGGGATCTCCACACGCTCATAGCCAATGGTAACTCCTTGATCCTCAATCGGCTGAAGTTTGTATTGGCCTTCAGCGAATCCACCAGCACCATCGCTACAGCCTGGATCTTCCTCGTCACCCGATGCACATCGCACATGGTACTGCTCCCAGATACTGTGGATGTTAGCGAGATAGATACGCCCTGATTCGGTCACACCTCGCCGGCGGTTTCGAGTGTAATGCTCAGTCCTAAAGAAACCAAATCTACCCATCTTGCGTTCACCGTACTCCATGGGCTTGTAATCCGGCACGCGCTCCGTGCGCTGAAAACTAAACCGAAGAGTGACGGGCGCTGCATCGCAGGTAGTCACAGGGTAATATGACGGACTGGTAAAGTAACAGACCGGGTACATGGCTCCACCGTAGTTAATGTAGCCCGTCTTCATACTACGAACGGCGAAATCGAAGTAATCGACGCTTTCGCCATCTGTCGCTTTGCCATTGTGAACTTCTGCCCCTCCACCGTTTACGAAGCGAATCCGATGATCTGAGTTCTCCGCATCGGAATCATCGCCATAATCTGAACCCTGCCAGAAAGTTCCGGATTCACTATGAATGGTCGGGCTTTTCCAACTCACGCGCATCCAATCTCGTTCCCACCAATCCCGATCAGTAGCATTCTCGCTAATCACATTGGTTTGCTCACCTGTTTGAGCATTGTATGTCCGTTGCACATCAAAATGGCTGCTGATTGGAAAACTAATGACCAATGAGCTTTTGTATGCGTCAGGGATCTGTCCCCAGCCACTTCTGTATCGTTCATCGAGTTGAGGCCCTTGGCGAACAGAGGCACGAAGACAGACATCATCAAAGTTTGTCGAGATCTCTCCATCGTCTTGACGCACGACGCGACGGCAATCATCAATGCGCTCATCGACGCCAAGTGCTGTTTCAGTGACACGCCAGCCACGCAGCTCAGTTTCCGTGACCTCCCAGCGAAGCTTATAAAGCTCCGTAGCGATTCCCTCGAACGAAGATGGAGAGTCACCATTCACTTCGGCAACGGTCCCCCGAAAGTACCAGACCCCATCGAACATACTTTTGTGTATTTTGTTGGGATAGGTGCGGTCGATATCACCGACTTGCTGAGCGCAAGAGAGTCCAAATATCAGTGGTAACATCAAAATAAGACGAGATAAGCGCATGGGCATCTCCAAATCATTTCGTCGAGACTAGCAGTTCTTTGTGACATGCGCTGGTCTGTACCGAGTACTTCGTACGCTGCGCAAGAGGTCTCTCCTTGGTACAATCGTCTACTCTGACGACTCAATCGCTGGATACAGCTTCACTTGCACTGCATTCTTTGACAGCTAGGATGAACAAGCCCAGGGTCGGCCCTCGGTCAGTTGCCCCATGTCTAATTTCATGTGGAAAGAAAGTTGACTGCATCCAAAAGCTGCCCCAAGGCTGAAGACGTGACCTTTCGAGAGAGTTCTATGCGACGAATTTTAGCGGTGATCGCCCTAACATCAACCTTAGCCTGTGGTGAAGAGCCGCCAGATCTTAACGGAGATGGCGCAGGCGATGCGGAAGGCACGGTGACGCAGATCGGCCTGGTGCACCCCCAGGGAACGATCGCTGGTCACGTCTACAACGCAGCCACCGGAGAGAATCTTACCGGAATCACAGTGACGATCATTAGCGGAGGCGCAGCTCCCCAGGAGGTGGAAAGTACGGACGGCGTCTTCCGTTCCGGCGCTTTACCTGCCGGTGGCAGTGGTCATCTCATTATCAGCAGTAGTAACTTCATCACAGCGCAGCGAAGCTTCAGCTTGCCAGGAGCGGCTGGAGACTTTCCGACCGCCAATGCCCATGCCTGGGTGGGAGAAATTGGTTTGCTTCCGAAGGCGCCCGGTGAACTCGTCGTACTTGGGCCGGATGCAGCAGGGGTGGGTTCCGTCACGGTCGGTGTGGACTTTGGCTTCGCTTATTTGCTGGATGGAAATCCGGCAAAAAGTCTTCGCTTAACGGGAACGACCGATTCCCAAGGCGTAGCGGGAATCAATGGCGGCATGCCCGATTTGAATGCCCTTTCCCCCTTGCTGCAAAGCATGGCGGGTTCGGTCACCGTTAGCCTGGGAGCGAGCGAGACGACGGAAGGGGGCAGCCTCAGCATCAGCTATCAAAATCTAGGTCGCCGTGGCACGCTCCCAATCGTTGCGTTGAGGGCTGGAGGAGTCGTTGCGACCCTAGCCAATGCCAACCAAGCACAAGTTTTGGTCTCGAACGCCGGTGATTTAGTTCAAAGACGACAAGGTGTTTCGGTGATCGAGGCTACCGATCCAATTCGGATCCTCTTTGATCAAGCCATCGATCCGGACACCTTGTTCACCGGACTGACCACCGAAAATGACAGCGGTCAGGTTGTTCTGCAAGAGGCAGAGTGGTCCCACGGAGGAACCCTTCTCACTCTTCGGCCCACGGTGAACCTGAGTGAAGGCCAAGAGTATAACTTGGAGTTATCCGCCGCCCCCTTGAGCGATGGACCTGCTGCTTACAGTGGCGGAGCGAATTTATTTACCCGGCCTTTGAGTGCTGACCTCAGTGTGGAAACGGTCGCAAGTTGGCATGATCGAGATGAAGATACGAACATTTCTGAAGGCGATTGGATCGATCTGCACTTAAATCAACCCGTGGGTGCACGGGATGGCTTTGGAAACTCGAACCTTCATAATCTCGTGGCGGAATGGGCTGTCGACTACGATCTCAATGGTGACCGAGAAAGCGGCACGGTTCGTGGTGAGATGGGGTTTGAGGAAGGAGGTCGAAGGGTCTACGAAACACTGATCCTCAGCGAGCCGAATGCAGGTGCGGGTCGAAGTGGTTTCACGACCACCTTAAGGGTACAACTTCCAGCGGGCACTGCGCTCCGCCACGGCGTTCCGACCACCTTCTTTTTGATCTTCAATAATCCGGAGCGCGTCAGCGGTAATCATATTCTGAGAAACACGTCTGGATCGCCCCTATCGAGTACCCAGGTGACGGTTACAAACTTCCAACTGGCACAATAGCATGCGCTTATTGAGCGCAATCGTCGCCCTCGCTTGTGGGCTGATCGTCACGGGGAGTTCGTGCTTTCAAACGACCTGTGTCGTCTCTGCAGATTGTCCTGTCGGTCTTGTCTGCGGCTTAGGGGGACAATGCCTCGATCGCCAGTGTGGCCCCATCTTGGATGACGACCAAAACATCGTTCCGGATGGCGGCCTCGGGAGCAATTGCGGACCTGGCGAACATTGTGTCGAAGGCCGTTGCCAGCTTCGAAGTACGGACTACCTGTGTGAAGCAGGGCCCAATCTTTGTGGTCCTGCTCGTCCAGATACGGGGGTAAGCCCCCCAACAGACGGTGGCAACTAAGACGCGCTAGATATCAACGAAGTCACTGACTTCTTGGCGCAGGACTCAGACCAAAATCAATGAGTTCAACACTGTAGACGCCGTGACGGCCTCGAACCAAACCAAAGACGGGAACTCTTGGATGAAACCGAAGACCTCCGCGAGCACTTGCCTGTTCGAAGATACCCGCTTTAGTCGCCACTCGTCCTCTCTTCCCCACTTGGTGCTCAGTTGACCGAAGAAGCGCCTTCAAAAAAGGGTCCCTTGGGGAAGATTCTGACAACTCCAGACTGATGATCGACGCCTCATGACCCGTTGGCGTGTCTCGACGTAAATCAACCATCCACCCGGTCGTCTCCGCTTTAAGAGTCACCGTAACAAAATGGGTTTTAAGACCAATTTGTTCTCGATACCGAGCCCATTGCCCGGCACTTCGAGCCAATGGCTGATGGCTACCCAATGGATGAAAAGAAACGGACCTTGCGGGTAAATCGGCCTCTGCCAACAAAGCTCGAAAAGGTGCTCCTGTAGCGCACGCAGTCAAACCAAGCAGTATCAACACAAAGACCTTCATCGTCGCTATTCCACATCGATGAGCCCCGGTTGTGAAGAGGCTTATTTTCAAGCCGAAAATACAGGGCTTACTCTGGGGATCAACGGGCTTAAGACAGCGAGTCTCACCCGAATGTTCGAGCATCACAATTCCTCTGTATCCACAAAGGATTGTTTGGTGTGCTGGCTACACTCGATGATGCAATGGAGCCTAGTCGTCCCAGTGCTTAACTTGGGGCATGTGGGTGGCTTCGGTAAAAGCCGTTTCTAAATCAGGTTGATGGCACGTTTCACAAAACGCCGCCTCTGCCTTGCCCCGAATAATCATCGCTTTATTGCCCGTTTGAGCGTGATGCTTACCGGGGCCGTGACAACTTTCACACTGAACGTGTTTGAGCATACCAACGGCTCTGGGGTCGGAAAAACCGCCAGGATGACGCCATCCTGCCGTATGACAACCAATGCATTCCCGATCCAACTGTTGCCCAAAATGAACCAAGCTATCGTAAGCATGACTGTGCTTCGTCGTCTTCCATTGAGCCAATGCATCCGGATGACACAAACCACAGCGCTCGGCGCCTACAAAGTCTCCCTCGCCGGAATAGCCCGGCGGAGCCTGTCCTCGTTCAGCCTCCCATTTACCGACGAAGTGCACGTAAGATTTCACCCAACCACCCACGACATCGTCCATCGGTTGTTCCTCTCCCAAACCATGGATCTTGTAGGCGAATGTATTGCCTTTCATCACCGCTTTCAGTTCAGCAGCAGCAGCCGTGTCCTTTCCGGCCTTTGCCCGAAGACGACGAAGGCGCACTCCCCCCACGTAAGGTCCCTCTCCACGCTTGTAAAAACTCAATCGACCTAAATGCTTTCCTTCCTTCGAACTGCCCACCACTACGGATCCTGCTTTCGTATCGGGGATGAGATGCAGTTTATGATCAGCAATCAAAACTGCATCGATACCGGGGACGGAACGAGCCAATGCTCTTGCTCGCTTTTTGTCCAAATGGCTGGCGACAATCGTTAAATCCGCAGGCTTAGCTGAGGCGAGAGACTCTCGAAGAGCCACTGCTGGATCTCGAACCGAAATCCCCTCAACAGCGGGTTGGAAACCAGCGATCCCAATGACACGAACGCTGAGATCTCCTCTGTTAAAGTAAAGCAGACCGGGGAAAATGGGACGGCCGGATTCCGCCACCAAATCGGCGGCGAGCACCGGTGTTTTCGCTTCTTCCATCAAACGATAGAGGCCCGGCAGTCCCGCTGCAAAATCAGTAGGACCGGGGACAAAGAAGTCCAACTTCATCCGCGCCATCGATCGAGCAATAATCGCAGCACGTCGTCCCCATTGCTCCCTCATCACTGCGGGGACCTCTAGGGACTCGTAAAACGTATTTCCCAAATCAAAGTAAAGGCCAGGAATTTCCGTCCGTCGATGCGCTGCCACAGCAGCCGCTTGTCTCCCAATGTGACCCATGGGATTTTTCGGGCATCCGCAGGGTTGAACCTTGCCTTTGCGATCGCCTGAATAAACGAGTTCGAGACTTGGCGCCTCACCGCCTTCGCCAACAGCAATCCATGCGACGGACGCGAGGCCGAAGATCAATGCTGTTCTGCGCAAGAGCACCCCTCTCCCCCTCCGGCTACCGCGTACCGTCGCTAGAGGCTAGTCGCCCAATCCCGGACTTCGACACAATGGATGGGTTCGCATCACCAGTGCCTGACTCGCACTCACATTACGATCTTGGTGGCGAGCCAAAACCCCCAACAGGTTGTTGCCTTTATCAGGATGAGTGTCCGTCAGAGGATCCTCCCACCCGGTAAACTCCTGCACATGAAATAAGCCCAATCCATGTGCGCTCTCGTGAGCCATCGTGTAGCCCAAAAGATCGTTCTCTTGACCGGGGTCGCTAAACCCGAGAGCAACAACGACCCCCGAGAATAGACCGTTTGCTCGGGCAGAAAGAGGAATCGCTGAAGCGAAGCCACCGAGCGGCGGCTCCTCGTCACCAATGGAGTCAACCACGTAAAGATTAAGCCCATCACGCCCCGCCACGAATGCGTTCCGATAGGGCTCGAGGTCAACGGCCGGGTTGGGTAACTCCGAATCGAGTTGATCCTGTTGATGTAAGCCCTGCAAGCTTACTTCGATCCCCGCTTGCTCGTAGATGGACTCCATCTCAGTCATCGCCGCCAAGATACGATCGTCGATATCAGCGTCATCGGCCAATGGAGTGGGCCGATGGATATGAACGGATAGTTGGCAGCGTTGCGGATAGGCGGTTCCAGTTTGCACCCAGGTTTTGAGTTGAACCCGATGAGTCCGCCTCAACGTACTACGGATTCCGAGATGATAAGTCCCTCCACTCATGACCAAGTATGGATCATTGGGAACCAAGAGCGTCGTGCCTCCCCGGGCAGCGACACTTCGGTTGGCCGAAAAGAAGGGTCCGGCCGCAGCGCCCAACTGACTCGCTTCAGCCATATCAGATTCAGGATGATCAACGACTAAAGCTCCTTGTGGACCAACCAACTGATGAATGAGGTATTCCCCATCAAAGTCGCCCTCAACTTCGACAAGAAGGCTCAACGCGTCCGAGGGTAAGTCGAGTTCCATCTCTGCAAAGCCGTCAACGAATTCGAGAGAATGGCTTTGTTCGAGACGGCCCGTGAAGCCTTCAGCAGACTGAGCAGGAAGGCTTGAACGGCGCAAAACAGAGGAGGGTTCCGTCGTACAGGCCACGCAAATCATCAACAACGAAAGCCTAGCCATGCGCCTCCTCTCCCCGAGGATTCTAACAAAGTTCGACGAGAGCAAGAACCGAAGGTGGTACTAAGAGGTCAAAACAGGCTAGGCCCGCTACATGACCTTGACCCGTCAAGCCAGAGTCTTGCTTCGTCGGCTCGGTGCTCCGAAGGGCTTGGAGTATGCCGCTGCTGCAGCGATGCTTTACCATGCCCTGTTTATCACAGCCGTGGTCTGGGTGAAGACCGCTTCAAACGCCGTCTTTCTTGCTGGAAGCGATCCCCAAAATCTTCCCTTTCTTTACATGGGCTCTGCTCTGGTTGTCGCTGGCGCTTCGATCGCTCTCGCTCGACCCCTGGCAAAATACTCCGCCCTGGTGGTGGCTCGCCGCATTCTGCCCGTCATCTCCATCCTGGTGGCTCTTGCAGCCTTTGCAACAACCCTTGAGGTGCCTGGCAGTTTGGGACTTTTTTACCTGGTCGGCGAAAGCTTCACGACGGTGGTCTCCATTCTTTTTTGGGCGACGGTTTCAGAGGTTTTCGATGTCCGTGCGGGCAAACTGCTGATTGGCTTTATCGGCGGTATGGGGATGGCTGGCAGCATCGTCGGTGGCGCCCTTGTGCAAAAATTCTCGGGGGTTTTTGAACCTATTTTCCAAGCGTACGCCGCAGCGCTGCTTCTCTTGGTGGCCTGGCCACTTCTGCGGACCATGGGACGCCATCGTGAGTACAGTGGTACCGTGGTACCGAAACAGGTTGCGGAAAAGGCTCGGGTATCCGCTGGACTCCACTATGCGAGCGCTGAGCGTTACCCAAAACTTCTTGGCGCGCTGGTGGCGATGCTCAGCGTGTTGAGCGCAGTCGTGGACTACCTCTTTCGAAGTCATTACGCTCAAGCCTCCGCTGAAGAAATGAACCGTATCTTTGGTGCTTACAATGCGCATGCAGGCGTCATCGCACTGATCTTTCAAGTTTTTCTTACTCGAATGCTTCTCAGTCGGATCGGCTTGTTTCCGTTTTTACTTCTCATTCCCGCAGCGACAGGAATTGCCGGTCTTTGGGCGATGATGACTACAGGACAAGACATGCCTGTTTACACCTTAAAGGTCGTCCAAAGCATTGGCTCTTTCTCCGTCACAGCTGCCGGGGTTAGTCTTCTTTACAATCCGATTCCGGTGAGTGTTCGAGGTAGTCTTAGGGCACTTGTGGATGGCAGCATAAAGAAGACGGGTGCCGCCACTGCCGGGGTTTTATTGCTGATTCTCGGGGCAACATTGCCCGGATTGATACATCCTGTCTTAGTGGTTCTTCTCGTCTTCGTTCTGTTGATTCTGATCGGCATACTTCGGCAAGATTATGCAGAAGCTCTGGATCGAAAAATCACAGGCAGAACCCGAAAAGTGGATCAAGGAAGGGGTCTTTGGCTCGACGATGCCAGTACGCGAGCGATGCTCGAACGCCGTTTATCTGATCCCAACCCAGAAACGGTTCAAGAGGCGCTCGCTCTTCTCTCCACCACGGAGCACGACCTGACTGAACGTCTCGAGAGTCTGCTTAACCATCCGAGTGAACACGTCCGAATTGCTGCCATCGACTGGGCGTCTGGTCGAGGTGGCGATGAAGTATGGGCTCTGCTTGTGAGGCTTGTCGCCCATGAAGATGCCCGCCGTCCCAGAGCGGCTGCGGCACGTGCTCTGAGTCAAATCGATGCTCACCGGGCAGCTGCTCTGCTGCACACACTCATCCACCAAGAACATGTCGATCCCGCACTGCGCTGCGCCGGGATCGAGGCGCTTTTTGCCTCGGAAGACCATCGAGCGAGAGGGGAGAAGATCGTTCTTGGCTCTTGGGATTACATCCAAAATCACAACCCAGCGCATCGCAGAGAATTTGCTCGACTCCTGGGGCGTCTCCCTGAGGGTGACTGGTCTTTGCATTTGAGTCACCTCTTCCATGACGTCGAGCCCAGCGTCGTTAAACTTGCGATCGAGTCCGCGGGCCAGGTCTGCAGTGATCGTCTGATCGAGCCACTGATGAGCACCATGGGAAGAAGAGGTCATCGAAAAGAAGCTCGGCGCGCTCTGGCAAACTACGGCAATCGGATCACAGAACAAGCCAAGTCCTGGCTCAACGACCCTCGACTAAGTCTTCAAATTCGCCAAGAGGTCCCTCGACTCTTGCGCATGATCGGTAGTCATGAAGCTGCGAATGCCCTGCTCAAGAGCAACCCAGATGACGATCCCTTTCTCCAACATCGGGTCGCCATGGCATTATCTCGTCTCGTGCACCAAAATCCGAAGGTCTCGGAACATCTCGATCAAAAATGGATTCACAGTGCCATCGAGCGACAGATCGATCGGCTTTTTCGTTGCCGAGAAGACGGCCTTCTTCTGGCGCCTGATCCCCGGTTCGCCTTGTTGCACCGAGCCGTTTTCTCCCGCTACGGACAAGTCCTTGATATCTGTTTGCGACTCTTCTCACTTCAGGGAGACCGAGAGCTACTCAACGACGTCTCCAGGGTTTTAATCGAAGGCAGTCGTTCCATTCGGGGAGATGCCCTTGAACTTCTCGATGTTTCACTCAAACATCACCCCTTAAAGTCTGCGCTTTTTCGGGAACTAGAGAATGTCGATGAAACCATTCTTCCAGGGCAAGCTGAAGGCATCGCAAAACGCTTGGCTTCAGGTCGAGATCGAACTCTTGCGGCGGTGGCTGGGCGCTGTCTCGGACTTTCGGGGCTTCCCCGGCCCGCTCCTGACCCAAGCATTCTACCGGAGGATCTGATGAGTGATCATTTAATCGATCGTATTCTGCTGTTTGAAAAAGCCGAGATCTTTGCCGGTCTCAATCTCGACGAGCGTGCAGCCATAGCAAGTCTCGCAAAGATCGAAAGACATCACTCCGGTCAAGCCATCTATCGGCAAGGAGATCCCTCAACCACTCTCTATGTGCTCATTAAGGGAGGGATTGATTTCCACCGAGATGGAAGCTTCGTCGGGCGTATGGAATCAGGAACGAGTCAGATTTGCTTCGGTGATATTGGCTTCCTTGACCGCAAACCGAGACCCTATTCCGCCACAGCATGTAAAAGTACTGAGTTTACGGAGATCTTTGCAGTTAACAGACAAGACTTCATGGACCTGGTCGCAGATCGAATTGAACTTTTGGACGGTCTCTTCAGCGTTCTTGTGGGACAGTTACGCACCGAGTTGGAAACCGTTGAATCCACACGACTCAATCTGGCTGCAGTTCCTGACGACGTCTAAGATCTCGCCTGACTTATAAAGGCCTCAATCGCCTCAGGTTGACGAGGTAGATCCGCAGTCAGGTTTTCAGGTTCACCTTCGGTGACAACCACATCATCTTCGATCCTAACCGCTAATCCTCGCAGGCTTGGAGGAGCGCTCTCATCATTCACCGGAACATAAATTCCAGGCTCGATGGTGACCACCATGCCCGGCTCAAATGCCAGACTACGTTGCGTCCCATAGTTCCCCACGTCATGAACATCCCGTCCAAGCCAGTGCCCGATACTGTGCATGTAGTACGCTTTGTAAGCTTCCGCCTCGACCAAATCAGCCACAGAGGATTTTGCGTCCAAAAGCCCAAGTTTTTGCATTGCTTCCGTTAACTGCTGGACTGCCTGTTCATTCAAGCTCTTGAAGCTTTCCCCTGGACGAACTCGGGCAACGAGATCCTGCTGAACATCGAGAACAGCACGATAAAGTCGTCTTTGCGCCTCACCAAAACGACCATTTGCCGGCCATGTTGCCGTGATATCGGCAGCATAGCCCTCCACCTCGGCACCGGCGTCGATGAGCAGCATCTCTCCATCCCGTATCGGGCTGTTGTTGGTAACATAGTGCAACACGCAGCCGTTCGAACCCGCAGCCACGATACTTCCATAGGCGATTCGTTCTGCACCGGCCGTGCGAAAGTATCCCTCGATCAAGCCCTCGAGGTGGTTCTCTGAACTTCCAGGTTTTCCTTCAACCATTGCAAGCCGATGGGCTTCGACACTGATCTGGGCTGCGCGTCGCATGGCATTGAGCTCCCCCTCATTCTTCCGCAAGCGCTGCTCATGAAGAAGATGTCGGATATCGAGGTAATGGGCAGGAACCTGAACCCCCATTCGAACCCGAGCCCCCAACTGGGAACGCCACCCTTCAATACGGGATGCGATCGATGTCCCGAGGGGATAGAGGACACGTCGACGGTTTTCCAAAAGTTTGGGTAATTGCTCGTTGATCGCAGCCAAATCATACGCTTCATCAGCGCCGAAATCAGCCAACGCACCATCGACGCCAGCTCGTGGACCATCCCAGATCTCTCTCGTAGGATCTTTGGGGGGGACGAAGAGCAAATATCGGTGCTGACCATTCTCTTCTTTACACAACACCGCTAAGGAACCGGGTTCGCAAAATCCTGTGAGATGACGGAAATCCGAATCCTGCCGAAATCGGTAATGCACATCATTGTTTCGGATTGCGAGATCGCCAGCTGGCATAATCGCAAGGTCGCCCACTTCCATTTCTTGAAACAACTGATCTCGGTGTCTTTGATAATTAACTCGAGTCATCGTCACGCTCCCATCCCGAGGCATGTCGGTAGCATGTGCAGAAGGATATACAGGATGATCACCTTTGTAATCTGCCCCTGAGCAGAAGGTCTCATGCGCAATAGAAAGAGCGCAATCAGCGTCCAAACCCAAATATCTTTGATCCCCTGAAAGAGGGCCAAGGTCATCGACTTTGGATCTTGAATATCCAGCAACCAAACTCCAGCCCAGGTGGCAACGGTCGCCACCACCAGTGCCGGCGTCACGAAGGCGATAATCCGAACTGCGAGAACCCAAGGATCCCGAAATGAAGTCAGGGCCAGGACCAGCCAAAGCGGAACCACTCGAAAGAAAAACATGATCGGACCACCGATCCAGACCAGGTAAGCCCAGAAACCAGGGGCGTTCAAACGAGTCATCAGTTGCTGTTCAAGGCTTTGACGGCGCCGGGCAAGGTCAGGATGCTCTTGCCCTTGAGCCAAGTCGGAAAGAACACATGCGATTCGCTGCTCGGGCGCAAGAGTCGACGCATCACAAAGCCACCGATTGGCTCGAATGAGTCGCCTCTCCTCCGGCGACCTGTTTGAAATCTCGTCATAAACCTTGATCAGCGCCTCATGCTCGGCACCAACGGGGCGAACCTGTTGATGAACTCCTATTTCAGCCACGAAAAGAATCATGCTCGTCAGTACGCCAAATGCGATCACCCAGCGTAAGGACCGAGAAATGGTGACGAGGGGCACCACATCAGGCTTCAAGAGAGCGAGGAGGAAAACCTGATGCATGGGACGACCCATGTTCCAACTGGGCTCATCCAAATGGTCTACTGGAGGAGGAGGCTCCTCAGCGCTCTCTATTTCTTGCTCTTCCCAAGGGAAGTTCTCGTTTATTTTCTCATTCTCAAGCCCGTCCTCATCAATCGGTTCAGACATCGCTTGATCCGAAACCTCAGCGGAAAAATCTCGCTCCGTCTCATGGGAGGCAACG
>MDTA01162395.1_pt1 | contig 16144 bp, 17 predicted proteins | sample 811151 | NCBI WGS metagenome assembly MDTA01 (sample SAMN05326648, study PRJNA326480) | marine metagenome | isolation source: seawater | place: Indian Ocean: South | collected 2010 | reverse complement strand
GCATAAAATTCTATTTTTATTTGGTTTACCAATTGAGTAAAAATATCTTCTAGCAACTTTAATTGCTGCTTCGGTAGCTTCAGCTCCGCTATTTTGGAACATAACATAATCAGCAAAAGTTTTTTTGCATAATTTTTTTGCCAATTTTTCTCCCTCTGGAATTTGAAAAGCATTAGATACATGCCATAATTTTTTTGACTGATCTTTTATGGTTTTTACTAATTTAGGATGTGCATGGCCTAAAGAATTAACTGCTATTCCTTGAACAAAATCTAAATATTTTTTGTTACTAGTGGAATATAAATAGCTTCCCTTTCCATTATTGAATGAAATTTTTTTTCTATTATAATTTTTTGCAAGATAACTCATAAATTTTATCTGTTTTTATAAATTTTAATTATTAGATACAAGTTCTGATTGAAAATACATTACTCACAATAAATCAATTAGTGTTGATAACTCTGTTTTTTTCATTGTTTAATTTAATTTAATATCAGTATATTGTTGTTTCTAACAAATAACATACAACATATAGATTATGAGTTGGACAGAAGAAAAAGTGGCAAAATTAAAAGAATTGTGGGGCAAAGGAAATACCGCGAGTCAGATAGCGGAAATTATCGGTGGCATTAGTAGAAATGCAGTCATCGGTAAAGCTCATAGATTGAATTTATCAGCTAAAATAAAAACTAGAACTGCAACTTCTAATCAAAGTTTTGAAAATTCAGTAGGTGATAAAAATATTAAAATTAGAAAAGGAAGAAGAAGTAAATTTAAATCATTAATAATTGAAAAAAACTTTGAACCTGAAAATCCTAAGCAGCTTGAGGAATTAGATGAAAATTCTTGTAAATGGCCCATAGGTCATCCCAATGAAAAGTCATTCTATTTTTGTGGGAGAACATCTCTAAAAGATTTCTCATATTGCAAATTACACCTCTTGTATGCTTATCAGCCTAAAGGCAAAAAAGAGGAAATAACTGAAAAGGAAGATATCCCAGGACTAATTGAAAAGAAAATTAAATCTGCTTGAAAATTATATCTAATAAGTACCTATTTATTTTTTCATAATTTCATTAATAGAAAATTGCCCACCTTCTCTCCACATATAACAGTATTTTTTCACTTCATCTTCAAAAAAACGATTGCTCGGAACTCCAATATCAAAGTTTGTTTTATATTTACCTGATTGAATATTATCATATTTAAGAAGTTTTAGTTGATCTACAGTTAAAAGAGGCTTTGGCAGTAGTTGAAAAATATTCGCTGATAAGTTTGCAAAAAATAAAGGCATGGGCATTAGAATTCTTTTTTTTCCAATTAATTTCAATAATTTTTCGATAATTTCTCTCAATGTAATTGTCTCAGGACCAACACATTCAATAATTTTTGAATAAACATTTTTATTTATTACATGCATAATTACATCTGTTAAATCAGAACAATGGATAGGCATAAATTTAGTTTTTCCTGAGTAGTATAATGGAAAAATTGGTAGTCTGTTAAGTAAGGTCATAAAATTTGTTGTAAAATTGTCATCAACCGAATAAACAACAGATGGTCTTAAAATTGTTGCCAAGGGAAAATTATTCAAAATATTTTTTTCTCCCTCTAGCTTACTTCTAGCATAAAGAGAGTCTTCGGCATCATTAATACCTAACGCAGATAAGTGAATAAAATGTTTAATTTCGTATTCTTTACAAAGTTTTGCGAGTAACGATGGAAAAATTGAGTGAATATTTTGAAAATTATTACCCCTCCTAGTTTCATATAATATTCCGATCAAATTAATACAGATGTCTGCATCTTTAAGTAATGATCTAATTTTTTTTTCATTAAATATAGTTGACTCTACAATTTCAATATATCCTATATTAGCTTGGGTTTTAATCTTATAGCTATTTTGGTGAATATTTCTTGTAACCACAGTCACCTTAAAGTTATTTTTTGTCAATTTTCTAATAAGATGTCTACCGATTTGGCCACTGCCACCAAAAATTAGACAATTTTTTGCTTTCATATATATATAGTTAACAATGAGTATTGATATTAAACTTCACAAAAATGATTTACCAGATGATTTAAGCTTAGGCAATGTAATAGCTATAGATGGTGAATTTTTAGGTCTAAATGTAAGACGAGATCCACTATGTCTCATTCAAATATCCTCTGGTAATTCTGACGCGCACATAATTCAACTAGACCGAACAAGTTATCACGCACCTAATTTGGTTAAAATTTTATCAGATGATTCTGTCGCAAAAATTTTCCATTTTGGAAGAGCAGATATTGCACATATTAAGTATTATCTTAAGACTGATACTAATAATATTTTAGATACAAAAATTGCATCAAAACTAGCGAGATCATACTCAGATAATCACTCTTTGAAAACTTTAATAAAAGAATTTATCAATGTTGATATCAGCAAACAATTTCAAAGTTCTGATTTTGGTGGAGATCTTAGTCCTGCTCAATTAAAATATTGTGCGAATGATGTTGTCTATCTTCACAAGATACATGATGAACTAGATAAAATTCTCAAGAGAGAAAAAAGAATTAAATTATATGAGGATTGTTTAAAATTTATGAAAACACGAGTTGAACTTGATCTTGCCTTATTTAAAGATGATATTTGGTCTCATTAAATGAAAAAAAAAATAAACGAAATTGGTAAAAACGTAATTGATCTTCAAATAAAAGCTTTAAAGAAATTAAGAAATACTATTGATGGTTCATTTGAAAGAGCTGTAAAAAAAATTTCAAAATGTAAATCTAAAGTTATTATATGCGGTGTTGGCAAAAGTGGAATTATAGCTTCAAAGATATCTGCAACATTATCATCTGTGGGCACACCATCATTCTCAATATCAGCAAATGATTGTTCCCATGGAGATTTGGGGAAAATTACAAATAGAGATGTTTTGATTTTGATTAGCTATTCAGGAAATACATCAGAATTAAAAAATATCATTAAATACTCAAAAACAAATAAAATTTTCTTAATTGGTATAGTTTCAAACAAAAAATCTATTTTATATAAATCTTCAAATATAAAATTATTAATACCAGAGGTAATTGAGTCTGGTTTTGGAATAGTTCCTACATCTAGCACTACGATTCAATTATCAATTGGAGATGCTTTAGCAATAGCTTTGATGAAAGAAAAAAATTTTGGAAAACTTGATTTCAAAAAATTTCATCCATCTGGAAACTTGGGTAATAAACTTAAAACTGCAGGTGATTTAATGCTTATAAGAAAGAAAATTCCGTTTATAAATGAAAATCAGATAATGAGAAAAGCATTAAAAACGCTTAATTTAAAACGTCTTGGATTTTTAGTCATTACTAATAATTCAGGTTTGACTACTGGGGTATTCACTGATGGAGACTTAAAAAGACTAATGCAAAAAAAAAGGTTAATAGACCATATTAAAATCAAATCTTTAATGACCAAAAATCCTTTTTCGGTTGAAAAAAATACTCTTATCTCAGACATATTATTCCAAATGAATAAAAAAAAAATAACTAATGCTTGTGTTCATAATTTTGATAATAAGAAAAAAACTATAGGTGTTATTCATATTCATGATTTAGTAAACAATATTAATTAAATTGACAAAAAAATATCTTCAACTTTCAATACTATTCATAACAATTTTACTAAGTTTTTTTGTTTACAATAAATATTTTGAACAAAAAAAGATACTCAAAAAAACCGATAAAAATAAAAATAATGAAATCACAAAATTTTCTAATGAAAGTCAAAATAACTTAATTAAAAATTTAAAATATAGTGTCAAATTTAACGATGACAATGAATACATGATAACCTCTGATTTAAGTGAGTTAACTTACGAAAATGGTATTGAAATAGTTTTAATGAAAAAAGTTGTTGCAAAACTCATTAATCAAAAATTTTCTTCAGCTTTAATGATTACTTCGGATAATGCCATATATAATAACTCCACGTTTAACACTTTTTTTGAAAAAAATGTTAAGATTGAATATATGAGCCATACTATTTTATCAGATAAATTAGATGTTAATTTCAAAAAAAACATTGTTACAGTTTATGATAATGTTGTATATGAAGGTTTGGATGGTGATTTAATTGCAGACAATATTGTAATTGATTTAGCAACAAGAGATGTTGATATTTTTATGAATAATACTAAAGATAAAATAAAAATTAGTACAAATTAGAAATAATGACAAATATTAAAAAGTTTAGGATAAAATCTTTTAAAGAAAATAGATCAATTTTAAAACTAGATAAAATTTCAATTAAATTTGGTAGAAAGACAATTCTCGATAATCTAGATCTAAAACTAAATAATGGACAAATTTTAGGACTTTTGGGACCTAATGGAGTTGGAAAATCAACAATTTTTAATTTAATTACTGGTTTAATCTCTCCTGATTTTGGTTCTATATCAATAAATTCAAAAATCGTAAATGAGTATCCAATTTATCAAAGAACAATAAAATTTAAGATAGGTTTCGTGCCACAATATGGTGGTTTTTTTCATGATCTAACAGTATATGAAAATTTAAGAGCTATAAGTGAAATTACAATTGACAATCAAAGTTACAGAGAAGAAAAAATAAACTCACTAATATCAAAATTTGAGTTAGATTCTATAAGAGATATTAAAGCTGATTTTTTATCTGGTGGCCAAAAAAGAAAGTTGGTGATTGCAATAGCTCTTATATCAGACCCCAAAATTCTTCTTTTGGACGAACCTTTTGCTGCATTAGATGTAATGACAATTAAAGCTCTTCAAGAAATAATAGTCAATCTTCAAAGTTCAAATAACATATCTATAATTCTTTGCGATCACCAGGCTAGAGATTTACTTGCATGTGTTGATACTGCTGCGATTATACATAATGGAAAAGTCGTCGCTCAAGGAACTCCAACAAATCTAATTCACAACATCGATGCGAGAAATGTCTATTTTGGTGAGTCATTCAAGATAAGTTAATTTTAATATTAAAATGACAAAATTGGTCAAAATTTCAAATATTATTAAACCTTTTAATAAAAATATAAAAATTGAAGGTGATAAAAGTTTATCAATAAGGTGGGCTTTACTAGCGTCTCAATCCTCAGGAAAATCAAAAGCATATAATTTATTAAAATCAGAGGACGTTATCAGCACTTTAAACTGTTTGAAAAAACTTGGGATAAAAATTAAAACATCTAAAAATTTTTGTGAGATCAAAGGGAATGGTCTTAATGGTTTTGATTATAAAAAAAATATTACTCTTGATGCTGGAAATTCTGGAACTTTAGCTAGACTTATTCTTGGATTATTAGTTCACTCTAAATCAAAAATTAAAATTAAGGGCGACAAAAGTCTTTCAAAAAGAGATTTTTTAAGAATCACAAAACCGTTGGCTAAATTTGGAGCAAAATTTAAAACTAATTCTGGAAAATTACCTATTACTATCCACGGGACTTCAAATGCAAAAGCAATTAAGTATTATGAGAAAAAGGGATCTGCTCAATGTAAAAGTTCAGTGATGCTTGCAGCCTTAAATTCAGAGGGAATAACTAATATTAAAGCAAAAAAATCTCGTAATCACACTGAGCTACTTTATAGATATCTAAAACTTCCAATCCAAATAAAAGATAAAAAAAATTTTGATCATATAAGAATAGAGGGTATTAAAAAAATCAAACCTCTTAATTATGTTATACCATCTGACATAAGCTCAAGTGCATTTTTTATTGTATTAGCAGCTCTCTCGGCGAATTCAGAATTGACCATTAAAAAGATTAATATTAATCCAACAAGAACTGGAATTTTGAAAATTCTAGAACTTATGGGTGTTAAAATAGTTTTTAAAAATAAAAAAATTTATAAGGGTGAGATGATTGCAGATATACACGTGAAAAGTAACAAAAATTTCAAAGCAATTAATTGTCCAATAAAATATAATAGCTCCGCTATAGATGAATTTTTATTACTTTTTTTAGTTGCTGGTAAAGCAAAAGGTGTTTCTTATTTTAAAAATTTATCAGAACTCAATGAGAAAGAGAGTCCTAGATTGATTTGGGGATCAAAAATTTTAAACAAAATGGGAATTAAAACCATTACCACTAAGGATAGTATTAAAATTTTTGGTAATCCAAAATTAAAGGTAACAAAAAGAATCAAGATCTCTAATTTTCTTAAAGATCATAGAGTTTTTATGACTAGTGTAATCGCAGGACTTACATATGGGGGAAATTGGAAAATATCAGATAAAGACTCAATTAATTCATCATTTCCATCCTTTTTAAAAACAATAAAAAGACTTGGTGGTAAATTAGGGTAAAGACCTTAATAAGCCATAAATAGTCGAAAAAATCAGTTTTTAAACAGTAATATTATTAAATTTCTTACAAAATTCGTTGTTGATTAAAATGTTAAATTTATCTAAAAGTTCGGGATTTTAAAAATTTTAATAAGAAAGAGATTATAAATTAATGGAAATTTACAAAGACTTATCTAATCCTGCCTCAAAAGAATTCGAAACATTATTAAATAGCCAACTTTCAAAAGTAAGTATTGAAGAGGGTAAAATCATCGAGGGAAAAATAAATAAAATTACAGAGAAATTTGTTTTTCTTTTCGTAGAAGGTCTAAAAAGTGAACCAGTTTTAGATATCAATGAACTAAAAAGCATGGGTTTAAATGATAAAATTAAATTGGGTGAAAAAATCCCCGTTCTTTTAGAAAAGATAGAAGATAGAAATGGCGAAGTTTTAGTCTCGGCTAGTAAAGCACAAAAGATAAAAGGCTGGGATAAACTAGTTGAGGCTTTTGAAAAAAACGAACCAATCATGGGTAAAATTACATCCAAATGTAAAGGTGGATGTATTGTAGAGCATATTGATACTGGATCTTTAATGTTCTTACCCGGATCTCAAATAAGCGATAAGCCAATGAAGGATATAAGTCATTTAATGAATGAGCCTCAAAAATTTGCACTAATTAAATTAGACAAAGTAAGAGGGAATGCCTGTGTTTCAAGAAGAGAAATAATTTCTTCGTTTAAAAAAGAAGATAAAGCAAAAATTATAGAGAAGTACAAAGTTGGTGATATTATTAAAGGTGCTGAAGTAAAGGGATATAGTACATTTGGCTGTTTTTTTAATGTGAACGGTGAGCTAGATGTATTGGTCCATCTACAAGAGATATCTTATTCACGAGTGAACCATCCCGACGAAGTATTTAACATAGGTGAAAAACACGATCTTAAGGTAATTTCAGTTGACAAAGATAAATTACAAGTTGGTTGCTCGGTGAAACAATTGTCCCCTGACCCTTTTGAACATATTGAAAATTATGAATTGAATAAAAAGTATAAAGCGAAGGTTGTTAAGATAATGGATTTCGGGGCATTCTGCGAACTAGAACCTGGTCTTACAACTTTACTCCATTCAAGTGAGTTAAGTTGGACTAAAAAAAACATTTCAGCAAAAAAAATGTTTAAAGTTGGTGATGAGATAGATTGTGTAATAACTGAGATTGATAAAGAAAAAAGAAGAGTTGCTATTTCACATCGCTTAACAAAAGAAAACCCTTTTGAAAAATTTCAAAAAGAATATCCTGTTGGATCTATAGTTGATGGAGAGGTTGTAAATAAAAATGATTATTCTTTATTTGTAAATGTGAAGAATCACGAAATCGATGCTTTTCTTCATTGTAATGATCTTACTTATACAAACAACTCTGAAGAGGAACTTAATAAATATAAGAAAGGTGATAAGGTAAAAGTAAAAGTTTTAGAAATCAAAGTCTCTGATCAAAAAGTAAGAGTTGGATTACGTCAAACTCAACCAGACCCGTTTGATTGGTTTAAGGATAAAAAAGTAAATCAAGCAATTACTGTTAAGATTATATCCACGGATAACAAGGGTTTGATAGTAAGACCTGAAGGGTGTGAAATGGACTTTAGCATCAAAAAATCACAAATTGCAATTAATGCTGCTGACGCAAGAAGCTCAAGATTTGTTGGTGGTGAAAGAATAGATTGTGCTATACAAGAATTAGATCTTGAGAAGAGAAAAGTTAATTTAAGTATAAAACTTTTAGAAGAAATTGAAAAAAAAGAAGCTTTAGAAAAATATGGTTCTGAGGGTTCTGGTAAAAATTTACCTTTTTCATCTTTATCAGAAGATTTAAAAAAGAAAGACAAAAAGAAATAAACTTAAGTATTAAATTGGCTATTGTAAAATCAAAGCTTTTAAAAAAGATCTCCTCAAATTATCCTAATTTTCTCAAAAAAGATTTAGAAAAATTTACAGATATAATATTAAACGAAATCAAAGATACACTTAAAAGAGGGGAAAGAGTTGAGCTTAGAGGTTTTGGTATTTTTTCAACAAACACACAAAAACAAAGAATTTCTAGAAACCCTAGAACTGGTGAAAAAGTCAATACACCTGAAAAAAAGACTATTCATTTTAAAATGGCAAAGGATTTATTTAAGAAGTTAAACAATGAATAAGAAAATAATATTTTTGGCCCATGATACTCATGATGTTAAGCGTGTTAAAAAGATTATAAATCACTCTAACAAAGCTAAGATCAAAATAGTTCCTAAATTTGGATTACAATTTTTTTACTCTAAAAATGGAAGAAAATTTTTAGAAAATTTTAAAAGTGATTTTTGGCTAGATCTTAAGATACATGATATTCCTCAGACAGCTTTGTCTGCTATAGATTCTATTAAAGATTTGAAAAAATGTAAGTATTTAACAGTTCATTCTAGTGGTGGATATAGAATGTTAAAAGAAATAAAAAAAAAAACAAAAAAAATTAACAAAAATCTCAAAATTCTCGGTGTAACAATTTTAACTAGTTTGAATAATAAAGATTTAAAAGAAATAGGTTACACAAAAAATTTGAATAAAATTATACTCAAACAAGCTGCGTTAATTAAAAAATCTGGATGTGACGGATTAGTTTGTTCTGCTCGTGAAGCAAAAATAATAAGAAAAAAATATAAAAATTTTTTTATTGTCACACCTGGAATTAGAATACCTGGAGACAAGTCTAATGATCAATCTAGGATAATGTCTCCAAAAGAAGCTTTTAAAAATAAAGTCTCAGGTATTGTACTTGGTAGATCATTAACGAGTGGAAATTTCTCAAGAAATGTAGAAAGATTGAGAAATCATCTCAATAAATGACACTAAAATCAAAGATTTGTGGAGTTTCAGACTCAAAAACTTTAAACTTTATAATTAATCACGATTATCCTCCTAATTTTATAGGTTTTATTGTTAATTATAAAAAATCTAGGAGATATGTTGATAAAGAACTATTAAAAGAACTTTTAAAGATAAATAAAAAAGATTGTTTTTATGTAGCAGTTTTAGTGAATCCAGATCATAAAATACTTGAGGAAATAAAAAATCTGCCCTTTGATTACTATCAACTTTATGATTGTGATCCAAAAAAGATTAAATTTATTAAAGACAAGTATAATAAAAAAATTATTGTAGCAATGACAATTGAAAATTTAGAAGATGTAAAAAATTATAAAATGTTTTCTGATACTGCGGATATATATTTATTTGATAGCAAGGGATACGAAAAAAGTATGTCTTTTGATCACAATTTAGTAAAAAATACTAAATTTGATAAAGAAGTTATGCTAGCAGGAAATATTCAATTAAATGATAATATTGAAAATTATAAAGAAATAGCAGATATTATTGATATATCTGGAGGACTAGAAACCTCTGGATTTAAAGATATTTCCAAAATAGAAATTTTCTTAAATAAACTTATGAAAATAAATGATGAAAATTAAAAAAAATATACCTTTAATAGACCAGCATGATAATCTTGGGTTTTGGGGAGGAAAATTTGGTGGTAGTTTTATTCCTGAAACCCTTCGTAAACCAATAGATGATTTGACTGTCAAATTTGAGAAGTTGAGAAAAGACAAAAGATTTTTAGCTGAAAGGGATTATTATTATAACAATTGGGTACATAAAGGCCCTACTCCTTTTATAAAATTGGAAAATTTAACTAATTATCTTGGTGGTGCTCAAATATATGCAAAAGTAGTTTCTGCTGCTAGGGGCGGCGCACACAAGATCTATGGTGCGATTACTGCTGCAATGCTTTGCAAAAAAATGAATAAACGATATCTCGTGACTGACACTGGAGCTGGTTATAATGGTAAAATGTTTTCTATTGCTGCAAGACATTTTGGTCTTAAATGCAAAGTATTTATGGGGCACAAAGATTATTTACGGCAAAAGCCTAATGTAGATGCAATGAAAAAAAATGGAGCTGAAGTTGTACCTGTTTATACAGGAAGTCAAACTTTAGTTGATGCTGTATCAGAAGTTATGAGATATTGGGTATCTAACCATGAAAAAGTTCATCTTGGAGTTGGATCTACTGTTTCAGCAAATATCTTTGTTAAAATTTGTGGATGGTCTACAGCACAAATTTCTAGAGAATTAAAAAAACAAATGATTGATGAGTTTGGCAAAATTCCTAAGAAAGTTAAACTTCTTAATTGCGTTGGAGGAGGCTCATCAGCCTATGGTTTATGGAGTGAATTTATGGATTATGATAAAAGACAGATTAGTTTCGAGGGAATAGAGGCCGGAGGCCCAAAAAATTCGAAGAAACATGCTGCCCCTTTAAGTAATAATTCTAAAATTGGAGTGCTCCATGGAGCAGCACAAATGGTTTGCCAAGATAAATATGGACAAATTTCAGAAACTGAGTCAATAAGTGCTGGATTAGATTATCCTGGCGTTTCACCTCTCCATTGTTTTTTAAAAGAAGCTGGAAGAGCTAATTACGTTTCGCAAACAGATGAGGACGCACTCAATGCATATAAATTAATTAGAAAACTAGAGAACAAAATTAATCCATCACTTGAACCCTCACATGCGTTTGCTAGAGCAATTGCTATAGCTCCTAAGCTTTCTAAAGATACAATTATAATTGTGAATTCTTGTGGAGATGCTCTAAAAGATAAACATATTATTAAAAAAAGATTGGGTAAATATTAGTGACTGCTACTTTAATAGATCAGGCTTTTAAAAAATGTAAAGCTGAGGGAAGACCTGCTCTACTAACCTACACCGTAGCTGGAGATCCTACAAAAAAGAAATCCTTAGACATATTAAAAGCTATATCAAAGAACGTAGATATTATAGAATCAGGCATGGCCTTTTCAACTCCCATTGCTGATGGTGGAGATATTCAGACATCAGCTCACAGAGCTATACAAGCTGGAATTAATCTTAATGAAACTTTTAAAATTGTTAAAAAATTTAAAAAAACAAAATATCCAAGACCAATAATTTTAATGGGTTATTGGAATTTAATCTTACAATTTAATGAAAACAAGTTTATCAAGTCATGTAAAAAATCAGGTGTTAGTGGGTTGATTATTGTAGATCTTCCTCATCCAGAAAATAAAGCCTTTGCAAAAAAATGTAAAAAAAGTGGAATTACTTTTGTACAACTTTTAAGCCCGACCACATCTAATCAAAGAATGAAAAAGATAATCAAAGATAGTCATAATATGATCTATTATATTTCACAAAGCAGTACGACTGGTGGTAAATTAAAAGTTACTCCAAAAGATATATTAAAGAACTATAATAAAATTAAGAATTTAGCTAAAGGAAAAAATTGTGTTATTGGATTCGGTATCACAGACAAAAATATATCAAAATTTAAATCAACTAATGGGGTTGTAGTAGGCTCACTTAACTCAAAAATCATAACAAATTCTATTAAAAAAAAACACAATCCTGTCATAAAATTAGGTAAAATGATAAAAAAACTAAAAAATAAAATTATATGAATTGGCTGACTAAATTAATTAAAGCAGGTGAGAAAATAAAAACTGCTATACATAAAAGAGCGACTAAGGAAGATATAGAAAAAAGTGACTGGACTTCTTGTTGTAGAGGTCCAATATTAAAAAAAGATTTAGAGGAAAATCTTTTTGTCTGTCCAGATTGTAACAAACATCATAGAATTAGACCTAAACAAAGATTTGATATTTTATTTGGAAAAAACAAATATGAAACTTTTAAAACACCCATTCCAAAAGATGACCCTTTGAACTGGAAAGATTCAAAATCATATAAGGACAGATTAAATACTGCTAGGAAAAAAACTGGAATGGAATGTGGAATGATGGTTGCATGTGGATATATCAAAAATATCAAAATTACAGCGGTTGCATCAGATTTTGATTTTCTTGGAGCCTCCATGGCAGCCGCAGAAGGAGAAGCTTTTTTATATGGAATCCAACATGCTATTGAAAATCAAACACCTTTTTTATGTATAAGTGCGGGTGGAGGAATGAGAATGATGGAAAGTTTAATCTCTTTATCTCAAATGACAAGAACTACTCTTGCTATAAATGAGTTAAAAAAAAATAACATACCTTACTTGGTTTGCCTAACTGATCCTACTGCAGGAGGAATTACTGCATCTTATGCTATGCTTGGTGATATACACATCGCTGAACCAGGAGCATTAATAGCATTCGCAGGTGCTAGAGTAATACAAGGGACTGTCAAAGAAGAACTTCCAGAGGGTTTTCAAAAAAGTGAGTATGTTGAAAAAACTGGTTTTGTTGACCTTATTGTTGAGAGAAAAGATCTTTCTGAAAGAATCGGAACTTTATTATCCATATTGCTTAAGAAAAATTCTGTTATAAATTCTGAAGAAAATGAAACTTCAGAAAATAATCAATCGCTTACAAAAGCTGCATCCTAAAGAAATTGATCTTAGTTTAGATCGTATAAAAAATCTTTGTGAAAAATTAGGAAATCCACAAGATAAGATAAATTGTATTCAGGTGTGTGGGACTAACGGAAAAGGTAGCACAATTTCCTTTTTGAGATCAATACTTAAGGAGGCAAATATTAAGTGTAATATTTATACTTCACCTCATGTAAAACGTATTAACGAAAGATTTGTATACAACGATGAAATGATAAGTGATGATGATCTCTCGGATTTATTAATTGAAATTGAAGAAACTAATGATGGTAAGCCATTAACATATTTTGAAGCTCTAACAGCTGCATTCTTTAATGGATGTAAAAAGTATAAGGACAATCTAGTAATTGCAGAATTTGGGCTCTTCGGAAGAGGAGATGCTGTTAATATTTTAAAAAAAAATCTTTGTAACATTGTAACTTCTTGTAGTGAGGACCACTTAGATTGGTTACCAAAAAATCACAGAAACATTGAAAGAATTATCTATGAAAAAACCTCATCTTTGCTTAACTCAAATATAATTGTTGCAAAACAACACTCTGATAAAATTACAGATTGTATAAAAAAAAATATTTCAAGTAATAATGCAAATAAATATTACTTTAATGAGAATTATAACTTTACTTTAAGGGAAAATGATTTTTTTTACTATGAAGACAAATATGGTGGTTTAAAAATTCCAAAGCCAAAATTAAACGGTCAATTTCAAATTGAAAATGCTTCTACAGCTATTGCAGCATTAAGAATTTTAGAAGATTTAATGGTAAAAGACCAACACATAATAGATGGTATTCAAAAAGCTACTAATATTGCTAGATTACAGGAAATAACGTCAGGTAAACTTAAAGACTTGGTAAAAAATAACAAGCTCATTCTTGACTCATCTCATAATCCTGGAGGAGCAAAAGCTCTTAATGAATATCTTCAAACTTTAAATTGTGACAAGCATGTTGTTATAGGAATGATGGCTAATAAAGAGCACGAAAAATATATCAGTTATTTTAAAGATGTTTCGTCCTTAACAACTGTTGACATACCAAATCAACCTAACGCAATAAGTGGAGAAAAATTAAGAGAAAAATTCAAAACTATTCCTGATGTTCAATATAAAAAAACTATTCAGGAAGCTATTCAGTCAATACCTTTAAAAGAAAATGATTTATTAATAATTACTGGATCATTGTATCTTAGTGGGGAGTTTTTAAATTTGAATTAAATATTTTTTTCTAAAAATTCTTTCATATCACTTTCTGGAACACCGCCAACTTTTCTATCTACTTCGACACCTTTTTTATAAATTATTACTGTCGGCACACCTCTTATTCCCGCAGAACTTCCAGTATTAATTCCACCATCTTCAATATCAGCATAATAAAAACCAGCTTTACTTTTGTATTCTACGGCTAATCTATCCATTATTGGTTTCAATGCTTTACAAGGCCCACACCAAGCTGCACTAAATTGTATTACAGAAACATCTTCATTTTTAATTTTATTATCAAAATCTTCATCTTTAAAGTTTGTAAGCATTAGACCTGTCTATAATCTTTATAATTAAAGTCAACTATGCTAATTCATATTTTTTTTCAATCGATATAATAAATTCATTAATTTCTTCTAATTTTCTTAATTCTTCCTCATCATCTCTATTTGATGCTTGATCTCTTAAATAATCAATTTCACTATAAGCCATATTAACTGTTTGCCATTTTTCCTTATTTTTACTCAATATTCTTCTTGCGATTTCGCTTTTAATATTTTTATACAAATCAGGTGGTAAAATTTGAGGGGCCTCTTGATAAATAATTTTTTGACCAAACCAACTACATCTTTTATCCTGAAATTTATCTAGTAATCTTAATTTATCTTCCCACGATGCACTGTGCCAGGTTTTAAAAAGAGCAGTATCTTTATTAGGAATAAATTTTTCATATAAAGTTTCTTCAGGTAACAGATCCTCTTGAGTTTTAGTTTGTTCTTTTTCTTCTGCCACCTCTCTATTTATAATTTGTATATTCTTACAAAAATTTTCATTATTTCTGACCATTTGAGCTCGTTTTTTGATTGTTTCTAAATCTAAGTCTGAATAAGGTTTTTGTTTAAGCGCAAACTTTTTATCTAAAATAACTGGAGCTTTATTAGTTTTTAAAACTCTTAAAGCTTTAGGGCTATATTTTTTTAATATATCTCTTAATTGATTTACTGTTAAATTTAATAGTGGCTCTGGATCTCTTCTCAAATCCCAAACGTATCCCCATGATGCATAAGATGGATGAAAACAGTGGTTTGGATGTAGTGTGCAGGTAAGATACATCATATTTCTACCTTTCACATTTTCAAAAATAGAATATATACCTTCATTTTTTAAAAACGTTTCTACGCTTGTTTTTGTTGATGTTTTTAAAAATGTCTCCCAATTTTCTTTATGTTTATCTTTAATGATTCTGAGAACCTTCAATGAGTTTTGAGCATCTACAAAAGCAGTGTGGCTTGCTGAAGTATCAAAACCTTGCATTCTTGATAAAGATTCTAACGCAAGGCTTGGGTTACCTGCTTCCGTTAATTCTGTTTTTAAGGTTTCAGAATTCAAAGTTTGAGCTGCCCTTACTATGTGTAAACCATCATGCTCGCAATTAGGTGATGAGTGGGTCGCGTAAGGATATCTATTGCCCTTAAAAAAATTAAAATGAAACATTCTTCGATCAAAATTTAAATTTGACCAACCCATAAACATTGCTGGGGCACATTTTAAGAAAAAATTCTCAACAGCGCCCAGGAAATCGTAATGAGAATAGTTACCCTTGGTTAATAGATCGATACTAGTTGAATTTACAAGCAACGCTTTTGCACTGGGCACTTCTCCCTCTGGCATACGGCCTCGAATATTCAACTTTCCAATTTCTTTTAAATTTTTATCAACTACAACAGCTCCAACTTCAATTATGGACCCCCATATTGTTGAGTTCGTAGTTTCAGTATCGTAAATTACAATTTTATCCATTTTTTTTTAAACTAAATTATTCATTTCATTAAATTTTTTTAATCTACCTAAAAACAAATTTTGATATGTTATTAGCTCAGGTCCTTGAATTTTAAATTCTTGAAATAAATTATCCACTGTGCAGACTAAAATAACACATGCATTGATTTTCGAATTATAAACAACATTATGTGCTAAAGAGTAAGCAGCAGTTTGTAAAAACCACGAATCTATATATTCAACTTTCTTTGGTTTATTAGATTGCTTAAAATCAATTATCGTTTCTTTTCCTTCATAAACACCAACACAATCTGCCGTGCCTGCATATCTCTCAGGATAATACATTGTGCACTCCACACCATATATTTCTTCAAGTCTATTTGTTAAT
>MDTA01049269.1_pt1 | contig 16145 bp, 13 predicted proteins | sample 811151 | NCBI WGS metagenome assembly MDTA01 (sample SAMN05326648, study PRJNA326480) | marine metagenome | isolation source: seawater | place: Indian Ocean: South | collected 2010 | reverse complement strand
CAATCTTTCAACTCTTATGTTACGTACGAGAAAGGGGGGCCTGAGTTGATTTATAAATAGGCGAGCATGTGAAGTATGTGATCTGAATTTCAGCTCAAAAACGAAACTTTCTAGTGCAACATTGCTTCTTAGTAAGAAATTATTTTTGCCTTCGAGATTAATTTTGTCAGAGCCTATATGTTTGTTGTCAGTAGGACCAACTGGTTCCCTTTTAATTTCCAATAGAAAAAGAGGATGCAATTCGTTGGTTGAATTGCAGAGTAGACCGATAATTTCTTTAATTATCTTTCCTTGAATACTCAAACCCTTTGATTCATTTCTGTCAATGCTGGGCCAAAAACCATCGTAGGATGAAAGACCAAACCCATATGATTTCACTTCCCCCTCAGCACCTCCGGTGAAGTCTGTTTCAAATGAGTTCGAGGAGGACGGTAAGTTCAGGTTTGCCATTTCACATTGGTTGTTTAGGCTAGTAAATAATTTGGTAATTTCTGCATTAACAGATTCAGAACTTTGTTGCTCCCAATTAGAATAATGATTTTCCTTTTCATTTAGGAGTATTTTCCAATATATCTGCTGTTCCTTTTCCACCTTGGCAATATATTCCAAATCTTCGACCGCAGATTTATAATCTAAATCAAGCGATGAATAAAGTGAAGTTTCTTCATTAATAGAGTCTATTTTTTTATTTAATTGAGAAAGTTTGGCCAAAGATTCTTTAATTTCCTTGGATGAAGAATAGCTCAGATAAAATAGTGTGCAAAAAACTATTGTAAATAAAAGCACTATCAAATTAAACAGTTTATGCTGCTTTAAAAACTTCATATTAAAACTTTAGCGTGAATTCATAAGAAAAATGGGTAAAGTAGCGATTAAATAAATCTCCCTTCCCATCTATGCTAAATATCTTATCATTAACTTTTAAGATTTGAGGAATATCCTGCAGTCGTTGTGTTAATGCTTGTTGTTTTTTACTATTCAAATCAATGAGTATTTCCTTGAAGCGAGCTGAGTTGTCATCATCCACCTCATCATATTCCTCTACCTTTACAAGATACCTGCCTGTAAGTTTTAGTTTATATGTAGGTGTTTGCCTCATTGAAGTTCTTGTGTTTCGAATGTTTGGGGGACCTGTTGTTTCCTGAAGAATATGAAATTCATCATACCATGTATCTTGGACATATTCTTCCGAAATTGTGTCTTGTAGATTGTTAATCAGGTTTATAACTCCCCAGCAAGAATTCTGAGTTCGCAAATACGGTTCGCTTAATGCGAAAACTTCGTAGGTTAGTTTTTCGATGAAGTTAAATTCTTTTTGTTTTTCTGATATTTCTGATAGTGATTTCTCTTCTTTCTTTAAAAGATTGTTAGTGTTTTTATGTATTACATTTATTGAAACAATTTCATTTAAATTTGAAAGGTAAGAAGGAAGTGGTAAGAGCGAGATAACTAATGCTGAAATTGCGATAAGCGGTAGTTTTTTTCGAAAGCCTAAGTGAGATATTTTCGCAGACGGTAACAGATTTAATGTTTTTACAAAATCTTTGTTTTCATCTGAGAAAAGGTTCGATGCCAAACCTATTGGTTCGCTAAATACGAAAGGCAAAAGTCTTTGCATATCTTCAGAAATACCTTTTCCTAAAGTAAGTGCTTTTACTGGATCGAAATAATCGATATCTAGTTGTTGCGTTTGGCTTATATATTCAGGAAGTTTATTTAAAAGCGATCCTCTTCCGCTAAGAAATATTTTTTGTGGTGACCTTCCCTTTTTTACTCTTTTGTATGTGACTATTGAGCGTGTAATTTCTTGGCTGGTCCTGGCAAGAAATTGTTTTGTGCAAGATTCCATTACTTGAATATTGGGATCTTCGGGTGAAAAAGCTACATCGCCTGAAAAATAACCTTTCTTTAGTTCCTCTGCTTTGGGGAAACTGATCCCTAAATTATCTGACAAGTTTTGCGTAAGGGAATTACCTCCTATGGCTATATTTCTAACCAAAAAGCCCGTAGGATTAATAAACAGTAGGTTCGTTGATTTTGCACCAATATTTACGATTAATGTTTCGGGACATGACTGGTCCAATTCTTTCATGGTTGCCTTGAGTGCATTGAAGTCAAGTACGGGTGCTGGGGTTATTTGAATTGGGTTAAGCCCAACCCCAACAACCCTTTCGCAAAATGATTCAGCAACCTCAGGCTTAACCGCAAAAGCTAAAATCTCTTGCTCCACCCCATCATCATCAATGACCTGATAATCCCAAATTAATTCCGATAGCGGAAACGGCATTTTCTGGGAAAGCTCAAAGGCAACAATCTTAGCTTGTTTTTCAATTTCTACTTTTGGAACCCTAATCGTTTTGGTTAGCAAAAGACTACCCGGAAAAATGATTCTCGCGTCTCCCTTGAGCTTCATTTTTTCACCGAGCCTCTCGATACTTTCTACAACTGAATCTAGCCACAGAGAGTCATTAGAGTAATCGTGGCTGAGGGTTTCCATTTCTGCGTACTCCAACACCGTGGTGTCCCCATCCGATATGAAAACCCCTCCCGTAATATGGGAATTTCCGCAATTTATAATGATTTCTCTTCTCTTAGCCACTTATGAAAGTCATTTTATTGAGCAAAGGTGTCTTTACGGATGTCAGTTATTAACCTAATTTTCGGTTAGTTTGACGGGTCCCGTTCCATCAAGATAGTTTATGCTAACCGCATGGGCAGGTACGAGTACTCCGCTGTTTCTTTCGCTATTGGCTTTTGCCTGTTCTTTGAACTTTTCCAGGATTTCTTCATCACGATATTTTTCGAAAAATATTGAGTTGCTCATTTCGAAGGTGTTTCCATCTGAAGAAATTTCTACTGCATATCCAATCAGATTAACATATCCGGTTAGGAATCCATCTCTTTCAGCAACCAATGTAGGGAATAAAAAGAATGCGTTTTTGGTAGCCCTATCGATCTCCACCGTAGTGAATTCCACCTCTGCACTGTAATATTGATAATATTGTGCGTCAGTGAGGTTTTGCGATCGAAGCAACTTCTTTTTGAACTCATTGCTAAAGCAGAGGTATATCTTCACTTTGAGATTATCCAAATATTCCGGGTTGTAGGCAGTATCCACCGAGGTGGGCCGGCTTGCAGAACCACCCGCCAATTTTGGGTGGGTCACCATGTTGAAAGGCACAGTCACTCTTAACCACATATCCGAATCCTTCACCACAGTTACCTTGTTAGCCATCTTTACTATTTGATCTTCGGCCGCTCTGGAGGTTGAAAATGCAAAAAGGGTGGTAATAAGCAGAAGGAAATGGTAGCAGGTCTTTTTCATGGGTATTGGCTGGTTTGAATTTGTGAACTTATATCCTTCCTTTACTTACAAGATGAAAACAAGCTTAAATTAAATGTGCCTAAAGTTATCTTGCTTATTGTTCATAAAGCGCAAAGACGGCAAAATCCTTTTGCTAAAGCGTAATAAATCGCCAAACAAGGGCTTGTGGAGTCCTCCTGGAGGTAAATTTGATCTCTCTTCTGGCGAATCCCCTTTCGAATGTGCAAAGAGAGAGGCTTTCGAGGAAACCGGTTTAATTCTTGAAGATAATGACCTTAGAATCTTCGGCTATGTTTCCGAAAAAAATTACCAAAACTCGGGTCATTGGCTTATGTTTTTATTCGAGTGCAGAAAGTTCATCGAAAATACTCCAAAATGTTTTGATGAAGGATCCTTTGCCTTTTTCACTCGCTTGGAAATAGATTCTCTTTCGATACCCCCGTCCGATCATGAGTTCGTTTGGCCCTTTTACGACAAAAAAGAACTTGGTTTTTGGGGATTACGAGCAGATTGTTCTGGATCAAAACCTAAAATAAAGATTGAAGCTTCGCCTTCTTAAAACGATAATACTTGTTCGATTTTAATAATATGGAAGGTTTACATCACGATACAATGGTTGAAAAAAACAATGAACCACCCGTGGAAGTTCCTGACTCCACAGATCAGGACCTGATTGTTGAAACAGCCTCGGATGCAGATAGCGAAAAAGATTTTTCTTCTACCCCTATGAATGCTTCTTTGAGTCCTGAGGATAAAATTGAGTTTTTCAACCAAATGGTTCGTATAAGGAGATTTGAAGAACGATCATTGAGGGCCTATCAACAAGGTCACATTGGCGGCTTTTTGCACCTTTACATAGGCCAGGAGGCTGTGGCCGTTGGAGCAGTTTCTGCAATGTCTGATAATGACCATGTTATAACTGCATATCGAGATCATGGACATGCTCTCGCGGTTGGCATGGATATGGATGAATGTATGGCCGAACTTTTTGGTAAGAAAACCGGATGTTCTAAAGGTAAGGGTGGATCTATGCACTTCTTCGCCCCAGATAAGAACTATTGGGGAGGGCATGGTATCGTTGGAGGACAAACGCCGCTTGGCCTAGGAATAGCTTACGCTCTAAAATATAAGGGGATCAAGGGTTCATGTCTTTGCTTTATGGGTGATGGTGCAACCAACCAAGGCCCTTTCTATGAGTCATTGAACTTAGCTTCCCTGTGGAATTTGCCCGTTGTATATGTGATTGAGAATAACGGTTATTCAATGGGTACGGCCGAAGCCAGACATTCCGCAGGCGAACCACTTGCCCGTCGGGGCGACCCATTTGATGTGGATTGGTCAGTTTCATATGGTCATGATCTCTATGAAGTGCGGCAAACAATGGGAGATGCCATTCGGCAGGCACATGAAGCTTCTAAACCCTCGGTTCTTGAAATTATTACCTACAGGTATAGGGGGCACTCCGTTGCGGATCCTGATCAAACTTACAGAAGTAAAGAGGAGATCGAGGAGTATAAGAAAAGTAAAGACCCGATTAATCTCTTTAAGTCCAAACTTATTGATGAAGGTGTTCTCAGCGAAGAAAACGCAAAGAGTATTGATGTTAAGGCCAAAGAAGAAGCCGATGCTTCTGCTGAATTTGCAAATGCTAGCCCCTACCCCGAACCCTCTGAGCTCATGGATGATGTTTACTGGGAAACGGATAATCCTTCGGAAAGAACTTCTGGTGGAACGATGTTCTTTGAAAGTGTGTAATCTTTATTATTAGTTTTATATGCCTGAAATTACCTACAGAGAAGCCCTCAACCAAGCCCTCTCGGAAGAAATTGAAAGAGACGAAAATGTCGTTCTGTTGGGAGAAGAGGTTGCTCAATTTAAAGGATCTTACAAAGTATCTGAAGGTCTTTTAGAAAAGTTTGGTTCCAACAAGATCGTTGATACCCCTATCAGTGAAGCTGCTTTTTCCGGGCTCGCAGTCGGTGCTGCCATGATGGGTATGCGTCCAGTGGTTGAGTTTATGTTTTGGAGCTTTTGTTACGTTGCCTTCGATCAAATTTTTAACAATGCGGCTAATGTGCGCTACATGTCGGGGGGGTTGATAAATGTGCCGATTGTTTTCCGTGGACCGGCTAACGGAGGAACAAATGTTGGGGCGACCCATTCTCATACACCTGAAAATTTTGCCGCAAATACGCCTGGTCTCAAGGTTATTTGTCCCTCTACTCCCGCTGATGCGAAGGGTATGCTAAAGGCAGCCATTCGGGACAATGACCCAGTTTGTGTAATGGAAAACACAATTTTGTACAATTTGAAGGGTGATGTGCCCGATGATAATGAATTTATTATTCCCCTTGGTCAGGCTAATTTAATCAGGAAAGGTTCTGATTTGTCGATTATTGCTCACGGGAAAGCCGTTCATACATCGCTCGAGGTTGCACAAAGTTTGGAAGAAAAACATGGCGTTTCCACCGAGGTCCTTGATTTGCGTTCGATCCGACCGCTTGATACTGAGGCGATTCTTTCAACTGTCCGAAAAACAAATCGGGTTTTACTCGTAGAAGAAAACAAACCATTTTGTGGAGTGGGTGCGCAAATTTCCTTCCTCATACAAGAACAGGCATTTGATTACTTGGATGCTCCAATTAAAAGAGTGTCCTCTATTGATGTTCCGCAGGCGTACAGTAAGTCGCTTGAAAGTGTCCAAATACCTGATCACGATCGAGTTTTAGAAAAAGCACTCGAGCTTATTTGAGATAAATACAATGGCAACAATCATTGAAATGCCGAAGTTAAGCGACACTATGTCTGTTGGAACTCTGGTTAAGTGGCACAAAGAGGAGGGTGATAGCGTAGAAAATGGCGACACTCTCGCGGAAGTCGAGACTGATAAAGCAACCATGGAGTTGGAAAATTTCGAAGATGGCGTACTTCTTAAAATTTTTGTTTCGGAGGGCAGTGAAGTAGCTATAGGCAGTCCCCTTGCCGTTGTTGGTGAAGAGAGTGAGGAAATTCCCGAGATTTCCGAATCACCAGCAAGCGTGCCAACAAAAGAAAATTCTCCAGATTTACCCCCTGACACCGAAGAGGAACCTGCGAATGAAAGTTCAAAGGACTCTGTTGATGATTCATTGTCTGACCCAAATGAGCCGCCGAGCAATTCGCTCGCAACAAAAGAAGCAGACCGCATTTTGGCATCGCCACTTGCAAGAAAAATTGCACTTGAGCGAAATATCGATCTTTCACGAGTTAAGGGAACGGGCCCCAATGGAAGGATTGTAAAAAAGGATCTTACGGCTCGCGAGGACAGTCATGGAGGCGATGCTGAACCCGTTAAAGGTGTTGTGCCTTTGCCTGTTATTTCTTCAAACCAAGGAATAATCGAGCATAAGATCATACCTATCTCAAGAATGAGGTCCGTAATCGCCAAGAGGCTACTCGAGTCAAAAACTTCCATACCTCACTTTTACTTACAGAAGGAAATCAATGCACTGCCACTTAAGTTGGCCCGATCAAGAATCAATCAAAGGCTTACGGATCGTAAGGACGGTTCTAAGGTAAGTATAAATGACTTGGTGCTTTATGCTTGTGCTGATGCGATAAAATGGTTTCCAGCAATTAATTCGAGTTGGCACGATAGGGAAATAAAATTTCATGGCAATGTGCACCTGTCCTTTGGGGTTGCCGTGGAGGACGGGCTTGTTACTCCGGTTATTAAAAACGCTGAGTCCATGAATTTAGTATCACTTTCAAAAGAGGCACAAAGCCTGATTGTAAAAGCTCGTTCAAAAAAGCTTGCACCAGATGAAATGTCTGGCTCCACTTTTACAGTTACAAATTTAGGGATGTTTGGCATTGATTTTTTTAGCGGTATTATAAATCCACCAAATGCTGCTATTCTATCCGTTGGAGCAAGCATACCAAAACCCGTTTTAGATCAAACCGGCTCTGTTGTCGCAGGTGAAACCTTAATGTTAGGATTGAGTTGTGATCACAGGTTGGTAGATGGTGCTATTGGGGCTGGTTTTCTTGCCCTACTTGCCGAAAACTTAGAAAACCCTGCGAGCCTTTTAGTCTAGCTCCTTAGGTGCCCCTGACTCGTTCGTGAGCATCTTCCACTAACCAAGAAGCAATTCTTTCCACTTCGCTGTCAATGGTTTGCCTTGATGCTTCAAGGTCACTTACCATGGGCTCTCCGCATCCAAATAAATAATATTTTATTTTGGGTTCCGTCCCGCTTGGCCTAATTGCAATGGAGAATCCATTATCCAAATTTAGTTTTATAAAGTTTTCCTGAGGCAGGGGATCTTCGTCTTCGTCTATGAAGCCTGAACTTAAAAAATCCTTCGTTTGTGATACACCGATATCCGCAACAGTCGATAATGGATTATCTCGGTAAGAGGATGCTAATTGTGATATCGTTGTACTTCCCTCCGCTCCCTCAAAATAAATATTTTCAGTTTGCTCTTTGTGGTATCCGTATTTTTTGTAGAGGCTGTCGAGATAGTCAAAAGCGTGGGTGCCCGTTGAGGAGAGGAACGCGAAAAGCTCTGCAATTGCGAGTGCCGAAGCATTCCCATCTTTGTCTCTAACTAAATCCAAAGGCAAGTATCCATAGCTTTCTTCGGCTGCGAGAGCTACATAGGTTGAGTAGCGGGTTAGTACATCTATTCGCGTAAAAAGATCGGTACCATCAAAATCTATAGACAACCCTTCGTTTTCTTTTACCTCTATTGACGCCGCATGCTCATACTTGGCAAGCTTTTCAGCCATCCATTTAAAACCTGTATGTGTATTAATGCACCTTGCTCCGTAAAGCTCGGCGATCCTTCCAAGCAGGGGTGTTGTTACAAAAGTTTTGAGAATTGCAAAACTTGAACCATTTTGTTCATTCAATAATTGCTTTCTTTTCAGTGTGGAGAGGCGGTACTCTCCCAACATACTCGCCACCTGGTTTCCCGATAAACAAATAAAGTCGCCCTTTGCTGCTTTAACAGCAACTCCAATTCGGTCGCAATCAGGATCACTCCCCATTACAAGTGCGGATTTGGTTTTCTTGGCGACAGCAATTCCTGCCTTAAGTGCTTCCGGGTTTTCCGGATTCGGTGACTTTACCGTCGAAAAATTTGGATCATGCTTATTTTGTTCATCAACCACCGCCACATCTACACCATGATCCCAAAGAGCAGGTATCGCGGCTATTGCTCCCGTTCCATGAATGGGCGTAAATACTAATTTCGGGGCATGCTTTTTTAACATTTCCGGATCTAAAACTGAATCTTCTAACGCAGCCCGGTAGGCAAGATCATCGCCAGTTTGCAAAATTGTCCATGTTTGCTCCTGTTTCTCACTCGTGAGCAAGGGCAATAATTCGCCTATGGATATACCATTGTATTTTTCTGTAACATTTCCCGCATGTGGGGGTACTAACTGTGCTCCATCATCAAAGTATGCCTTAAAGCCATTGTCATGATAGGGGTTGTGACTAGCCGTTATGACAACCCCTGCATGAGCATAGCGACTTCTCACAGTAAAACTCAACTGTGGTGTAGATCGAGGACCATCGAAGAGCATCGCATAACCACCCAACTCACCCCAAGCGTAACCCACCAATTCTGAAAACCTTTGAGAAAAATGACGAACATCGTGAGCTACCACCAAACGTGGTTGCTCCATAATTCCGCATTCTGCCATCCATTGCTTAACATATAAGAATAGTGCTTTTGTTGCCTTTAGTAGGGTTATTTCGTTAAGGGTATTGCTTCCAACGGCTGCATATTTAGGTGTTTCCTTTATTTGGGCACCCCCTCTTTCTGCTTCGGTTACCACTTGTCCTATTGTTCGACCCCTCATTCCTCCTGTGCCAAAAGCCAAATTTTTATAGAATCTATCGTTAAGCTCTTCCCATTTCGAAGCTTGGATAAGTTCACAAAGAGAATCGTCCACCCATTGAGGCAAATTTTCGTTGTCGGAGAATTTCTTAATGTTTAGAAGAGTGCTTTCGAGCAATTTTCCCTCTTTTTTTGCTTCTTTCAAAGCATTTATTTCGTTTGGTTCCATTTATTATATTGGTTTGTGACTAGGGCCTATGCTGTTGGTAGATTTCGGTTCCAATTTCTTATTTTAATTCTTTATTTCCGTCTATCTCGGGAAACCTGTAAAGCCTTTCGCCTGAGCTTCCATACCCTAATTCCTTTCGGGCAACAGCATCTTGGTATTGAGGGTCACGCCTTAAGCGATCAAGGAATTCCCTGTGATTTTTGGCCTCTTCTCTTAATTGTTCTAGCTCTTTTTCCAAGACGGCTTCTCTGGATTTCCAGTGAGTGTACTCTTCGAAAGCTATTTTCCCCTCTAAAAAAAGATAAATGGATGCAACCACACCAAGTGTTGCAATGATTGCCAATAATACTTTTTTAGAGTTCATGAATGATCCCTTCCATTACAAAGCAAATAATAGACAACTTGTTTTTTTGTACAAGTTTCTTAATTGCTTTGTGGTGTAAAGATGTCGTGCAGTCTGATCAATCCCATTACCTCGGTCGTTTTCTCTTTGATTACAGGCAATACGGATATGGGTGAACGCCCACCTTCCATAATTTCCAAAGCTGAGCCAAGCGACATATTTGGCCTTACGACCTGCGGTGATTTGCACATTATTTTCTCTGCCGTAACTAGATTGAGGTCCCTGACCTCTTTCAGGGAGCGCCTCAAATCTCCGTCCGTAATTATACCCACCAAATTACCACATTTTAAAACACATGCAGCACCAAGAGGCTTTTCTGTCATTTTTATTACGATGTCCTTTAAGGATGTAGACGGCTCTACAAATGCCACTTTTTCCGGAGTATGCATGACATTAGCAACGCAAAGAATAAGATTTCTTCCCAATTGACCGGCAGGGTGTGTCATTGCATAATCTGTTTTTGAAAAATTTCTTCTTCTCATAAGAGCTGATGAGAGTGCATCACCCAAAGAAGCGGCTACTGTAAAACTGGCTGTTGGTACAATGTTTAAAGGGTCCGCTTCAATGGAAACCGATGCATCTAAAAGGACATCAACCTTCTCTCCCAAGGGACTGTCCACCTTTCCCAAAATCCCCAATATGCATGCAGACCTTTGACGAAAAACAGGCTCTAACGCCAATAATTCTGGAGTAGCACCGCTGTTGGACAAAAAGATTACCGGATCACCATTTTGATGAATACCTAAGTCCCCGTGCACTGCTTCTGAAGGATGAAGGTACGCCGCCGGAGACCCGGTACTACAGAAGGTTGCTGCTAGCTTTTTTCCCAAATGTCCCGATTTTCCAATTCCCGTTACAATGATCTTCTTACCATCTTTGTGTAGTAGATCAATCGCTTTTGAAAAGTTTTCTCCCAACCTTTTCGATGCTAGTTGTATAGATTCGGCTTCTATTTCTAATACATGCCTAGCTTCTGCTATTTCTTTTTGGTTTGTGATCAGTTTCTCCATACGACAATTTTGATTTAGATTTTATATCAACAAAGTTTGAATGTGTGGATTTCGTTTGTTATTGTTGACCAAGTTTGAACAATTCTAAGATCCGTATCCTTATCCTACATCATACTTTATGTTTCAAGTAACATTTTCAGAGCAAAGCCTTGAAGTGCTCAGTTCCCTACCTCAAGTTGAGCAACTCGAATTGATCGAACATTTAAGTTCTCTTTCCAATAGTATTCTGTCTGGTTCAGCTAAAAAAATTGGTCGGTTCCAAAGAAAGGGCAAATTGTTTTACAGGCTTAGAGTTGATGATCTAAGGGTTTACTTTGAAAAGATAGATATATCTCTTCATTGCCACTTTATGCTTCCTAAAAACTCGCTCAATGATTTTCTCTTTAGATGCAAAATGCCTGCTTCAGATGAAGCGGTACTCGAAGAACATCAAAGCTTTTGGGATTATTTAGAATCACTCACCAAAAATTAATACAGATGTAAACATCGCTAATGTTAATAGTAGGGGGTTTTTAGTTTTTTCTCACAATCTTCTTATACTTTAGGTTATTACTTTTTTCTTTCTAACAAAAATTTTTACCCTAAGCTGTTATTTATTAATTGTTTATGCAATAATTATACTTCTTAACAAATATAATAAGAATACAATTTCTTTTAAGTTCATATACTTCTAATATTTATAAGTTGTGAAAAGATTCAAATTAATTCAAAAAGATCATCAAAATGAAATTTAAAATAAATCGTGATCATTTCAGCTCTGGCTTACAGTTTGTGACAAGCGTGGTTGGAGCAAGGAAAACCATGCCCATCCTGCAAAATGTTCTTATTGAAGCAAGCGGATCAAATATACACCTAACTACCACCAACCTAGATTTAGGTGCCAGATGTACCGTAAAAGCTGAAGTTGAAGAAGGGGGCTCTCTAACCTTACCCGTCAAAGAATTGGGTCGAATAATAAGAGAATTGGCTGACATGGAGGTCAGTGTAGAAACCTCAGAAACACCAAAGGCTACCATAAGTACTCGCGGTTCGGTATTCAATGTCATTGGTATGGATAGTAAAGAATTTCCACCACTCCCTGAATTAGAGGAACGAAAGAATTTTACCATTAAGAGAAGTGATTTAATATCGATGTTAAAGAGCGTTTCGTACGCTCAATCCGTAAATGAAGAAAGGTATATGCTCAAAGGTGTGTTTTTTCAATTTGACAAGGAAAAGCTTTCGCTTGTTGCCACTGACGGTAGAAGATTAGCAGTAACACAAAAATCAATCAACGCATCCGAGGAAGAACAGGGGGAGTTTATTTTACCATCTCTTACGGTTTCTGAGATAGAAAAAATGCCAGACATAGGCGAAAATATCCGGATAGCTTTTACTGACCGACAGGTTGCTTTTCAATTAGATGTAAGCGACGGGAGGGACGAGAATCATGGATTTACAGAAAACATTTATTTGGTTTCAAAAGTGGTGGAGGGGAAGTACCCCAATTATAAGCAAGTCATTCCTAGAGACGATTTTAATGTCGCAGAGGTAGAACGTGAACTGATGCAGGAGTGCGTACATAGAGCAGCACTGGTATCAGATGAAAAAATCACCTTAAGGATTAAACCCAAAGAAATGGAGATAACAGGGCAAAGCACATTGGGAGATGCCTGCGAATCTATGAACATATCTTATGTTGGTGAAGAAACTACGGTTTCCTTCAATCCACGCTTTATATTAGACCCTTTACGATACATATCGCAAGATAAGTTAAAATTAGAATTTAGAGACGATATGAGTCCAGGTGTCTTTAAGGTTTTGGAATCTGAAAAATCAGATGTATCCATACTTTGTGTGGTCATGCCAATAAGGACAGACTAACTTCAGGAAATTGTTTTTTTGAAAGCATAATACGAGTACATCTGGCAGGCAGAAAAGATGCACTACTGGAATTACATTAATTCGTACAGTTATGCTGGTTTAAAGGGAAGCATCTTAAGGCAAAAAATTTGCAACTAAAATACCACCTAATGTATTCATCGAAAAAGTATTATCGAAAGCTTCACTTAATTAAATTGTACGGAGAGGTTTAAACCTTAAAAAACTTGGTCTTTTCATCTTTTATAAAAGCAAAAATAATATTGCCCATCATCTTTTTAGGAGGAGACAGGATAGACCATTTAACCTTACCAAAATTCTTTCTTCCTGGGATCAGTGATAAATATTACAAGAATAACGATTTCAACAAAAGCGGTAATTTAGGAATAGTTTTCCTATCAAACCACTGCCCAATCTCTCAAAAATTTCAAGATTATCTTGTTGATTTGAAGAGCATGATAGATTCAACAGAAAATGACTTTTTTGTAGTTTCGCCAAACAATGAATCAGCCATTGATCCAGATGACCTAGCCTATTCAGACCTTGGTGACAGTTTTTTAGAAATGAAAACTCGTGCTAAACACAAAAATTATAACTTTCCTTATCTATATGATGGTAAAAGACAGGAACTTACAAATGCTCTAAATGTTAAAGTTACACCTTCTGCATTTGTATTCAACAAGAATAGGAAGTTAACTTATTTTGGAAGGATTGGTGGGAATAATGAAATAAAGGATATAACCGAACTGGATTTCTACAAAGCTCTCATGAGGAGTAACCTAGAAACGACATTAATTAAGACACAAGTTTATGGTTCAAAAGTAAAAGTAGCAGATGACATTAAAACAACGGAAGCAAAATTAAAAAGATACTCTAAAGAAACCGTAAAATTGTCAGTACTAGAAAAAAGAAACTTAGACTTCATAAAAAGAATTCAAATAGGGAAATTAAAATTGATTTATATCTGGGCAAATAATGATAAAGAGAAAAGAGATAACCTATTAGCAATATCAAATATTCATAAAACATACAGAAAGAGAGGTTTAGCTGTAATTACTGTATGCGTAGAATCGAGTGAAAATGCTAATTTAATTAGAAATGAATTGGAGAGGGCTCAATTGAGTGCACTTAACTTTTTAGTTGAAGGTCAAGATTTCTCTCCCCTAACATCTTTTGTACCCAATAGCGTTAAATCTATTACACCTCTATGTGTTTTAGTTAATAAACAGAAAGTAATTCATCATCAAGGTGGTAAAGTGGAGAATCATATACTAAGAAGAAAAATCTTGGATTTTCTAGACATGTAAAAGAATAATTTAATATTAACAAAAGCAAGAAAAAATCAGACTTAAAAGCATTGTGGTAAGACAAAAACCAGGGAGGAATATAAGCTTAGCCTTAGTGCTTTTAAATTTATAGAAAGATAACAAAATCGTAAAAAAATAAATAAAATGAAAGGAATCATGTATATCTAAACTTACTTTAATCAAGGCGAACGGAAGTTTAGTTGAATATTCAAGAAATATATATAATAAATTATAGATATTATCAATAAAAAATGAAATATCAACTTTAAAAATATATATAGAAGCGATATACAATAATAGTGTAATCATTATTATTCCTACAAAAGGTACCAAAATGAGATTAATAAAAAATGAAAAGGTAATTATTAAATTAAAATGATCTAGTATTAACAAGAAGCTCCCCCAATAAGAAGCATAACCAACAATTGTTAGGTTTCGGAGAAACGATTTTGTTATTGAATGATAGTTGGTTCTTCTTTTTAGCGAGCATAACCACATAATCACTAAAACTACGGTAAATGAAAGCTGAAAGGCTAAAGAGTGTATAATTTTTGATTCATAAGAAATACAAAAGGTCATTGAAAAAATCATAATATACAGAGCTAATGTTCTTTTTTCTACAAGCTTAACAACACTCCAAGCTGTAATCATCAAGAAAGCTCTTACCGACGAAACACTGTATCCAACTAATTCAACATATATCAACAAAACTGCTAAAGGAATTGTTACGATCAATTTTTTGTTTTTGAGTAAAAGGTTTACACCAAAATAAAGAATCGCGTATAAACATCCAATATGTAATCCGCTTACAGCAAATAGATGCATTGTACCAGATGCTTTAAATGTATTATATTGATTATTAGAAAGGTAACTTTTATTCCCTAAAAGAAATGCAAAAATAAAGCTTTTGCATTCTTTAGATAACTTAGAGTTATTAATTTTACAGTAAAAACTATCTCTTAGAAAATGCTTATTTTTAATTTTCTTCAAATGATTTACTCTTTCAATAAATATACTAGATATTTCTACATTGGGTTCCAGAAACCTTATAATTCCGGCTATATCGTAAATATCATCTTTTTTAAATTCATAATATATCCCAATTTTCAACACTAAGGATTTACCTTTAATAAAAGATAGTGTAGCGGGTGTATTAATTATTTTAACTTTGTGGAACTTATAAAGATTATTTATATCTATGTTTTCTTTTATTAATTCAACTCGCACCTTACCTTCATATGCTTGGCTTGAGTAACAGAAAAAGTCTCTATCTTTATTACCATTTATCAAGGAAAAGTATATTAAACCATAAAGTAAGATAAAATTAATTATATATCTTAAAGTTGTTTTCCTGTAGATTAAGAGTAATACTAACGATATAATGCCTAAAATAAACCCATTTATAGTTAGTGCTAAATCATATTGATGATGTAAGAGATTGGTAGATACCAAAATCAAAAGAAATAACGATCTACAACTGTGTTGCGATACTGTCACAATCTTTGTTTGCTAAAAATTTTATCCCGGGTATTGTTTTGAATAATGCTTTACGACCGATCATACATGAAGAATACACGAAAATTTCGCGTATCGTCAGTAACTGACATTCTCATTATTTCACTAATTGCTTTTTTCTTAATATTTAGTTTGGTCGATCTCGTTACAAATTCTAGACAGTATGTTCAATACCTTGCTTTTTCACCTCAAGGCTTTTTAAAGGGATACTTGTGGACTCCTATCAGTTATGGTTTTTTCCACGAAGGTCCCATCCACCTTATATTCAATTTAATTGGCTTACATCTCATAACTAGACAAGTAGAATCGGAAATAAGTACAGCTGAATTCTATTGGCTAATCTTTTTGACTCTCATAATTGGTTCCGCAATGTGGTCAATTTTTAATGTAAGCGGCGGGGTTTTGATTGGTACATCAGCACTTGTTCTTGGCAGTTTAACCTTGTTTTGTCTTCGCAGACCTGATCAAGCACTTACCCTATTGCCGTTTCCAATTACGCTAAAATCTAAAATTATATTATGTGCTGTTCTTGGATTCGAACTATATGGATTCATCTTTAGCGAACTAAGAAGTTTTGGCAACGTTGCGCATTCTGCACACTTAGGCGGTATGATTGCGGGAACTTTTTGCTTTTACAAAATCAGAACAAGAAGTGGTTTGCCCACTTT
>MDTA01089753.1_pt1 | contig 16150 bp, 13 predicted proteins | sample 811151 | NCBI WGS metagenome assembly MDTA01 (sample SAMN05326648, study PRJNA326480) | marine metagenome | isolation source: seawater | place: Indian Ocean: South | collected 2010 | reverse complement strand
GATCCAAACCTAGTAATTCTAGATGAGACAGACTCTGGACTCGATATTGATGCATTAAAAATAGTAGCTAATGGAGTTAATTCTTCAAGAGATAAAAATCGAGCATTTTTAATTATAACTCACTATCAGAGACTGTTAAATTACATCAAGCCAGATTTTGTTCACGTTTTATCTGAGGGTACCATAGTCAAATCAGGCAATATAGAGCTTGCGGAAAAATTAGAAAAATCTGGGTATAAAGGAATAGTTTAAATGTTAGATAATTTAAAAATTAAAGCAGATAGTATTAACAATTTAGAAAAACTAAATATTGATGAAAAAACTTTTCGAATAAACAATTTAGAGTCATTTAATCAAACAGGTTTTCCGAACAAACATTTTGAAGATTGGAAATTTTCTGATTTACACGAGATATTAACTAAAAATTTTAATAAATTAAATTTTCAAGAAACTAGGACAAATGCTGAAAAAGTAGAATATATTCAAGATTTTGAACATAATAAAATTTTAATAATAAATGGAAAATTAAAATCGAGTGATTTCACCTTTGAAGAAAAAAGTAAAATAATAATCGAACCATTTATTAATAAAGATTTTAAAAATAGAATTGAGTCTAATCCATTGGTATACCTTAATCATGCTCTTTCCGACAAAGGTTTCTATTTAAAAGTTGAAAATAATTATAAGTTCAAAAAAATTTTAGTAATATACAGATTATATACCGATGAACTAGATGAAAGCGTTATAAATAGTAGAAACAATATAATCTTAGGTAATAATTCAGAACTACATATTTTAGAAGTATTTATAAATAATTCTAAAAAGAATTTTTTAAATAATGATTACGAGTCTATTTATTTAGGTGTTTCATCAAAATTTAAAAATATAAGTATGCAAGAAAAAAGAAGCAGAGGCTATTTTCATAAATTTTCAAAAAATGTTTTAGATTCTAGATCAAACTATTCATCTTACCTTTTCCCAAGTGGCTTAAAGTTTAATAAACTAGATATCGAATTAGACTTAAAAGGAGAAAATATTGATTGTAATATTCACGCAGCTTCGTTTCTTGATAAACGAGATCATCAAGAAATAAAAACAAGAATTAATCATTTTTACCCTAATTGTAAAAGCTATCAAAAGGTAAAGAATGTTTTAAGTGATGATAGCAAAGGAGTTTATCAAGGAAAAATCTACGTCAACAAAATAGCTCAAAAAACTGACGCTTATCAATTAAGCAACGCCGTAATGCTAGGGGAGAATTCTGAATTTGACTCTAAACCAGAACTTGAAATTTATGCTGACGACGTAAAATGTTCTCATGGGTCAACTTCTGGCAATGTGGATGAAGATTCAGTTTTTTATTTAATGACAAGAGGTTTAACTAGACAAGAATCTATAAAGTTATTAGTAAGCGGTTTTTTAAAAGAGATTTTAGAAACTATTAAAAATCAAAAAATCAAAGATTTTTTGCAAAGAAAGATGGAGTTTTTTTTATATGAAAATAGAAAACATTAAATCTGAATTTCCAATATTTAAACAAAAAATTAATGGTAAACAATTAGTTTATTTAGATAGCGCTAATTCTGCTCAGAAACCCAAACAAGTTATAAAAAAGATATCTGATTTTTATGAAACGGAATTTTCAAATGTTGGGAGAAGCGTTCATACTCTAGCGGTAAAAGCTACGAATAGATTTGAACAAACAAGAGATTTAGTAAAAAATTATTTAAACGCAAAATATAGAGAGGAAATTATTTTTACGAAAAGTGCTACTGAGTCTATTAATTTAGTAGCCTCTTCCTTTGGAGAGAAATTTTTAAAGAGAGGAGATGAGATTTTAATTACAGAATTAGAACATCATTCAAATTATGTACCATGGCATTTTTTAAGAAAAAAAAAGGGAGTTATAATAAAATTTGCGCCAATAAATAAAAATGGAGAAATTGAAATTGAGGAGTTTAAAAAACTAATATCTAAAAAAACTAAGATTATAGCTATTACTCACCTATCGAATGTAACTGGCGCGATTACACCTTTAAAAGATATAATTGAACTTGCAAAAGAAAAAAAAATTCCCGTTCTTGTAGATGGGACTCAGGGTGCGCCACATTTAAAATTAGATATGCAAGAACTTGACTGTGACTTTTATGCTATTTCTTGTCATAAAATGTATGGCCCAAATGGATTAGGAATTCTTTATGCTAAAAAAAACTGGCTAGAAGAACTTCCACCTTATCAAGGCGGGGGAGGAATGATCAGTGACGTTCAAAAGGCAGAAATTTCTTTTGCCCCAAATTTTACTAAATTTGAAGCAGGTACTATGCAAACAGCTGAGGTGGTTGCTTTTTCAGAGTCAATTAAATTTATCGAAAACCTTGGTATTAAGAATATTGAAAATCATGAAAATGAATTATTAAACTATGGTATAGAAAAATTAAAAAAAAATAATTCTATAAATATATTAGGAAATCCAAAAAAAAGAGGCTCCGTAATTAGTTTTACTATGAAAGGTATACATCCCCACGACATAGCAACTATTTTAGATGAGAGTGGAGTAGCTATTAGAGCAGGACATCATTGTTGTCAGATTTTACATGATAAACTTTGTATACCTGCTTCAGCAAGAGCATCTATTGGTGTCTATAATGATAAAGAAGATATTGATATTTTTTGTGAGGCTATAGAAAACTGCAAAAAGGTTTTTAATTTATAAATGGATACAAAAGAATTATATCAGGAAATTATTTTAGATCATGCAAAAAATCCTAGAAACAAAGGTAAGTGTGATGGTTTTAACCGTGATGCAAAAGCTCATAACCCTCTTTGTGGTGATAAAGTTCATATTTATTTAAATTTAAACAAAGATGAAATAAAAGGATTAAGTTTCGAAGGAGAGGGATGTGCTATTTCTTTAGCTTCTGCATCAATATTAACTGATACTCTAAAAGGTAAAAATTTATCTTTTACAAAAAAAATGATCGAGGATTTTTTAAATATGTTGAAAAAAAAGTCTAAAATTACGTTAAACAGTTTATCAGATGACCAAATTACAACAATACAATCACTATCAGGTGTACAAGAATTTCCGATGAGAATAAAATGTGCTACGATGGCATGGCATACTCTTTTATCAGCTATAGACAATAAAAAGGAAAAAAATTAATGGAAAGCTTAAAAGATAAAATAATTAATGAGATAAAAAAAATTTATGATCCAGAAATACCCGTAAACATTTACGAGTTAGGATTAATCTATAAAATTGAAGTTAATGAAAAAAAAGAAGTTAATTTAGAAATGACACTTACTTCCCCTAACTGTCCTGTTGCTGACAGCTTACCTAAAATGGTAAAAAAAAACATTGAAGAATTAAGTGAAATTTCAAGTGTTGAGATTAAACTAGTGTGGGATCCACCTTGGACTAAGGATAAAATGTCGGAAGCAGCTAAATTAGAATTAAATATATGAGCAAAGTAATTAAATTAAGTGATAACGCAGTAAATAGAATTAAAGAAATTATGTCGAGTGCAAAAAATTCAGCTATTGGTGTTAGAGTAGGAGTTAAATCAGGAGGATGCGCCGGCATGTCTTACGTAATGGAATATGCCAAAGAGATTAAACCAAACGAAGAAGTTATTGAAGACAAGGGCGTAAAAGTCTTTATTGATCCGAAAGCCATTATGTATTTATTGGGTACCGAGATGGACTTTAAAAAAGACAAATTTTCTTCTCAATTCGTATTTAAAAATCCCAACGAGACAGAAAGATGTGGTTGCGGAGAATCCTTTAAAGTTTAACTACTATAATACATTTCAAACTCAATAGGATGCGGAGTATGTTCAAATTTATAAATTTCTTGAAATTTAAGATCTATATAAGCATCTATTTGATCATCAGTAAAAACCCCACCTTGAGTTAAAAACTTTCTATCTTTGTCTAAATTTTCCATGGCTTCTCTTAATGATCCGCAAACTGTAGGTAATTTTTTTACTTCACTTTCTGATAAAGAATAAAGATCTTCATCAAATGACTTACCAGGATCGATTTTGTTTTTAATTCCATCTAAACCTGCCATTAACATAGATGCAAAAGTAAGATATGGATTGCCAGCAGCATCTGGAAATCTGATTTCCATTCTAGCAGCTTTTGGATTCATAATTATCGGAATTCTACATGATGCAGATCTATTTCTAGCTGAGTATGCCAAGATTACAGGAGCTTCAAAACCAGGAATTAATCTTTTATAGCTATTCGTTGTTGCATTAGCAAAAGCGTTTATAGCTTTTGCGTGTTTTAAAATTCCTCCTATGTAATATAAAGCGGTTTTTGATAAGCCGGCGTATTCTTTACCCATAAAAACTGGTGTGTTCCCTTTCCAAATAGACTGGTGACAGTGCATTCCTGAGCCGTTATCGCCTTTAACAGGTTTAGGCATGAACGTAGCAGTTTTACCAAAAGAGTGTGTAACCATTTGAACTGCATATTTATATAATTGAACATTGTCAGCCATGTCAGTTAAAGTTCCAAAATACATTCCAAGTTCGTGCTGACTAGGAGCTACTTCGTGATGATGTTTTTCAACTTTTACACCCATATCTTTAAGCGCTTTGAGGTACTCCCCTCGCATATCCTGAGCGCTATCAACTGGTGGTACTGGAAAATATCCACCTTTTACACCTGGTCTATGTCCCATGTTACCATTTTCGTATTTTTTACCAGTGTTGTAAGGCCCCTCAGAACTATCAATAGAAAAACTAGTCTCGTTCATATCATTTTTAAATCTAACATCATCAAATACAAAAAATTCAGGCTCAGGACCAAAAAATGCTTTATCACCAATGCCAGATTTTTTTAAATAATCTTCTGCTTTTTTCGCCGTACCTCTAGGATCTCTTTCGTATGGATCTTTTTTAACTGCGTCTAAAACATCACAAAAAATGTTTAAAGTAGTATGTGAATTAAATGGATCGATAATCGGTCTTGCTAGATCTGGTTTTAATACCATGTCTGATTCATTTATAACTTTCCAGCCAGCAATTGAAGACCCGTCAAAAAATACTCCCTTATCAAGCAAGTCTTCATCAACAACCGTAGAATCCATTGTTAAGTGTTGAAGTTTTCCTTTAGGATCAGTAAATCTTAGATCAACAAACTCTACCTGTTTGTCTTTAATCATTTTAAGTATATTTTTTGAACTCATAAATATTTTTCTATCTACATTTTAAAACTATAATGAACATATTCTATATCCAATAGAATAATAAGAAGATATAACTATTAGTATATATCAGATATGCAGTTTAATCATAATACAATTTTGACTTGAAATGAGAGAAGCTAGAACAATAGACCTATTACTTCTTGTATTACTTGGCTTAATTTGGGGTTCTTCTTTTTTTAACATAAAGATTGCAACTTATTCCTACGAACCTTTTACTTTAGCTTTAGTTAGAGTCTTATTTGCTAGTATACCTTTATTTTTATTGTGTAAAATTAAAAGCATTAAAATTGAAGCTTTTTCAAAAAACTGGAAGCCATACGCTGCAATTGGATTATGCAACATTGCAATTCCATTTACCCTTATTGCAATAGGTACTAGCAAAATAAACAGTTATTTAGCGGCAATGTTAATGAGCACTACGCCGATGAGCGGGTCAATTCTTGCACATTTCTTCACTAAAAATGAAAAAATTACATTTTTGAAGTCTGTGGGTATCATTTTGGGATTTTCAGGAGTCGTTTTTTTATTTTTTGATGAGTTAATTATAAACAAAGATAATTATATCTTTGCTTTAATTACTATTTTAGGTTCTACATTTTATTCCATAGGCGGCATCATGACACTAAAGCTTAGAACTAAAGGAAATGAAAATGTAACTACATCAACTACACTTTGGTCCGTAATTTTTTTATTTCCATTATCTATATTTTTTGAAACACCTTGGGAATTAAAACCATCGATTGAGTCGACTTTATCATTATTTTATCTAGGAGTCGTTGCAACTGGTTTAGCTTGGTTAATAAGGTTTAGAATTTTAACTGTGAATGGTTTAGTTTTTCAAACACAGGTAGCTTATTTGATACCAATATTTGGTGTTTTATTCGGCTATTTTTTAATGGATGAGATAATAACTTGGAGAGTTTTAATTTCACTATTAATAATAATTTTGGGTATTTACATTGTAAAAAAGAATAATAAAGGTATAAAAAAATAACATGCAAACTGACTCTATTGAATTAGGTTTTTTATCAATATTTGCATTAATGACTTTTTTTGTATTTTTGATAATTAGCAAATATTCATATAAAATAAGTGGCGGAGTCCTTATGGATGACGATTTTAATAAACCACAAGCTTTTCATCAAGAAATAGTTTCAAGAAGTGGTGGAATAGCAAGTGTGATTTGTTTACTTATATTTCTTGGAATTTATTACTTGCTTTATTCTCAAATACTTTACGAGTATATTTTTATCTGCTCTAGTCTGTTTTTTTTGGGTTATCTCGACGACACTAAAATAAAAATAAGTCCTAATATCAGATTATCGCTTATGGTAGTATTCCTAATTATTTCCATAAATTTATTTGATATTTACATTAGTAATGTCGACCTAATCTTTTTGAATGTTTGGTTAGAGAATAAAGTATTTTTTACAATATTTATACTTCTATGTTTCTTGTTTATAATTAATGGTGCAAATTTAATTGATGGATTTAATGGGCTTTTAACTATTAATCTAATAATAATAAATTCGGTCTTACTTTACGTAAATCTTAACAATAACCATTTAGAATTTTCATTTTTTTTGACGGGTCAAATAATTATATTAATTTCTTTCTTACTCTTTAACTTTCCATCTGCCAAGATGTTTTTAGGTGATAGTGGTTCATACTTATTTGGATCATTGATAGCTTTAAATACAATAATTACAAATAATTTAAATCCGTCAATATCATCCTTCTTTTTTTGTATTTTACTTTTTTATTTGTTTTTTGAAGTGTTTTTCTCATTTTTAAGAAAAATATATCAAAAAAAATCCCCAGTGCTTCCAGATAATGAACACTTACATATGTTAAGCTTTAGAATTATAAAAAAGTCTGTGAATCCTGAAAATAAAAATTCTATGAATTCATTTTTAATTAATTGTGTTTTTTCGTGTCTCGTATTACCTAGTATATTTTTCGCCAATAACAGTTTGGTGTGTAAGTATTGGTTTTTTTCTTTAATTTTTATTTATATAATGATTTATCTTAGACTTTATCATTTAACAAAAAACCAATTTGATATATAAGACATCGATCGCTAATTCGGGCAAGTGGCGGAATTGGTATACGCGCTGGTCTTAGAAACCAGTGCCGCAAGGCTTAAGAGTTCGAGTCTCTTCTTGCCCACCAAATAAAGATTATGAAAGTTGAAGTACAATTAAAAAAAGGTCTTAGAACAGTTTTATCAGTGATAGTTGACAAAAAAACTATTCAAGAAAAAATGGATAAAAGATTAATTGAATTACAAAAAGAAGTTTCATTGAAAGGGTTTAGAACTGGGAAGGTCCCCCCATCAGTAATTAAAAGTCAATTTGGAAAATCAATTTATGGCGAAGTTATAGATAAAATTCTGAGAGAAACATCCGTAAAAGCAATACAAGAAAAAAAAATTAAAGTTGCTGGCCAACCAAAAATTGATTTAAAAACTTTTGGAGAGGGAAAAGATTTAAATTATGAGCTTCAAATTGACTCGCTTCCCGATATAAAAATAAAGCCTTTTGATAAGCTGGAGGCAATAGAATATAAAATTGAGATTGATAACGAGATAGTAAGTGAAAAATTAAAAGAACTGTCTGATCAAAATAAACAATTTATAGACAAAAAAGAAAATGATTCTGCTAAAATAGGCGATCAAGTTATTTTTGATTACTCAGCAACAGTAGATGGAAAAAAATTTGAGGGCAGTGAAGGTAAAGGAGTGCAAATCGAATTAGGTAAAAATTTATTTTTGAGTGGATTTGACGAGCAGTTAGTTGGTGTAAAAAAAAAAGATGTAAAAGTTATAGATGCAGTTTTACCTGCCAATCATCCAAAAAAAGAATTATCTAATAAAAAAACAAAATTTGAGTGTACTATTTTAGGTATAAAACAATCTAGAGAAAATAAATTAGATGATGGATTTGCAAAAGCTATGGGAGCAAAAGACTTAGATGAATTAAAAAAATTGATTAAGAATCAAACATCTAACCAATACTTACAAGCTTTAAATGCAATAACTAAAAAAGAAATTTTAGATCAGTTGGATAAAAACCATCAACTAGAGCTACCTCAAAATTTAGTCGATCAAGAAGTAGACATGATGACCCACAATTTAAAAGTTGAAGAAAAAGAAAAGAATAAACAAACTAATGAAAAAATTGCTAAATCAAGAATTAAATTAGGATTACTGTTGAATGCAATTGGAGAAAAAAATGAATTAAAAGTTTCGGACAATGAAGTTAAAGAAGAAATACAAAAACAATTAAAAACAATGCCAGGTCAAGAAAAAATGGTATTAGATTATTATCAAAAAAATCCCAATGCTTCACAAAATTTAAAAGGTTCAATTTATGAGACAAAAATTATTGAATTAATTAAATCTAAGATAAAACTTAAGACTAAAAAGATTAGTTTGAAAGAAGCAGAAAAAATAATCACTAAGTTTAATAAACCTGACCAGGATATAGCTAATGCAAAAAAAACCGAAACATCTATAAAAAGTAAAGTAAAATCAAAAAAAATTAGTAAAAAGTAATCAATAGTTGTATAAATCATTCCATGAGTCGTAAATTTGAAGAACAGATGAATAGCTTGATACCAATGGTTGTTGAGCAAACAAGCAAAGGGGAAAGAGCCTACGATATTTATTCAAGGCTTCTGAAGGAAAGAATAGTATTTCTTGTAGGGCCAGTAAACGACGCTGTAGCATCATTAGTAACAGCGCAACTATTGTTTTTGGAGTCTGAAAATCCAAATAAAGAGATTAATTTTTATATTAATAGCCCTGGAGGATTGGTCACAGCAGGATTAGGTATATACGACACAATGCAATACATTAATTCTCCTGTATCGACTCTCTGTATTGGGCAAGCATCTTCTATGGGATCATTTCTACTAGCATCTGGTCAAAAAGGGAAAAGATTTTCCTTACCAAACTCAAGAATAATGGTCCATCAACCATCTGCAGGATTTCAAGGACAAGCAACGGACATACAAATTCACGCTAAAGAAATTTTATCTTTAAAAGAAAGATTAAATAAAATTTACTCAAAACATACAGGAAAAACTGTAGATGAAATTTCCAAAGCTTTGGAAAGAGATAACTTCATGACAGCAGAAGAAGCTAAAAACTTCGGTTTAATCGACACTGTTGTGGAAAAGAGAAAATAACACACCATATATAGCATTATTTACAACTTCAGCTTGATAAGAATATTGATGACATTTATTATGGTTGTATTGATTCGTTATGACAGAAAAAAATAATAAAAATATTTTGTATTGTTCTTTTTGTGGCAAAAGCCAGCATGAAGTTAGAAAACTTATTGCAGGACCAACAGTATTTATTTGTGATGAGTGCGTAGAACTTTGTATGGACATTATAAAAGAGGAAAACAAAAGTTCCTTAGTAAAACATCAAGATGGCGTTCCTACTCCAAAAGAAATATGTAACGTATTAGATGATTATGTAATTGGTCAAAAATTTGCAAAAGAAATATTATCTGTTGCAGTGCATAATCATTACAAAAGACTAAATCACGAAACAAAAAATAATAAAGATATTGAACTCTCAAAATCAAATATTCTATTAGTTGGCCCAACAGGATGTGGTAAAACATTGTTAGCCCAAACACTTGCAAGAATTTTAGACGTACCTTTCACAATGGCAGATGCAACCACATTGACAGAAGCTGGTTATGTTGGTGAAGATGTAGAAAATATTATATTAAAACTTCTTCAAGCTGCAGATTATAATGTTGAAAAAGCCCAAAGAGGAATAGTTTATATTGATGAAGTAGATAAAATTAGTAGAAAATCAGAAAATCCATCTATTACCAGAGATGTCTCAGGAGAAGGAGTTCAACAAGCATTACTTAAAATCATGGAAGGAACTATTGCAAGCGTTCCACCACAAGGTGGAAGAAAACATCCACAACAAGAATTTTTACAAGTAGACACTACAAATATTCTTTTTATCTGTGGAGGAGCTTTTGCCGGACTAGATAAATTGATAGATAGCAGAGGTAAAGGTACGTCAATAGGATTTGGTGCGAAGGTAAAAAATTACAAAGAGAGATTGTTGTCAGATATAATGAAACAATTAGAGCCTGAGGATTTAATTAAATACGGTCTCATACCTGAATTTATAGGTAGAATGCCAATTATTGCAACATTGAATGAATTAGATGAGAACTCTTTAGTGAAAATTTTAAAAGAGCCAAAGAATTCGTTATTAAAACAATACCAAAGATTATTTGAGTTTGAAAATGTTGAACTGGAATTTAAAGATGAAGCAATTACTGAAATATCCAGAAAAGCGATATCAAAAAAAACAGGAGCAAGAGGGTTAAGGTCAATTTTAGAAAATATACTTTTAAAGACAATGTTTGAATTACCTGATATGGAAGATGTTATTAAGGTAACAGTTGATAAATCCGCAGTAAAAGGTGATTCTGAACCGATTGTCACATACGGTAAAAAACAATCAACATCAGTAGCTTAAATAAAATTTGTTTCTTGATATTCAGGTATTAATTGCCATATAAATAATATTATATGAAAGCTACATATTTGAAACCACTTCTTCCACTTAGAGACATAGTTATATTCCCTTCAATGGTAGTCCCTCTATTTGTTGGTAGAGACAAATCGATTAAAGCTCTCCAAGAGGTAATGAAATCTGATAAATCGATAGTTTTAGTAACACAAAAAAATTCTGAAATTGACGACCCTAAGGACACAGATTTATATGGATACGGATGTTTAAGTAAAGTTTTACAACTCTTAAAACTACCTGACGGAACGGTAAAAGTTTTAGTTGAAGGAGAAAAAAGAGTAAAAATATTAAAATGTGATAGTGAAAACGACAAGCTACTTAAATGTGAAGTTGAAGTTTCTGAAGATCTTAATGTAACAAAAGATTTAGATGTATTTGCTACAGGTCTAATAAAAAAATTCGAAAAATTACAAATTTTAAGTAAAAAAGATATTGGGGACGTATCTAATAATCTAAAAAATCTGAAAAACGCTTCAGAGATAGCAAATAATATTTCTTCTAATTTAAATATTCAAATATTTGAAAAGCAAGAACTATTAGAAATTTTTGACTTAAAAAAAAGGCTTGAAAAGATTCACTCTTTTATAGAAAAAGAAATCAGCGTTTTATCTGTTGAGAAAAAAATTAGAGGAAGAGTGAAGACTCAAATGGAAAAAACTCAAAGAGAATATTATTTAAATGAGCAATTGAAAGCTATTCAAAAAGAGTTAGGTGAGATAGATGAAGGAAAAGATGAGCTTTCAAGTTTGTCAAAAGCTATAGCAAACGCAAAAATGCCAAAACTAGCTAAGGAAAAGTGTTTATCAGAATTAAAAAAACTTAAATCTATGAGCCCAATGTCTGCTGAGGCTACAGTAGTAAGAAATTACTTAGACTGGATGACAGAGTTGCCATGGTCAAATAAATCTAAAATTAATACTGATCTTCAAAACGCTCAGAAAATTTTAGATGAAGATCACTATGGTCTTGAAAAAGTGAAAGAGAGAATAATTGAATTTCTCGCAGTACAAAAAAGAATACAAAAAATGAAAGGCCCAATATTATGTTTAGTTGGACCTCCAGGCGTAGGAAAAACTTCTCTTGGAAAATCTATCGCTAAAGCAACTAACAGAAAATTTATAAGAATATCTTTGGGCGGGATAAGAGATGAAGCAGAAATAAGAGGTCACAGAAGAACTTATATCGGATCGTTACCAGGTAAAATAATTCAAATGATGAAAAAAGCTGGTACTAAAAACCCACTTTTTTTATTAGACGAAATTGACAAAGTTGGAAACGACTATCGTGGTGATCCATCATCAGCATTACTAGAAGCTTTAGATCCTGAGCAGAATAAAGAATTTAATGATCATTATCTTGAAGTTGATTATGATTTATCAGATGTAATGTTTGTAACTACAGCAAATACTTTGAATATTCTTCCACCTTTACTAGATAGGATGGAAGTAATAAGATTATCTGGTTACACGGAAGACGAAAAAGTCAATATTTCGCAAAAGTTTTTAATTCCTAAACAAAGTGAAAATAATGGTTTAAAAAAAGATGAATGGAATATTAACGAGAATGTTAATAGAAAAATTATAAGAAATTATACAAGAGAGTCCGGTGTCAGAAATCTTGAGAGAGAAATATCTAAAATTGCAAGAAAGATTGTAAAAAAAATAGATAACAATGAAAAGATTAACAATCCCATTAAAGAAGAAGATATGAAAAATTTACTAGGAGTCCAAAAATTTAAATATGGTGAAATTGAAGAACAAAATAGAATTGGAGTAGTAACTGGTCTTGCATGGACAGAAGTTGGAGGTGAAATATTAAAGATCGAGTCTGCTGTAATGCCAGGTAAAGGAAAAATGCAAATTACTGGTAAACTAGGAGATGTAATGCAAGAGTCCGTTAAAGCTGCAAAATCCTATATTAGATCAAAAAGTTTAGAGTATGGAATTATTCCACCAATATTTGATAAAAAAGATTTTCATATACATGTGCCAGAGGGGGCTACTCCTAAAGATGGACCTTCTGCAGGAATTGGAATGGTGACATCAATTATTTCTGCAATAACAGAAATTCCAGTGAATAAGGATGTAGCAATGACTGGAGAAATAACTTTGAGAGGTATAGTTTTACCAATTGGTGGTTTAAAAGAGAAATTACTAGCAGCTCATAGAGCAGGAATTAAAAAAGTTTTGATACCCACTGAAAATAAAAAAGATTTAGTGGAAGTTCCAGAAACAATATTGAAAAATATAGAAATTATAGCTGTTCAAAATGTTGACGAAGTTTTAAAAGTTGCGTTAACCAAACCTTTAAAACGAGTAGAGTGGGTTGAAGTAGATCAAATTGCCAAAAAAAACAAGAACAAAGAAGAGCTAAGCACTCACTAGCTTATTAATCTAGCCAATTTTTAAACTCACTTAGATTATTGTGTATGTATTCTGGTAAAGAACAGTTCTTTACTTTAGTTAATTTAGATTTTCCCGACCATTTAAACGTTTTTTGATCAACATTATGATCATAAACCACTCTTCGCTCTGACATAAATTTTTTAATATCACTTAGATTTAAACCACTTTGTTCAAATTCGTAATGATGAGCAAAGTTTAATAATTTTTCTTCAAGTTTTTCAGGAGATTTAAGATAAGTAAAATGCCAACCACCATCTTTAACAAAATAAATATCACTATATTTTTTTTTTGAAAATAGTAAATCTATTCGCCATTTAGAATATATATTGGGTTTTATATTTCTTAGCCACTGAGGAGAAATTAGGTGTTTTTTTCTACAAGCTTTAGTACCATACCATTTATAATTTTCATAAAGCAAATTAAGTTTATAATAAAACATTTTTTGTTCAAAAATTATTATTTTATTTTTTATTGATGAAAAATTTATTTTCAATAGATTAGGAATTTCATCAAGGTCACTAATAAGCACAATGTCATTTTCTTCACAATTTTTTAGACCTTTAAGTAAATTTTCTCTTTGAAAATAGTCTCTAGCCATACCATTAAGAATTAATTTTTCTCCTCGTTTATGTTCCGGTTCGCTGTCTTTTGGTTCTAAAAGTTTTGTTGGTGGGTCGTCTACAATTATATATTCAATTTTTTCTTTAAATTTTTTAAAATTGTTTATGTCAAAATTCAATTTTTTTTTGCTACCATTATGAGTATACGTAGCTTCAGTTATTACAAATTTCTTTACATATTGATCTAAAATGTTCAATCTTATATCTAATAATAGATCCTCATCAAAATATTGGAAGCAGTCGTAGATATTCATCATATTTGAGTTATAATAAAATTTGATATAAGTAAATGTAAATAGACAATCTTATGGTAAAAAAGATCATCATCACTGGCGGGCTAGGGTACATTGGTACGGAGCTTTGTAAAATATATTCAGGTTATAGCTGGCATCATAAAATCATAATAATAGATAATAGATTTATTTCAGAAAGAGTAAATCAACTTCGTAACTGGAACATGGAGTTTATTCATGGTGATATTTTGGATAAAGACTTAGTTAAAAAACATTTTGAAACAGCTGATATAGTTCATCATCTAGCTGGTATTACTGATGTTCCTAGAGTGAAAAGCGAGTCATCAAATGAAAAAAATGAAAAAATAAAGCTAGTAGCAGAACAAGGAACACAAAATATTTTAAATGTAATTAGTAATAAGTGCAAAATAATTTTCCCCTCTACTCATGTGATATACGAAGGGTTAGAAAAAGTTAAAAATGATATCAAAGAAGATGAAGATCCAAAACCAGTGCTTTCATATTCACTTTCTAAAGCTATTAATGAAAAACAATTAAGACAATCTGGAAAGAATTTTGTAATATTGAGATTAGGCTCTGTTTATGGATATTCTACAGATACAGCTCGTATAGATATTATGCCAAACTTATTTTCAAAAATCGCGTCTCAAGACGGTACTCTAAGACTTTTTTCTGGCGGCAAACAAGTAAAAAGTTTAGTCCCGTTAATAGATGTTGCAAGGTGTTTTAAATTTATGGAAGAAAGAAATGATTTATCTCACGACACGTTTAATTTAACGAAAGATACAGTTACTGTTAAGGAAGTTGCTGAAATATGTAAAAAGTATAACCCAAATATTACTCTAAGAGAAACTAACGATGAAATTCCTAATTTAGGGTTTTCTTTATGTAACAAAAAGATTTTGTCTAAAGGATTTAAGTTTTTGTATAGCTTAGAAGAAAATATTAAAGAAATGATAAGTAAATGGTCTAAGCAAGATATAATAAAAGATTTAGAATTTGTAAGGGATGGTGAAAATTTATTTATCGATAAAAGAGGATCAATAAGCAACCATGAATTAACTGAACCAATAAATTTAATAGGAATGATAAATTCTAAAAGAGGAACAATACGAGCCAATCACTATCATCCGCAACAAGAACAAAAATGTTTGTTTACAAAAGGTCAGATAATAGAAATTTTTCAAGATATTATTAATCCTAATTCACCAAAAATTACTCAAGTTGTAAACGAAGGACAGCTTTCAATTATAAAGCCAAATGTAGCACATACTATGGTGTTTACTAAAGATACAACTTTTTTAAATTTAGTAAGAGGAGAGAGAGATCATGAAAATTACGGAATTACACACACTATTAAACATAATTTTGTTGATGAAAAGGAAAAAAACTTATTGCTTAAGTATTATAAATTTGAATGTAGATCATGTGGTAATAAAAATTTGAAAAGAGTTGTCTCTCTAGGATATCAGCCTCTGGCAAATAATTTACTTAAAAAAAAACATCAAGAATGTGAACTATATCCCTTAGAAGTGAATTATTGTAATGATTGTCATAATTGCCAATTATCAGTTGCAATTGATCCAAAAAAAATGTTTTCAAATTATCTATACACTTCATCTACATCAAAAGTATTTAGAGAACATTTTGTTAAAGCTGCTAAAAAATACTCAAAAGAACTTAAATTAGATAAAAGGAAATCTCTTATAATTGATGTTGGAAGTAATGATGGAGTTGCTTTAAAACCATTTTTGGACTTAGGTTACAAAAATATATTAGGAATAGAACCAGCTAAAAATTTAGCTAAATTAGCAAATAAAAATAAAATTAAAACTTTTAACGGATTCTTAGAGTTAAAAAATTTAAGAAAAATTAAAAATAATGCAGATTTAATATTAGCTTCAAACGTGTTTGCCCATTCTGACAAACTTAAAGAAATGGCAGAATGTATGTTAAAATTACTTTCTAAAAAAGGAACAATAATTATTGAAGTACAGTATTTGATGAACACTTTAAAAGATTTAACTTTTGATAATATATATCATGAACATTATAATTATTGGTCATTAACGTCG
>MDTA01169047.1_pt1 | contig 16155 bp, 17 predicted proteins | sample 811151 | NCBI WGS metagenome assembly MDTA01 (sample SAMN05326648, study PRJNA326480) | marine metagenome | isolation source: seawater | place: Indian Ocean: South | collected 2010 | reverse complement strand
TTTGTTTGAATAATATTATCATCAAAAATTGGATAAATATTAATTTTTTCTTCATTAATTCCATAGGCATTAGAGAGTTTTTTTCGCATAATATTGGTTTGAACAAACCAATTATAATTTCTTTGGGATTTTACATTAATGTAATATTTTTTGATAAAATTTTTTAGAATCTCCTTTAGGCTAAGATTAGTACTAAGTGGATTAATTAAAAGGTTATTATGAAAATAGATTGTACAAGGATTGTTAACAGAAATGGGTGGAGGCACATTACTAAAACAAAAATATGATCTAAAGCCTTTATTTTTTGTATAGAATCTTTTTCTATTACTCTCACTTGATGAAATTGAAGTGAAGGCTAACTTATTTTTGGCAGACTTAGGAATAATATACCTTTTATCTAATAAAAAATGAAAATTGTTCTCTAATCCTCCTTTTATTAGTCTATGAATAATTAAGTCAAGAATTTCCTTACCTCCTCCATTATGAACATAGACCGAATCAAATAAAGTTTTCATTTAGTTTGATTTAAAATAAATTCACAAAACTTAAAATCTAAAGGTGAATCAATATTTATTGTTTCTATTTTATCTAAAATTATAGGTGAACATAAATTTGAAACTAGTGATTGCTCCTCATAAAAATTTTTAGTTAGTATTGCATAAATAGCCCCACTCCTAATGTATACTTTTGGAAGTTCATTTCTTGGATTCATGTTTTCAAATCCTTGTTCTATATAGTTTATCAAATAATCTCCTTCTATTTTTTTCATTCTTAAAGGGTGATTGCCTTCAACATCAATAACTGAAACAACAGAGGTGTATTTATTACTTTTTTTTAGAGTTAGGATAGCCTTATCTATAGATTCAACTTTCCTAAATGGAGTGGTTGGTTGAAGTAAAACAATTATATCATAGTGTTCATCCTTGTCTTTAAGGAAATTCATAGTATGTTTGATTACATCAAAAGTCAAACTGGAGTCTGTAGATAGTTCACTTGGCCTGATAAAAGGGACAGAAGCCCCTTGACTTAAAGAAATATCTGCAATTTCCTTAGAATCAGTTGAGACAATTAACTTGTCAATAAATTTAGATTTTTTAGCCTCTTCAATTGTGTACGAAATTAAGGGTTTACCATTTAAACTTTTTATATTCTTATTCAAAACACCCTTTGAACCAGCTCTTGCAGGGATTATTGCTATTACTTTTTTCATTTATATGATTCTATTTTTAAGTGACTGATTTTTTTTCTCAAAGTATAATCTTAAATTGTTTTTAAATAAATCCAATTGTCTATTCCAATAATTAGAATCTAATCCTGCAATATGAGGCGTTAAGAGAATATTATCATATTCAAATAATTTGCTTTTTAATGACAATGGCTCGACTTCAAAAACGTCTAATGCAGCAGAATTTAGATTTCCATTAGCTATTGCTTCAATAAGATCCTTTTCATTAACAGTCTTACCTCTTCCTAGGTTTATAAAGCTGACATTATTCATTTTTGAGAATAGTTTTGAATCGAATAAATTTTCAGTTTCATCACTTAAAGGAAGGAGATTTATGATATAATCCACTTTTGAAGCAAGATCTCCAATATCACTTAATGAAAAATTTTTATAATTACTTTTTTTTGTTCTTGAAATAGTATAAATCTCCATATCAAGATGCTCTAATATTTTTGCAAGTTTATTTCCAACATTTCCGAAACCACAAATCAAAACTTTCAGATTACTTAAATTTGTGACTTTTTCAAAATAATTATCAAAATTTTCTCTATCTAATAATTTTTTATTTCTTAGAAGATTAATATAATTCATTCCTCGAGAAAAACTTGTCATGAAACTTAATATGTGCTCAACCATGGAATTTGTTAGAAGCCCACTACTGTTAGTCATTAATATATTCTTTGATCTAAGCAATTCAACATCAATTGAATCATAACCCACACAACCTAAATGAATCCATTTTAGATTTTTATACTCTTCTATTTTTTGATTATTTATTCTATTTCCAAAAAAAATTTCAATATTTTTTTTATCATACTCTAAATCTGAGTCAACGAAGCAAACATTTGAGAATTCTTTTTTAATCTCATTAATAAAAAAAGATGGAATGGTGTATAGTTTTAGATTTAAATTAAAATCGTGATAAATAATTTGTTTTTTCATAATTTATAACCACTGTTTTCTACATAATTATACTTGTTTTTGATTTCATCATTAATATTAATCCCAAAACCTGGGTAATCAGAAATTAAAAAATTTCCATTTTTTATATTTACCTTTTCCATTATAATATCATTAGAGATTTGAAATTCAACACTAGGAAATTCATGAATTTCAATATTTTTTGATAATAAAGCTAAAGTAGCATTAGCAAAAAAAGAAATTGTGCTTCCCCAAACATGTGTAGCTTTATTTTGAGAAGTATTATTTGAGAACTCTAATAACTTGGTAAACCCCATTGAGTGTGTAGCATCAACCTGAATAATATCAGCGCAATTGTTGGATACAATTTCTTCAAAGTGCAAGTGTCCTGAATATGCCTCTCCCATTGCTATTGGAATTTTAGAGACTTTACATAATTTTTTATATTCCATTAAATTAGAAGGATTTAGCGGTTCCTCAATCCACTCCAGGTTAAATTTTTGAAGGTCTTTAACTTTAATGGCTGCTTCTTCAAATGTCCATTTATTGACTAGTGTGCCCATAATAGCATCCACCATAATCTTATCAGTAGCTAGTAATTGATTTGCTTTATTTACTCTTTTAATGTCGTTTTTCCATTGCTGAAGTCCAACTCTCATTTTATATGAATTAAATCCAAAATTTTTCATTTTAATAATATCATCTTCTATCTCATCTTCAGAAAAAGCAACTGATCCTCCACTATAATAACATTTAATTTCTCTACTATCATCCACTTTAAAGAGATCATAAACAGGCTTTTTTTCTATCTTACCAATTAAGTCTAATAATGCAAGTTCAATGCCAGCAATAACACTTTGAATAATTCCTGAGTGTCCAATAAATGGAATGTTATTTAAATCATTTATAAAATCTAAAGAATCTAATTTTTTCCCTATTAAATAGGTTGATAGATATTTTACAATTGGATAGATTAATTCAGGAGAATATATTCCTGAATAAGTTTCACCAAATCCTGAAATACCAGACTCAGACTTTACTTCGATAAACCCAAGTGACTTAACTCCCTTCGGTTGACCAAAAACCTTACCATCACCATAAGGAGACGAAAGAGAAAAGCCTTTCACAGAAGTAATTTTTTCATCAATACTTAAGTTTAATTTCATTTTTTGTTTAGTATTTATTTATACCATGTTTATATAACGTATCATACATCCTGGTTATAACTTTATCTGATAGCCTTTTATTTGAAAAATTAACCTTCAAGGACCTAATATCAATCAGGTTACTACCAGAATTAAAAATAGTATTTATTGTTATCAGAGCACTAGAAGTAAAGCCTATTATCTTCTTTGGTATGAATTTATTTTTCAATAAATGTATTTCAATGTTATTGACAGATTTAATTATATCCATATTACAAATTTTCCTAAGATTATTTATTTTTTTAGGTAATTCTTTCCTACTTGGAAAATAAACCAATTTATGGTTTTTATAATCACTTTTAATTGTTTGAATTATTCTTGTATAATGTTCTAGACTAATCATCTTATGCTCCACGAAAGGTTGACCAATAATCATAATCGTACTAGAGGTTTTTTTTGTTCTCAACATTGAGCTTAAAAAACTAAGATTATTTTTTTTTAATGAGATATATCTATGTTCTGCTACAGGAAATATTGAGAATAAATCTATTTTTTTTGGATAAAAAAACTTTTTGTTGAATATTTTTTTTATAAAACTTGTTTTAATAATTTCTTTATTTGACCCAATAAAATCTGGTATTGAGGAGACAATCATTCCATCATCCACTACTACAGTTTTTTGTTTTGAAATTAGATTAGAAAAAAATAAATGAGGATCAGAGAAAAAATTACCCATTAAGAGATTCTTACAATTTTTTATCTTTTGTGATAAAAAATAAAGTTTAAAATACTGAATAATTGGGTAACCCTTTAATTCTATATTTAGTGTTAGATCATAAATTTTATTTATTTCATTTATTTGTACTAGTTCTTTTTTACTGTAAAATAGGATAATAATTAAATAGTTTTTAATTTTATTTTGAAAGATATACTCTCCTGTCGATATTAACTGAAGTGGAGAAGAAACTATTGCTACTGTTGTATTTTTAAATCTCATTACAACTCAATTATTTTATCACATTTATTTAATGTATCTATTTTATGTGTAACAATTACTATTGTTTTTTTTCTCTTTAGACTGTAAATAGTATTCATTATCTCTTTTTCGGTTTTTGAGTCAAGAGAACTAGTGGGCTCATCAAAAAGAAGTAAATCAGAGTCGTTATAAATTGCCCTAGCAATTCCAATTCTTTGTTTTTGTCCCCCTGAAATACTTATACCATCTTGACTTATGACTGTTTCATCTTTATTATTCAGAGTGTTGATCCATTCATTAAGACTAGCCATCCTGATAGATTTTTTAAATAAATCTTTATCAAATTTTTTTGAAGGTTTAGATACGATAATATTGTTTTTGATAGTATCATCAAAAATAAAAGTGCTTTGAGAAACATAAGAAACTTTTGGTTTCCAATAATTCGATTTTATATCAATATCCTTATCATCAATCTTAATTTTGCCATTAAATTCATTTAATAGTCCTGATATTATGTCCAACAATGTAGTCTTTCCCTTTCCACTTTTACCTATTATTCCAATTATTTCATTCTTAAAAATTTTTAGGTTAAAATTCTTTAAGATAACTTCTTTAGTCTCAGGATATGAATATGAAATATTACTTAAAGAAATAGATTTTTTAAACTTCTCTAGAGGTACTAAATTATTTATTGCAACTTTTGATGTGATTATTTCTTCATAAATTTTGTTTAATGAAGAAGAGGTGTTTTTTATAGTTTGATAACTAGCTGATACTTTGGAGAGAGCAGGCATAATTTTATAAGATATAGCTACTAAAACACCTATTCTTGTTATTATTTCTTGAGTAGGAATATTAGATAGATTTAGATAGTAGGTATAGAATATTATAAAAATAACTGTTATAAATTCAAAGTATACTTTTGGAATTTGATCTAGAGTAAGTCTATATGAAAAAAAATTATATTTGAGTTTATTCAAATTTCTATACTTAGAGTAAAAAAAAGTTTGTGAATTATTAATTAAGATTTCTTTTATATATCCAAATGTTTCAAGAATGGTTTTAGATATTTTTTGATCTAAAGCTAACCTTTTATCTCCCCACTCAATTGATTTTTTTCTTGTTAACAAAGAATAAAATAATGTACTTAAACCAAAATATATCACAATAATAAGTAGCCCTCTTGAATCAAAGATGAAAGTAAAAAAGAGAAGGGAAATAACGAGTAAAAACTCTGATATCATAACTGTAATTGATTCAAAAAAAAGAAATAAGTAGTATGTCTCATTTTGTAAATTTTGAATGATTGAAGATCTATTTTTTTGAGTGTAGTAGTTTAAATCTTGACTAGAGTATCTGTGGAAAAGTTTATCAGATATTTTATTAATTAACCTAGAAACAAATGTCTTTTGATGATAATAAAGAAATATAAAAAAAAGTGACTTAATTAAGAAAGTTGATAAAAGACCAACTAACAAAAATACAATTACACTATTAAAGCCAAAATAGTTAGATAATTCAGTAATATTTATATTTAGAAAAATTGTATTAGAATCTTCACTAGAAATTGTCAGTTAAATTATAGGAATAATTATTGCTATTCCTATTACTTCAAGTAATAGTCCTATAAAAGTAAAGAAAGATAGCAACGAAATATATACTTTATCTTTCTGATCTAATAATAATTTGACTTTTCTAAGGGTTTCAACCATTTTTTCTAGATTATTATTTTAATATACTTAAGTGGTCCTTTTTCTGGATCGTGATTATAAAACAAGTCAAAATTATCATTTTGATAAATAGATTCTCTATATGATTTTCTTGCAATTGTATCTAAGCCAGAATAGTAGCTTGGCAAGATTTTTAACATCAAAAATTTGACAATTCTATTATTAAATATTGATAAAACTTTTCTCGGATCATATCTGAAACCCCACTTTTTATACCACTCTTCATGAATTCCAATAAATTTACCATATCTAAGTTCTACATCTTCCTTTTTACCAATTGGAGAATCTTTTGGCAGACTATATTTAGTCTTAATACTTTGATCATGTAGAAAACTTATTTCAGGAATGACAATATTCTGCACTCCTTTTGATAAATATTGGTAAGCCATATCGTCTGGAGCAAGGAAAAAATTAAATTGTTTATCAATATCAATATTACTGTAAAATGATTTTGAAGACAATAGAAGAGCAGTCCACATAACATTTTCAACACTAAATGCCATTCCTTTTTTAAAATTGTTATAATTTACTTTTGAACCTCTAGGATATTTCATATAATATCCATTCCCTTTTTGCAAAACGCATCTAGAAGTTGTCATGTATTGATTACGTATATTATCAAAGTGTTTAATTTCAATGTCATGATATATATTAAACCCAATACAGCCATAGTTTGAAAGATTATTTTTTAAAATACAATTATTAATTTGAGAAAATGTATTAGAATTTGCAGGAAAGCAGTCTTGATGAAGATAGAGCAAATAATCAAATCCTAATTTAGAAATATAATCGAAAGCTTGCTTTATATTCATTTGAAATTCTGTTTCATGAGCAGTTAGAAAATCAATACCATGCTTTGAGCAAATCTCTCTACCTTTTTGTTGTTGATCATATTCTGAATTTAAATCCAAATTAATTATGTCTGGAGTATTGACGAGAGGATTTTTTTTAATCCAATTTTCAAGTAAATCATAATTATTTTTTGATGTAAATAAAATTTTATATTTCATACTTATCCAAGCCCTTTCCATGTTGCACCATTTTTTGTAAAAAAATGATTACAAATTAATTTAGGTTCATATAAATAGGTTTGACTTGCTTCAACAATTAGCTTTGCCCAATACCTATCTTCTTTAGATGCATATATTTCTGGCATTGGATACTTTTTTAAGGTTTCTCTTTTATAAAAACAAAATGCGTTATGCAGAAATAGTCTATTCTCAATACTAGAAAACTTATTTATCTCTTTTTTATCATCAAAATTGCTCCAGATATATCTTGGAGTTATTTTTTTTCCTCTAAAAATAGGAACCTGTTTACCAAATATTGCAAGATGAGATTCAAGCTCTTTTTTAACAATATCAAAATCAAGATTTGTGATTTGAGTGTGAGCAGATAGAACTAAAACATATTCATTAGTGCATAAATTTACACCTTGATTTATTGATTGTCCTGGTCTATAATTATTTACATTATGAATTTTAATTTTAGTCCTGTCATTGAAATATTGAACTACTTCTAATGAGTCATCTTTAGAATTATTATCCATTATAATAATTTCAGGTTTTGTGAAAAAATCAAGACATGACTGAATAGCAAATCCTATAAATTCTGCTTCATTTCTATTTCTTATAATTATACTAATATTATCCATCGAATCTTCCTGTATAGTTTAACCTTGTTTCCTGCTCTAAATTATCATATCCGTCACCTTTATCATGTAACATCAAATTTCTATTAGATATAAAGTCTGTTAAGTTTTTCAACTCATTTGGCATAATAGCAAATTTATTATCTCTACCAGGTAAATTTTTATCAATTGTAAAATGTTTCTCAATAATCACAGCTCCTTCACCAATTGCAACTTTTGAAGATTCTACACCTTCGATATGATCACTTAAACCCACTTTATTACATAATTTCATCAAAGATTTCATTTTTGGAAGATTTGCATTTCTATATTCCCCTGGGTAAACAGATACACAATGCATAAGATATAAATCTGCAGTATCAATTAGATCTACACTTTCTTGAATTTCTGTAAATGTTGAAGTTCCACAAGACATTATTATTGTATTAAAGTTTTTGTTACAGAAACTGATTAACTCATGATTTCTTGACTCAAAACTTGGGATTTTAATACTCTTACAATTTATTTCAACAAGTAATTGTGCATCAGGTATACTAAACGCACTTGATAAAAACTCGATATTATTTGACTCACAGAATTCCTTTAACATAATGTGTTGATCTTTTGATAATTCAGCTTTTTCATATATTTGTCTTCTGCCATCATTATCCCAATCACCATTTTTTAATCTTTTTGTCGACCAGGTTTGAAACTTAGCAAAATCAGCACCTGAATCTTTGGAAGCTAAAATCATTTTTTTGGCAACTTCCATATCACCACAGTGATTCCAACCAATTTCTGCTATTACTTTAATCATATTATTTATTTTAAGTTATTAAGAATTTTGTGTAAATATTCGATTTGATCTGTTAGATCGTAATGATGATTTCCAACAAAAAAACCATTTTGATCTAGATATTCAGCATTTTTGACTTTACCATGAATTTCGTAATTATAATATTTTAGCGACTCACTTTTGCAAAAATTTCCTGAAACAATGGGTCTATAATCAATATTATTTTTTTCAAGAATTTTAAAAACATCAGATCTTTTAATAAGGTTATCAGCTAAAATTAAAGAAAAACCAAACCATGAACTTGATCCAATTTCTTTTTGTAAAATGAATCTGTCATCATTATCAAATAATGTTTTAAATACCTCATGATTTTTCTTTCTTTGCTTTACAAACTCTGGAAGTTTTTTAATTTGCTCTAGTCCTATAGCACCACTAAATTCTAGAGGTCTTAAGTTATATCCTGGAAGAATAAACCTAAAAGATTCAGTAAAATTATCTTTAGTTTTATTACATATGGAATTATCATCATCAAGATTTCTAGTCCAGCCATGAGCTCTTAATGAAAGCATAATATCATATAATTCTCTATCGTCGGTGCATATTATTCCTCCCTCCATTGTTGATATGTGATGTGAAAAAAATGATGAAAAAGTTCCAATAGTTCCTATAGTTCCAGTTTTTTTTGATTCATATTCAGCACCCATTGACTCACAGTTATCTTCAACTATATCAATGTGTTTATCTCCAATAATCTCATTAATTGCTTTAAAATCGTTTGGATTTCCTAAGAGATTAACTACAACAATAAGCTTTGTCTTATTTGTAACAGCAGATTTTAAAGATGTTAAGTCATAATTGAGTGTTTCTAGGTCTATGTCAACAAATTTAAGTCTTAAGCCATATTGTTGAAGTGGCGAATAGGTAGTTGACCAGGATACTGCAGGCACAATTACCTCATCACCTCTTTTTAAAGCATTTATTTTTCTGTAAAACAGTGAAGCAATTGCTAATAAGTTTGCAGATGAACCTGAGTTGACCATTATTGAATATTTTGAACCAAAAACTTTTGAAAATTTTTCTTCAAATAGTTTAACATATTTCCCCATTGAGTAATTACCAGAGGAAATCACATTGTTAATTGCTGTAATTTCTGAGCTATCCCATGTAGTAGATGCAAGTGGATAAGAATTATTCATAGTTTGTTTTAAAAAATTTATAAGTATCCATTAATCCCTCCTCAATTGAATATTTATGAGTCCACCCAAGATCATTTAATTTAGATATATCCACAAGTTTTCTTTTCATACCTTGAGGTTTAGAAATATCATACTCAAACTTTCCATCATAACCAATAATTCTAGAAATCATTTGATAATATTCTTTTATTGTATAATCATAACCTACACCAACATTTATAATGTTTGGTAATCTTTCAAAATTTTTAATTGAAAAATAAATAAAATCTACTAAGTCTTTTATGTACATGAATTCTCTTTTTGAGGTTCCATCACCCCAAACTTTGACAGTTTTATGTTCTTTTACTTTTGCATTATGAATTTTATTTACTACCGAGGGAATCATGTGACCAAAATTAGTGTCAAAGTTGTCGTGAGGTCCATATAGATTACATGGAATTATTGTTTTATACTTGAAATCATCATCATTAATGTACTCAGTTAGTTTTAATCCAATAATTTTTGATAATGCATACCCTTCATTAGTTTTTTCTAATCTATCGGTTAAAAGATCATCTTCTTTTATTGGTTTATTAAAATTACTAGGATATATACATGAGCTTGATAGGTTGATAAAATTTTTTACTTTTTGTTCTTTAGATGCAGAAATTAAATTTAAATTAATTAAAGTGTTTTCTAATAAAAATGAATATTGACTTTTAATATTTTTTAAAATACCTCCGACTTTTCCAGCAGCATTTATTATTAAATCAGGTTTATTTCTTTTAAGATAAGAAGTAATTTCGTCTTTGTTTAATAAATCTAGTTCATCACTAAAAGGAGAAAGAATCTTATATTTGGTGGCCTCTGCATTACTCAAAAAATTTTTACCTACAAAACCTGATGCTCCCAAAATCAATATTGTTTTCATTCTAAAGTTCTTTAATCATTTTTTCTTTCTTTGCAAGTGTTAAATCACTATGAACCATTTCCTTAACAAGTGAATCAAAATCATACTCTGGTATCCATTTCAATTTAGTCCTAGCCTTATTGGAGTTTCCTAGTAGAGTATCTACCTCACTAGGTCTGAAGTAAACTGGGTCAACTTTAACTATTGTCTGCCCAACTTTTAAACTGTTAGTTTCATCTACTATTTTAGTAATTACCCCAGTTTCATTAATACCTGTTCCCTGGAAATCAATATCTATTCCTACCAATTTAAAAGATTTAATTATGAAGTCTCTAACTGAAAAGTTTTGACCTGATGCAATTACAAAATCATCAGCTTTATCATGTTGAAGCATCATCCACATTGATTTAACATAATCCTTAGCATGACCCCAGTCTCTTTTTGCATTTAGATTTCCTATTAAAAGTTGATTTTGAAGACCAACCGAAATTCTTGTAACTGCACGTGTAATTTTTCTTGATACAAAAGTTTCACCTCTCAATGGTGATTCATGGTTGAACAATATTCCATTAGAAGCAAAGATACCATATGCTTCTCTATAATTTTTTGTAATCCAGTAAGCATACATTTTTGCAACTCCGTAGGGACTTCTAGGGTAAAATGGTGTTTTTTCACTTTGAGGAGTTTCTTGAACTTTACCAAAAAGTTCACTTGTGCTAGCTTGATATATTTTTACCTGTTTTTCCATACCCAACAATCTTACAGCCTCCAAAATTCTTAAGGTTCCTAGTGCATCAATGTTAGCAGTATATTCTGGAGTATCAAAACTAACCCTTACATGACTCATCGCAGCTAAATTATATATTTCGTCAGGGTTAATATCTCTTATAAGCCTAGTTATATTCATTCCATCGGACATGTCTCCATAATGAAGAATAAATGTTGAGTCGTCAGACCTCTCTTGGAAGAGATGATCAATTCTTTCAGTATTAAATGATGAAGATCTTCTTTTAATGCCATGAACAATATAATTTTTAGATAATAGAAACTCCGCAAGATATGCCCCATCTTGACCTGTAATTCCTGTAATTAATGCAATTTTAGTTTTCATACTTATATTTTAAAATATTTATTTCCATTGTATATATTTCTTGTATCAATAATCTTAACTTCAGATTCAAAATTTTTAAACTCATCCCACTCAGTTAAGATTAAAATAACATCTGTCTCTTTAATTGACTCATTAAGTGAATTATATATTTGAAGTTTATTTGATTTTAAAGTATAAGAGGATTTGTTACTTAATTTATTTAGAGTATTTAAATCATCTAGTATTCTTTCATCTGTAACTTTAGGATCATATATATTTAACTTATATCCCTTATTTAGTAAGCTATTTGATATATATATTGAGGATGATTCTCTACTATCATTTGTATTTTTTTTAAAAGCCCATCCTAGAATTGTAATTCTTCCCTTTCTACCATTTTTAAAAAGCTCTTCAACTTTATCAACTATTCTCATCCTCTGGTAGTTATTAATTTTAATTACCTGAATCCAGAATTCTGCAACCTCACTTAAACCATAATGCTCGCATAAATAAACTAGATTTAAAATGTCTTTTTGAAAACAACTCCCTCCAAATCCTGGCGAAGGTGATAAAAAGTTTGAACCAATTCTATGATCCATTCCGACTGCCTTTGCTACCTCATTTGTATCAGCTCCTGTTTTTTCACAAACAGCCGATAAACTATTAATAGACGATATTCTTTGAGCTAGCATTGCATTTGAAGCTAATTTTGATAGTTCTGAAGACCAAACATTTGTAGTAATAATTTTATCAAGAGGAATCCAATTTAAATATATGTTAACAAGTGCTTGAACGGCTTCTTGACCCGATTTTGTTTTATCTCCTCCAATTAGTACTCTATCTGATTTGAACAAGTCCTCTATTGCAGAACCTTCTGCCAAGAATTCAGGGTTAGATAATATTTCAAAATGACACTCATTATTATATTTTTTGAGTATGGTCTTTATTCTTTCAGCTGTTCTTACTGGTAAAGTTGACTTTTCAATAACAATCTTGTCATTTTTTGAAACTAATGCAATATTTTTTGCACATGATTCAACAAATGATAGATCCGCAGCCATACCTGCACCCTCTCCCTCGGTTTTGGTTGGGGTATTTACAGCCATAAAAATCATTTCACTATTTTGAATTGACTCATCAATTTTATCTGAAAAAAACAAGTTTTTATTTCTTACTTGTGCAATTATTTCTTTAAGACCAGGTTCATAAACTGGGAGATACTCCAAATCTCCATTCCATTTTTCAATCTTCTCTTTATCCATGTCAACTACAGTAACATTTATATCAGGACATTTTAAAGCTATTACTGCCATTGTTGGGCCTCCAACATAGCCAGCACCGATACAGCAGATGTTTTTTATTTTCATATTACTTATTATTTAGTATCCAAGAGGAGGATTGAATTTTTTCTCCTAAATTATCAATTAACTTTATAGATAATTTATCACAAATATCACGCTCAGGTATTATTTCATTGTTCTGATCTCCACCATTTCCAAAATAAAGATCATATTTATGATTTAATTTATTATGAATATGGGCGATAGTATTTATTACTGTTCGATCCTTATCTATTGACATATAGCATTCATCAACCATTTTTAGATTTTTTACTATAAATATTCTTTCATCTTCAAGCATAAACTCTTTTGATTGCTTGATTTTTCGTTGAAAATCATTATTAACGATTACTATTAAATAGTCAGCTATTTTTTTAGCATTTATAAAGTATTCAATGTGTCCTTTATGAACTGGGTTAAAATATCCTGATACAATTATTGCTTTCTTTTTCATTCTCTATCTATTATAATCATCTTCAACTCTAATTATATCATCTTCTCCAAAATAAGAACCGGTTTGAACCTCAATAAATACAAGGGTATCTGAAGTATTATTGTAGATTCTATGTTTTGATCCCTGTTCAATTTTGATAGACTCACCATTCGATATTTTCTTATCAACTCCATCTATAGTTATTATACCTGAGCCTTGAACAATTGTCCAACACTCAGACCTTTTATTATGATATTGATAACTTAATCTAGAATTTGGATTAACCTCAATCCTCTTTAACTTATAGTTTAGTTCATCGTGTATGACATAAAAAACCCCCCACGGTCTGTTCTCTTTTTCTTTAAACTTCATTAGTATATAAGATTATATTTTGTTGATCTGATAGAAATTTTGATGATAAGTAAAATGTAACTTTTCTATTAATCAGCTTCTCAATTTTATTTTCAATATTTGATATATATTCCATATCCAGATCTCTTCCTGTAAGAATTACTTCTATATTTCCAGAATCAATACCTTTTGCATAATCTCCAATTAGAATTATTTTTTCAATAGCTCCCATTTTTTCTAAAACAGTTTCAACTATGTCCTCTAATCCCAGATGCTTCATAACTACTTTTCGCATTGTTTTATAAAGTGGATGTTTTGGATTTACATTATACTCAATTTTGTTATTTGATTTAGATTTTAAAAGATACCCTGCATCAAAAAGATTATTTAATTCTTTTCTTATCGAATTTGTAGATTCTCCAAACTCATTAGCTAAGCCATTTAAATGAGCCTTATTGGCTTGAGATATAAAAAACTTTATAAGCAGCCTTAACCTTGTTTTAGATGTAATTAAACTGTTAAGCATAATAATAAGTAACAAAAGTACTTAATTTTATTTATTTTGCAAATAATTAATTATTATATTAGTGACTTAGAATTATTTATGCAGTCAATAATATTAGTAAGTTCCTCTTTATTAATTAGTTTTATTTTAAGTAAGATCTTTCAAAATTATTTTATAAGAAATAATTTTATAGATAAGATAAACAAGCGTTCTTCACACAGTGTTCTTGCTACTAGATCAGGTGGGTCCACTATTGTAACTACTCTTCTAATTATTTCTGTTGTATCATACATCCTTAATATTCAACTATTTGAGTACTCGCTACTAGTCCCATTATTACTATTGTTTGTTGTAGGTCTTTATGATGATATTTATGATGTTGACTTTAAATTGAAATTTATATTTCAGATAATTGCAGCAAAGATTATTATTGACAATGGTCTAATATTAGATAATCTTCATGGATTTTTTGGAGTCTATGATTTAAATAGCATGTTTGCACAACTATTCTCAGTCTTTATTATAGTGTCTATAATCAATGCATTTAATTTTATTGATGGACTTGATGGCCTTGCTTCGTCCATAATTTTAATTTTATTGGTAAGCTTTGAATTTTTCTCAAAATATACATCTGACTTATTATTTCTATCAATTATTATACTTTCTTCTATATTACCAGTTTTAATTGGTAATTTTTCAAGAAATAAAAAGATTTTTTTAGGTGATTCAGGCTCTTTGTTTTTAGGAGCATTAGCGAGCATATACATAATGACTGCTACATCAAACTTCTATTTAATTAAGCCTGAATTTGATCTAAATAAAATAATTTTTATTATTTCTATTTTTTTCTATCCAATAGTTGATTTTACAAGAGTTATTTTAATTAGAATTATTAATGGCAAATCACCTTTTCATGCTGACAAGAATCATATCCATCATCTGTTATTAAAAAAATATAATTCTCATAAAATAGTAGTCGGGATAATCTTTACAATTAACTTGTCAATTATATTGTTGCTACAATTTGTTTTTTAGATCTTTATTAATAAGATTTAAAAATTGGTTATTTGGAAACCTTAGTAGGCTACTTTCCAGAATTCTATTTAAATTATCTTGATTATAATCTAATATTTCTAAATAATTTTTAAAATATAACTCGAGAATCGCCTCATCAGATTTCTCAATCGTTTTGTATATTTCAATAAAACCAGCTTCATTCTGTAATAAATTATATATTGAAAATGTTATATCAGCATATTCAAAATTATTTGGATTTCTCTGAAGTAAAAATTTTGACACATTTAAAGCTTCTTGGAATTTATTAGTACTTAATAGAATGATCACCTTCTGTTTATATGAATAATCAAGATGAGGATTAACACTAATTCCATAGTTTACTAACTCAAGTGCTTTATCAAAATTATTTGATTTAATATAGTAACCAGACATCAAAGACGAAACTGGCTCTAAATTTGAAGCCAAAGAAGGGTACTTATAATCAAGCTTATTTATTTTGTTTTCTTCAATATTTGAGGTATTTAAATAGTAATCGGCAAGGAGTGATCTTTGAGATATTAATGATTTATACTCTTTATATGAAAGATTTAAAGTTATTAAAGAGATTGCTATTAAGAATATGTTAATTAGACTAATCTTTGATTTTTTTGATTTTATATTATCTGAATTTATAAATGCAAAAATTAAAAAAAACAAGATCACTTCCTGAGGCCTACTAAATGGAAAATTAAAAAATGAGTCAACAACTATAATTCCAAAAGTTAATATCAGATAGATAAAAATTGGTTTATTTTTCCATTTTCTAAGAATGGTTCTAAGAGTTAATACAAAGATTATTGCATAAACAAATAATCCAATTAATCCAGTCTCAGAAAGAACCTGTAAAAAATCATTATGCGCATAATAGGAAG
>MDTA01041397.1_pt1 | contig 16155 bp, 20 predicted proteins | sample 811151 | NCBI WGS metagenome assembly MDTA01 (sample SAMN05326648, study PRJNA326480) | marine metagenome | isolation source: seawater | place: Indian Ocean: South | collected 2010 | reverse complement strand
AGGATGAGGTTTTACCAAAAAATATTTTAATGATAGGTCCTACAGGAGTCGGAAAAACTGAAATTTCTAGAAGATTATCAAAACTTGCAGAAGCTCCTTTTGTTAAAGTAGAAGCGACACGTTTTACTGAAGTTGGATACGTTGGAAGAGACGTTGAACAAATTGTCAGGGATTTGATTGAAATTGCTATTGCAATGGAAAGAGAGAGAAAAAGGAAAGAGGTTAAAGCTAAAGCAGAATTAAAAGCAGAGGAAAAAGTATTGGACGCATTAGTCGGTAATAAAGCAAGTGTTGCTACAAGAGAAAGTTTTAGAAAAAGACTTAGAAATGGGGATCTAGATGATAATGAGATAGAAATAGAGGTTCAGGACTCATCATCTGGTGTTCAAAGTTTTGAAATTCCTGGAATGCCTGGGGGGAACGTGGGTATGGTTAATCTTGGAGATATTTTAGGTAAATCTATGGGAGGGAAAAAAGGTAAAAAGAAAAAAATGTCTGTTAAGGAGTCTCACGGTATTTTAGTAGCTCAAGAATCAGATAAAATGATTGAAGAGGATAAAATTATTAAAGAAGCTAAAAAAACTACTGAAGAGAATGGAATAGTTTTTTTAGATGAAATTGATAAAGTTTCAGCAAGAAGTGACAGGGTGGGTGGTGATGTTTCTAGAGAAGGAGTACAAAGAGATTTATTGCCACTAATAGAAGGAACAACAGTAAGCACAAAACATGGACCAATAAAAACTGATCATATTTTATTTATCGCGTCAGGGGCCTTTCAACTAGCTAAGCCATCAGATTTGTTGCCAGAATTACAAGGTAGACTGCCTATTAGAGTGGAATTAAATGCTCTGAATGAAGATGATTTTAAAAGAATTCTTAAGGAACCAGATAATAGTTTGATTAAACAATACAAAGCTCTTTTAAAAACCGAAGACGTTAATCTTGAATTTTCAGACGACGGGATAGACATGCTTGCAAAGATATCTGCAGAAGTTAATTCTTCAGTTGAAAATATTGGAGCTAGAAGACTCCATACGATTATTGAAAAGGTATTAGACGATATAAGTTTTAATGCAACAGATAAAGCTGGAGAAACAATTACAGTTGATAAAAAGTTCGTGCAAGATAATTTAGGAAATTTAGTTAAAGATACAGATCTATCAAAATTTATATTATAAATTTCTTAGCTTGATAAGTATTGCTCCTTCACCACCATCTTTAACATCAGCTTCCCTAATTGATAAATTCAAACTACTTAATTCTGTATCTGATTGAATAAAATTAGGAACTGAATATTTTAATTTACTAAGTTCTTTTGAAACATAAATATCTTTATCATTAGTAGAATGTAAACCTTTGCCGGTTATTAACAAAATTTCTCTGTAATTATTTTCTAAACAAGATAGTATTATTTCTTTTACTTTCTTATTTGCCTCATCAAGACTAAAACCATGTAAATCAAATTTGAAACGTTTATTTTTAATATATTTGAAATTATTTCTATCTTTGTCGTAGATATCTGCTGGGTTTTTAACAAAATCCTCCCAAATTTTTTTATCTTCTTTGGAAAGATCCTTTTTTTTTATCACTTACTGATAATTTCAGATAAATACCAATTTGGGCTTTTGTTATTAATATTTTTTGAAAATTTCCAACTATCTGTTACAAATTTAATCTTATCAGGGTTTCCCTCAATTATTTTATTATCTTTATCTCTTTTCACAGAGATAACCTCAGCTACAAATTTTACTGTAGCAAATAAATTATCTTTAATTTTTTCATATTTCTCTAGTGAAGATTCTTTCACACCAATAAAAGTAAACTCTGATTTAATGTTTTCTTTATTTCTAGTTTTTATAGCCTCAGAAAAATTTGAAAACATTTTTGGTGACAATAAAGCTTTAAGTTTTATCAAATCACCATTAGCAAAAGAAGTTAAAATACTTTCATAAGCAATATCTGCTCCTTTTAAAAATTCTTTTTTCTCTTTACCTTCCAAAACCTCATGATTTTTTATAATTGGTTCAGCATCTTGCTTCGGCATGCTGAATTTTTTTTCTGCAAAATTAGGGTAAACTTTTGACTCGTGTCCTGTTTTTCTGCCTAAAATACTTCTCAGACGCAAAATGATAAATCCTGCGATCATTCCTAGTAAAATAATATCTAAATACCCAAAACTATTGCTCATAATTTGATAAATATACATTAATAATATAATTTTGTATCAGACAAATGAACACATTTTTCCTAATTTTCGTTGTTTTACCCGCGTTAGAGATATTTTTTATGATTAAAATTGGAGCTGAAATTGGAGCATTCAACACTTTAGCTTTGATTTTTCTCACAGCTGTTATCGGTGTCTACTTTGCTAGAATTCAGGGTGTCCAAATTTTGAGATCAGGTTTAACTAATCTTTATCAGAATAAAACACCTATTTATGAAATAATTTCTGGAGCGTCTATTGCTTTTGCAGCAATGTTGTTAATAATACCTGGATTTCTCACAGATTTAATTGGTTTTTTTTTATTAATACCTTTAACAAGAAAAATCCTTTTTAAATTAGCATTTAAAAACAAGTCTTCATTTACTAAATCAAATAAAGATAAAACAATCGATGGTGAAATCATAAATAGAAAAGAAGATGAATTATAAAATAATTGGAAAATATATAAAGGATTTAAGTTTTAATATTCCAAGTACTAAAACTTTTTTTTTATTAACAAAAAATATCGAAAATTATAAGATTAATATTGAAATTAAAAGCAATCAAGTCAGGCAAAAAATTATTGAGATATTAACAACACTTACCTTAACTCCAACAAAAGATGATTTTGAAAAAATTAATACAAAAATTACTCATGCAACAGTAATAGAACTTACCAATGAAAAAATAGATAAAAAAGAAATTGAAAAAATTATACTTGTTGATGTCCCTACAGATATATATAGCGAGTTAAGACAAATTTTTGTAAGTTTGTTTGAAAACTCTGGATTTAAAGATATAAAAATAAGTAAAGAAGTTGATTTTCAAAAGTTATATAATTTCAAAAAGGTTCAGTAAAAGTTTTTTTTTAATTCTTTTTTTAAAAATTCTTTATGTTTTTTAATTTCTTTTTCAGAGATCTCTAAAATATTTTTGTTGTAGACAATTGTATTATCTAAGTTTTGCTCTACATAGTTAGAAGATAAATTAAATTTTGGCTCCTTAGCATCTAAAAGATTTATGTAAACTTCTCTCAATAATTCACAATCTAATAAAGCATTATGTTTAGTTCTTTTAGACAAATCTATATTAAATTTTTTACAAAGTGAGTCCAAAGAGTTTGATGTACCAGGAAATTTTTTTCTGGCTATCTCAAGTGAGTCAATTACTAATTGTTCATTGTGGAGTTTTTTTTTAATTAGATTAAGTTCACCATTTAAGAAACTTAAATCAAATGGGGCATTATGAATTATAATTTTTTTTTCTTTTATAAAATCTAAAAATTCATTAGCTATTTTATCAAATGTATCTTTCTTGCTAAGAAAAACTTGAGAAAAACCATGGACTTTAAATGCTTCATCAGGGATATCCCTCTTAGGATTTATTAATTTATGAAATATTTTTCCTGTTGGAATTAAATCTTTAGTTTCAATACAAGCTATTTCTACAATTTTATGACCATCTTTAAAGGAAAGTCCTGTGGTTTCAGTATCCAAAAAAACTTCATACATATTTAGTTAGTATATCTGATAAAGCCTTTTTTAAAAACTTAATATTTTTATCATTAACAACAACGTGATCACAAAATTTAATTTTTTTCTTGTCGCTTAGTTGTTTATTGTTGAGTAGATTAAACAAATTTTTATTTCCCCCTTTTGCTTTGAATCTTTTTAACCTATTGCTCTTTTTTGCTTGAATAAAAACGATTATATCAAATTTATTCATTAGTTTGCTCTCCACTAATAATGGTATTTCAAAGAAAGTTAATTTATTATTTTTATTCTTTTTAATAAATTTTTGCATTTTATTTCTTACTATAGGATGGATAATTTTCTCAAGTTTCGTAAGATTTGTTTTATTAATTAAAATTTTTTTCCTTAGAATATTTTTAATGTCAGAATTATTTTTTATTTTAAATTTTTTTTTTAAGATGTTTTTAAATTTGACCTGATTGTATAGTTTTCTAACAATCTCATCAGCGCTAAAAAGTGGGCCATTCCTAAAAGATAGGATTTTACTTGCCGTAGTCTTACCTGACGCAAGGGAACCTGTAATACCAATTTTTTTCATTTTAATTTTGACATTAGTAACTCTATTAAACTTTGGTCGATTTCTGGATTAACCTTATTCCACAAATAGAAGGCTTTTTGTCCTTGATATATAAACATTTCTAACCCATTAAATACTTTGATCTCATTCTTTTTTAAGAACTTAAGGGTTTTAGTCTCTAAAGGATTATAGATCGTATCTATATAAATTAAATCTTTTTTAAAAGGTTCAAAGTCAAAATCAAAGTCTTTGCCATTTTTTAGACCAAGACTAGTAGCATTTATAATTATATCGTAATTTTTAATTTCTCCTTTTAAATTTTTCCATTCTAAAACTTTCAAAGAATTAAATTTTTTTTTTAAGAATAAACACTTTTCTATAGTCCTATTGATAATTGTGATGTTTCTCAATCCAGATTTTTGGAGTGATAATATAACCGAGGGCGAAACACCTCCTGCACCAATTACTAGAGCCTTCTTCTTTGAAATATTATCAACTTCTTTCAAGTAAGCTGCTTGTAAACCAAAAACATCTGTGTTTTCTCCAACAACTATTCCTTTTTCGTTTAAGTAAAGGGTATTAACAGAACTAGTAATTTCTGCGTCATTGATCAAGCTGTCTAAGTATGGAACAATTTTTTGTTTATAAGGAAGAGTAATATTTATACCACTTAAACTTTTATCTTTTAATTTGTTTACAATTTTTGATAGATCTTTTTCTTGAACATCAAGAATAGAATAAGTTGCATCTATTTTATACTTTTTAAACCAATAATTATGTAATACGGGTGAAAGAGAGTGTTTTATAGGATTACCAATAATTCCAAAATTTTTTGTCATTTTTTATATTGATTAATATAGTTGATAATGTCTTTTATAGGCAAACCCATTATTGAGTTCAGATCGCCTTTAATATACTCAAACAACTCAAGACCTTGAGCTTCAACTTGGTAAACTCCATAAGAAAGAAGTGTATCTGTTTCAATTTTGTCTAGATAAGATTTAAGCTGGTTGTTAGATAAATTTTTCATTTTTAATTCTGAAGAGTCGCTATGATTCCATATCATAGCTCCGTTTTTAGAAATACAAACTGAACTAATAAGGTAGTGTTTTGAATTATTCAACTTTTTGAGAATCAGCATTGCTTCATCTCTGTCTTTTGGTTTATTAATAAGTTCATTATTTAAAGAAATTACACTATCAGCACCAAGAACAAGATTATCCGGGTTTTTGCTACTAACCTTAACGGATTTCAATTCAGCTAAATTTTTTGATATCATTAAAGGATCTGCTCCTTCTAATATTAGAGATTTCTTTACCTCATCTTCGTCAACATTTGAAATTATAACTTCATTTTCAATTTTAAACTTATCAAGAATTTTTTTTCTTACTCCGCTTTTCGATGCTAAAATTATTTTCATTTATTTTTTTTAATTTCGATTATTTTTAGTATTGAAGCTGCAGTTTCCTCAACAGATCTTCTCGTTACGTCAATCATTGGCCAATTATTTTTTTTAAAAAGATTTTTTGAGTCTTCTACCTCTTTTTTTATAAAACTGAGATCTGTGTACTCTTTTATGTTATGGTCTCTCATAATTGCCGCTCTATTTCTTCTTATATCCGCTAATCTTTCAGGATCTGCGACTAACCCTATTATGCAAGATTTATTGTTTGTTTTTAAATCCTTAGGGACATCTTGATTTAAAACTAAAGGTATATTTATTGTCTTGTAACCTCTATTAGCCAAGTAAATTGATGTTGGTGTTTTACTGGTTCTACTTACTCCTAATAATATTACATCTGCATTATTAAGATCGTCAACTTTTTTACCATCATCATGAGACATGGTAAATTGAATTGCTTCAATTCTTTTATAATAATCATCATCTAAAACATGTTGAGCGCTTGGCTTGTGTATAGCTTTTTGGTTTAATAGCTTTGAAAAACTAAGTATTAGATTTCCAAGAATTCCAAAACAAGGGACATTATTTTTTTCACTTTTATTTGCAATGTATTTTGCTAACTTAGTTTCCACAATTGTATACAAAATCAAAGAATTTTCTAAATCTATACATTCTTTAATGATCTTATCTATTTGCTGTTCTGTTCTTACAAAAGCAAACTCTTTTTTTACATATTCAAAATTTGCAAATTGAGATTTTAATGATAAAAAAATTCTATCAAGAGTTTCACCTGTTGAGTCAGACACAAGATATACATTGTATTTTTCGTTCATATATTTGTTAATAAATAATTAATAAATAACGTTTTTTCACTTTTTTATAAAAAATACCAAAACGATTAACATTAATTAACATTATTTAAACATTTTATTCGATGTTAATATTGTTGTTTTACTAGTGTTTATAAGATTAATAAAGTCCGCAAATTAAAGGTTTTTTAAGTAAGTTTTTAATCTAACTATGTATAAAAAATGTATAAGAAGTTATAACACTATTAAACAAGACCTAATACTTAAACTAAGTTTAAAAAATATTTTTATTTAATATGAGTAATCTTAAAAAGATTTTAATTAATAAAAATTCTTGTAAATCAATTTGGTTTATGAGACAAGCAGGGAGATACCTTCCTGAATTTAGAAAAATAAGATCTAAAAATAAAAATTTCATTAAGCTTTGTTTGGATAGTAAATTAAGTTCAGAAATAACCTTACAACCGATTCAAAGATATGATCTAGACTCTGCAATAATTTTTTCTGATATCTTGATGGTACCTTACGCATTAGGTCAAAGTGTGGAGTTCATCAAAGATGAGGGACCTAAATTATCTGAGTTCAATCAAGATTTGTTTCTAGAAAATAACGAAAATAAATTTAAAAAAAAACTAAAACCAGTTTATAAAGCCATTGAAATTACGAGAAAAAAATTAGATAGAAATAAGTCGCTAATATCATTTATTGGGGCTCCATGGACACTTCTAATTTACATGTTAAATCTAAAAAAAAATAAAGCAGAAATTAACATAGATAAATTAAATAATAAAAAATTAGAAATTAATATAATAATAAAAGAGTTAATTAAGTATCTGTGTATTCATATTAAAAATCAAAAAGATTCAGGTGCAGATATAGTTCAAATTTTTGACTCATGGGCAGGCTTAATACCTCACAATATAGAAAAATTCTGCTATAAACCTAATGCTGAACTTATTAAATTTTGTAAAAAAGAAAAAGTCCCTACCATTTGTTTTCCTAAGGGAATTAAGGAGAAATATTTAGATTTCGTTAACTATGTAAGGCCAGACGGTATAAATATTGATCCTGAAATAGATCCTTTGTGGGCAAGAGCAAATCTAACTAATGTAGTTTTACAAGGTGGGCTTGATCCAAAAATCTTATTAAAATCTGATGATGAAATGTTTAAAGGAGCGACTAAATACATAGAGGCTTTTAAAGATATTCCTTACGTTTTTAACTTAGGACACGGTTTACTTCCAGAAACAGATCCTGATAAAGTAAATAAATTAGTGAAATTTTATAGAAACTTTAAATGAAAACAGATCACCCAGACGTAAAATTTGGCAAAACAGGAGTCTTAATTGTAAATCTTGGAACACCAGACTCAACTGGTTGGTGGGATATTAGAAAATATTTAAAAGAGTTTCTATCAGACAGAAGGGTTATCGAAGTAAATCCTATAATTTGGCAGCTGATACTAAATCTATTTATTTTAACATTTAGACCATCAAAAACTGCTCATGCTTATAAAAAGATATGGAGGAAAGAAAGTAATGAATCACCACTTTTATATTTTACAAAAAAACAATCTATTAAACTTAATGATAAAATTGGTGATGAAAAGACAGTAGTTGATTATGCAATGAGATATGGGAATCCCAGTATAAAGTTGAAATTAAGAGATTTAAAAGAAAAAGGTTGCGAAAATTTAATTATTTTACCTTTATATCCTCAATATGCAGGAGCAACAACAGCAACTGTTTGTGATGAAGTGTACAGAACACTTATGAAAATGAGATGGCAACCAAGTTTACAAATCATACCTCATTACGAAAGTGACCCAATGTATATTGATGCATTAGTTAACAGTATTAAAAAAAAAATTCAGGAGATAAAATGGAAACCAGATTTAATAATTTCATCTTATCACGGTATTCCAAAATCTTATTTTGATAAAGGAGACCCGTATCATTGTTATTGTCACAAAACAACAAGATTAATAAAAGAAAAGTTTAAAGAGATTGAAATTCAGACCACTTTTCAGTCTAGATTTGGACCCCAAGAATGGCTTACTCCTTATACAGATAAAACTATAGAGTCCTTACCTCAAAAAGGAGTTAAAAATTTATTAGTGATCTGTCCTGGATTTGCCTCTGATTGCGTTGAAACTTTAGAGGAAATTAATATTCAAGCAAGAGATAGCTTTATTGAAAAAGGAGGAGAAAATTTTGCTTTAATTCCCTGTTTAAATGACGCTCCTGGACACATCAATTTATTCGAAAAATTAGTAAGAAAATATTTGTAAAATGAACTTATATTTACTTTTTAAATCATTACACTTAATTTCTGTAATCTCTTGGATGGCTGGTCTTTTATATTTACCTAGAATTTTTGTTTATCACTCCGAAGCAGATCATGATTCACAAAAACAAATTTTTAAGATTATGGAAAGAAGGCTTTATAATTACATAATGATGCCCGCGATGTTACTTTCTTGGTTATTTGGAGTATTGTTGTTACATAGCCTAGGATTTTCTGTATTTTCTGAAATTTGGATGCAAGTTAAAACAGCCTTAGTTGTCTTATTGACATATTATCATTTTACTTTAGGAAAATATCTTAATGATTTTGCGCTAGACCAAAATCAAAAAAGCTCAAAATTTTTCAGAATGTATAATGAAATACCAACAATTATACTAATTGTAGTGGTATTTGCTGCAATATTTAAACCTTTATAATTAGGGGTTGAATTTTTTCAAAAAAGACATATATTTTTACTACATTCCTTAATCAACAATAATCACATGAATTTACAAGAATTAAAGCAAAAAAATCCTGCAGAGCTTATTAGTGAAGCTGAAAAACTGGGTATTGAAAACCCTAGTACTTTAAGAAAACAAGAAATCTTATTTGCTATTCTGAAAAAACTTGCAGAAAAAAACGAACAAATTACTGCTACAGGAGTTTTAGAAGTATTACAGGACGGTTTTGGTTTTTTACGTGCAATAGAGTCCAATTATCTTCCAGGGCCCGATGATATATATGTTAGCCCTAGTCAAATTAGAAGATTTGGTTTGAGAACAGGTGACTCAGTAGAAGGAGAAATTAGAGGACCAAAAGATGCTGAAAGATATTTTGCTCTTTTAAAAGTAAACAAAATAAACTTTGATGAACCTGATAAAGGAAAAAATAAAATCGCTTTTGATAATTTAACGCCACTTTATCCAAATGAAAGAATAAAATTAGAGGTTGAAACAACAAAAGTTGAAAAGAAACCAGATAATACAGCACGACTTATTGATCTTGTTAGTCCAATCGGCAAAGGCCAGAGATCTCTAATAGTTTCGCCTCCAAGAGCAGGAAAAACAATAATACTTCAAAATATTGCGCAATCAATTACAGCCAATCATCCCGAATGTTACTTGATGGTATTACTAATCGATGAAAGGCCTGAAGAAGTTACAGACATGCAAAGATCTGTTAAAGGTGAGGTAGTCGCTTCTACATTCGATGAACCTGCTTCTAGACACGTAGCAGTAGCTGAAATGGTTATTGAAAAAGCTAAAAGGCTTGTTGAACATAAAAAAGATGTAGTAATTTTGTTGGACTCAATTACTCGATTGGGAAGAGCATACAATGCTGTAATTCCAAGCTCAGGCAAGGTGTTAACTGGAGGAGTAGATGCTAATGCTCTCCAAAGACCTAAAAGATTTTTTGGAGCTGCTAGAAACGTAGAGGAAGGCGGTTCACTAACAATTATTTCTACCGCATTAATAGATACTGGAAGTAGAATGGATGAGGTTATTTTTGAGGAATTTAAAGGAACTGGTAATTCAGAATTAATTTTAGACAGAAAAGTTGCAGATAAAAGGATTTACCCAGCCCTTGATATAACAAGGTCAGGAACAAGAAGAGAAGAGCTTTTGTTCGCTAAAGATGAACTTTCTAAAATGAATGTTCTTAGAAGAATTATTAGTCCCATGGGAACTATGGATGGTATCGAGTTCTTAATTTCTAAATTAAAAAATACAAAAAATAATTCAGATTTTTTTGACTCAATGAATAAGTCTGCAAATTAGTCTTTATTGAACTGTCTGGTTGTTAAAACTCACATCATGTAGGTAAAAACTAATTATACTTTCGAGAGTTTTCATCTTATCTTCAATTGTTAAGGACTCTAAAAGTTTTTGTTTTTCTTCGTTTGTTATAGGTGAAATCATGGCCAACGTATCTATTTTTTGGGTTTTATCTAATTTTTCAAACTCTTTCCAATTTAACAATAAACCGTTCCTTTTAAAAAAAATTTTTGCTTTATCCATCAAATTCTCAGTGCTAAGATTATTAGAGGTTTCTTTTAGATCTAATTCAAAATTTTTATAATCAACTTTGAACTCCCTATAAAGTTTTTTATTTTCGATTTCTTGTATTATTTTAAATCTTGTTATTCCTGTAAGGTTAATTAAAATTCTTCCATCTTTACTCTTTTGTAAATCACTTATTTTACCCAAACAACCGACTTTGTATACCTCTCTATCTTTTTTTTGTGATTGAACCATTCCCATCATCTTGTCTTTGTCAAAAGTATCGTTAACGAGATCTAAATACCTCTGTTCAAAAATATTTAATGGTAAATTTGTCCTAGGAAAATAGATTACTCCACTTAAAGGAAAAATTGGTATTATGTTAGGAAAATTTTTCATCAAACTATTATAATAAAAAAAATATACTATCGATAGCGACATTTTATAAAGGTTGACCGTTCTAGATGCTGTATAATATACTAATTTTTTTGCGGGCATAGCTCAGTGGTAGAGCGTCTCGTTGCCAACGAGAAGGTCGAGGGTTCGAGCCCCTTTGCCCGCTCCAATAAAAATATGAGTGATCTTGCAAATAAAAAATGTGTTCCGTGTGAAGGTAATATAGCGCCTTTTGATATAAGTGAAATTCATAAATACTTAAAAAAAGTTGATGGTTGGGACGTGAAAAGTGATGAAAATAAGAATTTCTTTCTATTGAAAGAATTTTCTTTCAAAAATTTTAAAGAGAGTCAAAGCTTTGTTAATAAGGTAGGTGAAATAGCTGAAAGGGAAAATCATCATCCTGATATTTTCTTCGGCTGGGGATATTGTAAGGTTAAAATTTTCACACACGCAATAAAAGGTTTAGCGGAAAGTGATTTTGTGTTAGCTGCAAAAATTGATAAGATTTAATTAATGATTAAAATGTCTTACTCCAGTAAACATCATTTTTATTTTAGCTTTGTTGGCTTCATTAATTACCTCTTGATCTCTAACTGAACCACCTGGCTGTATTATAATTTTCACACCGGCTTTTATTAAAGTTTGTATTCCATCTGCAAATGGAAAGAATGCATCCGAGGCAGCTACAGAGTTTTTTATCTTTCTTGGTTGAAATTTTTTTGCTTTTTGTACCGCAATTCTACAACTGTCTAATCTACTTGGTTGTCCAGCCCCAATTCCAATAGTAGAGAAACTATTGCATAATACTATCGCATTAGATTTAACGAATTTACTTATATTGAAGGCAAACTTAATTTCTGAAAGTTCTTTTTTATTAGGTTTTAGTTTAGTGACACATTTAATCTTTTTTTTATCAATAATTATTTTATTTTTTTCTTGAATCAAAAAAGATCCATTTAAATTTTTGATAGCGGCTGAATTTTGGGATTTATAATTAGATATGTCAATAATTCTCAAATTTTTTTTCTTTTTTAATATTCTTAAGGACTCATTATCAAATCCTTTAGCTAATATGACTTCAACAAAATTTTTTGAGATTTCTAAAGCCAGTTTTTTATTTATTTTATAATTGCATGCGATAACTCCTCCAAAGGCGCTTAAAGGATCACACGCGAAAGCATTTTTGAAAGACATTATTGGTTTTATATTTTCCGATACCCCGCATGGGTTAGCATGTTTGATAATTACCGTGCTGGCCCTCTTGCTCATAGACCCTAATATATCAAGTGATGAAAACATATCGTTATAATTATTATAACTTAATTCTCGACCGTGTAATTGTGAAAAGCCAAGTTGCTTGTCATTATAATCACTTACATAAATAGAACTTTGTTGATGCGGATTTTCTCCATACCTTAGTTTCTTCAATTTTCTTCCAAAAATAGTTTTTCTTTCTGGGAACTGAATTTTTAATTTGTCGTTGAACCAATTGGCAATCATAGCATCATAATAGGCCGTCAAACCAAATGCTTTAGAGGACATAAATTCTCTGAACTTAAGACTTGTCTTTCCTTTAAACTTTTCTAGTTCTCTAATTAAAGAGTAGTAATCATCTTTATTTGTAATTATAGCTACATTTTTAAAATTTTTAGCAGCAGCCCTTACCATTGTCGGTCCCCCAATATCGATATTATCAATTATATTTTTAGAATTTTTTGAACTTCTTATTACTTTTTGAAATGGGTAGAAATTTACAACTATCAAATCTATAGATGGAAACTTGTTTTTTGACATTTCATTTTTGTGAGTTTTATTGTGTCGATCATGTAAAATCCCTGCATGAATTTTCGGATGAAGTGTTTTAACTCTTCCATCTAACATTTCTTCGAAACCTGTATACTTAGATAATTCTGTACAATTATAACCTAATTGTCTGATAGATTTATAAGTTCCTCCTGAGCTAATAATTCTAATATTATATTTCTTAAGTACCTTTAACAAAGAAACAATGTTTTCTTTATCTGATACTGAAACTAATGCATTTTTTATTTTAAGGTTCATACTTAAATTTTTTTTCTAATTTCCCAATTAAAAGACTTATCTTTATTAACTAGATTACCAGAAATAGTTATACAAGTGTTATCTAATATTTTTTTACCTCCTAAAAATATACTTTTTTCAATTTCTAAGTTTTCATTTTTTATAGAAAAAATAAGCGATTTATTTTTTGAAACTTGTATTAAAGCACTATTTCCGCTCATGGTCTTTACAGCAGAAAGTCTTGGATCTAAATGAAATCTAAAGACATATTTTATTGGAATACCGTCACTTTTTTTAATAATGCTGTCCACTCCTTTTAATTTATTATTTTTTTTATCAAGGTAAATCTCTCTTTTATGCACACATCCAAAACTTTTTTCATAACCAAAGTGAGAATTGGAACATCCAACGTAATCATTGTCATCTCTAATTATATATTCATCTACTTTGAAGGAATTTTTAATCGAATTTCCAAATACTCTATTCACCAGTTTGCGTCTTTCAAAAGAAGTTACAGATGTATCATTAATTGTCATAGTTGATTGGCTTGCTGTAAGTTTACTTATTAGCTCTGCTTTACCAGATATGTTATTTCCAAACCCACAATTAGTTATAATTTTTATTCCATCCAGGTAATATTCAAAAGATAGGGGCCCAGATTGATAATTTTTTGAAAAATTTTTATTAGGTGGGCCACTAACATCGAAATAAAAATTTTGATTTTTGATTTTTGCATAGAATATACCACCCACAACATTAATTTTTTCTTTTTTTTTTTAATTTTAAATCATTAATATGTTTCTCAAATTTAATTAAGCTGGTTTCTGACCCGCCATTAAAAAGTGGTATTTTATTTTCCGGGGTTCTTAAAAATTTAATATTAGTGAGATTTTTCTCAATAATTTTTTCTAGAAACTCTGGAATAAATTGTTGGGCATCTCTTATACTCTCACTACATAGTATTAAATATTTTGATAGGAATACTAAATCATTTGGATTTCTTGATAATGGAAAACCATCTTTATCAAAATTAATTTTAACAAATTTTTCTAATTCCTTAATTCCTAATTTAAAATTTTCTTCGTATTCTTTAAAAACTAAACCAGATAAAATCAATGCTGTTAAAATTTCAATTATTTTAATTTGGTCTTTTTCAAATTTAATATTTCTCTTTAAGTGATTACATTGAGAGACTATATTTTCAAAAAAGTTTCTTTTAAACTCGAATGATCCATTATGTGTTATTATATCAACGTTTAGTATCCAACTAATGACCCTAGTACTAAGAGTTGAACTTTCCCATATTTCTTTTTTAAATTTAGAATATTTAAGCATCCATAAATAAATAATTTTTTGAATATTTTTAACATCTGCTTTTCTATTAATTAAGTTGAGCCATAAAAAGTTGTGATTTTTATGATTACTTTTAAGATTTTGGTTTATCCAAAACTCGTTCGGGTTTATCGTGTCTACTTTAAAAGATTTTTTTTGGAAAGGAGTTATCATAGATAATAAAAATGGATTAGGGTTAAAATACAATTGAGAAGGAACTTTGGATTTTAATAAATTATTATAGTAATTTGTTGAAAAATAAAGTTTTTTAAAAAACTTAATAAACGTAATTTGTAAAGCAATAAAATAAAAATAGGCGCCTCTTAAGCCAAACATTAATCAATTATTTCTTAGAATTTCTATATTTTTTTTAAGATCGCCCTTATTCTCTTTGAATACAGTTGATCCTGAAACAAGGATGTTAACGCCAGCCTCTTTAGCTAGACTACAATTTTCAAAATTAATTCCCCCATCAATTTCAATATCAGCTTTTAATTCTTTTTTATTAAGTATTTCTTTTAAATATTTAGCTTTTTCTAAAACTTCAGGCATAAATTTCTGTCCTCCAAAACCAGGTTCAACACTCATTATGAGAATAAGGTCTATTTCATTTAAGTATTTTTCTATTAAATCTATTTTAGATTTTGGTTTTAATGATATTCCAACTTTTTTTCCTTCTTTTTTTATGAGATCAATTGTTCTTTGGGTATTATCAGTTGCTTCAGGGTGAAAGGTAATAATATCTGCTCCTGCATCAGCAAAATCTTTTATGAAATTATCAACCGGAGAAATCATTAAGTGAACATCAAAAGTTTTTTTTGTTAAAGGTCTTAATTTTTTAATTACCTCAGGACCAATTGTTAAATTTGGAACAAAGTGTCCATCCATAACATCAATATGAATATAATCAGCTCCAGCTTTTTCTAAAGCTACAACTTCACTACCTAACTTGCTAAAGTCGGCGGATAAAATTGAAGGTGAAATTTTGATTTGATTGCCCATATTTTACTTATATTTTAATCAAAAACTTTGTCAAAAAATAAGGTTAATTAAACAGTTGATATAATTGTCTCGAAAAATCACTTTCTAATGGAAATGCTAGCATTCCCCATACGTCATATCCCAATATATACGGCATAGCATAAAATCTGAATAAGTAGAAAAACCATGCCACATATAGAGCAATAAAAGGTCCAAATAAAAAACTTGGAGTGATAAACTTAAACAAATTAATAATTGGATTAGTTGTTTTAACGAATATTCTCATGAAAAAAAAAGTAGAGTCCTCTTTTTGAAAAATATTCATGAATGCCCGCCCTATTAGAGTCCACATAATTGTTCCCATTATGTAATCTAAAACAATTGCCCAAGTAGGTATCATATTCTTAAAATATCATGATTTAGGTAAAAAAAAAGGGGCGAAAAATTCGCCCCTTTTAATTTTAAATAATTATTTGTTAGTGTTGCTTACCAAGAATAGCCTTACCTGTTGGTATTCTTGTGTCGTCTACTAATTTTTGCGTAGCTGGGCTTGGCTCTTTAGTCATTAAACTGACTACCACCATTACAACTAAACAAATTGGTGCTCCGATTAAACCAAATCTTAAGTGGTCGATACCTAAGAAAGGAGTATTT
>MDTA01098211.1_pt1 | contig 16164 bp, 15 predicted proteins | sample 811151 | NCBI WGS metagenome assembly MDTA01 (sample SAMN05326648, study PRJNA326480) | marine metagenome | isolation source: seawater | place: Indian Ocean: South | collected 2010 | reverse complement strand
GAAGAGGAGTAATATAATTCCAGTCCATTTCCATTTCTTTTGATACATTAATTGTATCTAAAACTTGACTATAAGTTTCACCAGGAAAACCAATCATTAGAAATACTCTTGAATTTATTTTAGGATAATTTTTTAAAATATGAGCTGCTTTTATAAAATTTTTTACAGTTCCTGGTTTTCTAATTTGCTTTAAAATTTCAGGGTTACCAGATTCCATTCCTATGACAACTCCTAAACAACCACTTTCTTCTGCAGCAGACATAATTTCATCTGTTACAGAAGCCGCAATTACGCCATTAGAAGCATCCCAAGTTATACCGACATCTTGTTTTACCATTTCGTTAAATAATTCCATTGTTCTCTTTGTATTATAGAGCAAATCGTCATCTAACCACATAATATGCTTTATATTTTGTTTATCTTTGAGATACAAAAGTTCATCAATAACTGACTGCACGGATCTCTGTCTAACTTTGACACCATTAAAGCTTCTTACGCTACAAAATGTACACTGAGCTCTACAACCTCTATTTGACAATACAGTTGTTATATTTTCGTTTTTCGCTTTTAGCCAATTAAAATTTCCTACTTTTCCATACTTTGAAAGATTATAAGAAAACATTTCTGAGTGATTTGGAATAACATTTAAAGTTTCGCCCTCAGGTCTTAATCTTTCTTTAATGAATATTGTTCCATCATTATTTCTAATTAATATTTGTTTTAACATGGATACATTTGAAAAATTATTATTTATTTGATCTAAAAATTCACTAAATGCCAGCTCAGCTTCAAATAAAAAAAATAAATCTATATCTTTTAATTCTTTTAATACAGATTCCCTAGTATCGGTATTTAGTAAAGAGTTACTTATGTGCACTCCTCCTGCAACAACTGGTTTATTAGAAAATTTTTTTATAATTTTAGTAACATTCTTTAAAGATATGTGCGTCATGCTAAACATACATGTGATACCTATCAAGTCTGGAGAAAAATTATTTAACGATTTAAGGATTTCTTCTTCTATGATTTTATCGTAATCAAAATCATCTTTTTTTAATTGATCTACTTTTTCTAAAAGTAAATGGTTGAGATTTAATATCTTAGTTTCATATTTTTTATGCACCAAATGTTCAGAAATTATACCTAAACCATAAGGTGCAAAATTTGTGTACCTGCCGGTTTTAGCCACATCATAATTGAATATCTTACTATCCCCATCTGGAGGATTTATTAACAATATCTTATTTACTTCTTGTTCTTTAAATATATCTTTTAAAGAACTTATTGTTTTTTCTTTTGTTTCTTCGTCAATTAATAATGAACTTTCAACCTCAATATTTTTAAACATAATCTAAAATTTTTTTATTTTTTTAATCATTATATCCTCAACCATCTCTAAAATAAAATGGCCAATAAAGATATGACATTCTTGAATTCTTGCAGTATTTTTTGATGGAACAATAATCTTTATATTTGAGTATTTTTTGCACTTTCCTCCATTTCCTCCTAAAAAACCTATTGTGCTTATTTTTTTTGAGCAAGCTTTTTTTAATACTTTAAAAACATTTTCTGAATTACCAGAGGTAGTGATTGCAATCAAAACATCATTTTTTTGAGCAACTGCATTAAATGTTCTTAAAAAAATATCTGAAAAATTATAATCATTTCCGCATGCAGTAATAGTTGATGTATCTTGGGCTAATGTAAGAGCAGGTAAAGGTGGTCTATTTATCTTTGGTCTTAATCTTACAAGAAACTCCGCAGCAAGGTGTTGCGCATCAGCTGCCGAGCCACCGTTACCACAAAATAATATTTTTCCACCTTTTTTTAAAGAGTTAGAAATTAAATTAACACTTTTTTTTATCTCATTTAAATCTTTTCTTAATTTAATATGAGTTTTAATATTTTCAGACAAAGAATTTTCAAAAATTTTTTCAATGTTCATTTTAATTTCAAAGATTATCTAGTTTTATGGCAGAAATCAATTTATAGTAAATTAATTTAAAATACTGTCAATCTAAAGACTATTTATTTTATTAAAATAAAAGCTTGAATCATTTAATAATCAATCTATATCTTAAGAATATCGAAATGCATGGTGGGAAATCAGTGTGAAATTCATTGGCTGTTCCTGCAACCGTAAAGTCGGAGCGCCACCCGATAAAGTCCGCTGTTGAACAATGGCCAGGAAAAGTCTAGTTCTGCAATTAAAAAATTAACAACGGCACTAAATTAAAAAATTTTTCATTTAAAAAGAATGAAAAATGGAAGGAAATTTTAAAATTTGTGTTTATGTTAAAAATTGCGATTTTTATATTTTTACTAATTTCAAATGCTTTAAGTAAGGAAATACCTGTCATTGTTATATCGCCAGGAAAATCTATCCAATCGTATAGTTCAGTTGGAAGCCAGGTAACAGTTATTGACTCTGACACAATTAACAATTCTACAGAAACTTTTTTGACAGATCTTTTAAACAATGAAGCGCAGGGATTAAACATATTTCAATTAGGAGGAGTAGGAACAAATGCTGGTATTCAAATGCGTGGATTGCCAAAACGTTATTCTACTGTTTACATTGACGGTGTAAAAATGAGTGACCCAGGAGCACCTGATAATGGTTTCTATTCACAAGGTTTATTTAAACATACAATAGATAGAATTGAAATTTTGAAAGGAAGTCAAAGCTCTCTATACGGCAATAGTGCTGTAGGTGGTACTATAAACATATTTACTAAACAGGGCAGATTGGGAAAACATTCAGACGTATCAATTGCAACCGCAAGCAATAATACAAAAGATATTTTTTATTCAATGGATGGAGCTAATGAAAAGCAAAATTACTACATTGGTTTAAATTATTATAAAACTGATGGAATTTCTGCCATGAATAATGATAATTCTGAAGATGATGGATATAGAAATAACAGTTTATTTGTAAATTATGGTTATAATATTACAAATGATACTTTATTTAAAAGTTCTTTTAGTTTAAAAGATAGTTTTTTAAATTACGATGAGCCCACCAATGGTAGAGATGATACCAATCCATCAACAGATGATACTGAAGGTCATTATAATTTAAAAATTGTAAATTCTAAAAATAATTTTAAAAATACATTTGGTTATAGCACGTCTTATTATGGAAGAAGAATAAGGACGCATAATGATATAGTAAGAACCTTTGAGGGCTTTAGGGAAATGTTAACTTATTTGGGAGAATACAATATAAATTTAGATAATAAATTAATTTATGGATCTGATATAGAATTTGTTGCTGGAGATTTTCCATCTGATCCTGGAGTTAAATTTAAGAGTGACGAAGAGATTTATTCACAATACTTAGATTATCAGTTCAGACCTTATGAAAATACTTATGCAACTATTGGATTAAGAAACGATCAACATACTACGGCTGGCGATGAGCAGTCATTCAGAACTACCGCATCATATAAATTAGATAAAAATAGTAAAATTAGAGCATCATATGGAACTGGTTTTATTTTTCCTACCATTTATGAGGGACATGATTATGAGTGGACAAATACAGCAGTAAAAGAGGAAGTTGTTGCAGAAAAAAGTACAAGTTTTGATATAGGTTATGAAACTTTTTTTGAAAACCTTAATATTGGTTTTAATGTTACTTATTTTGATATTAAAATTGAAGACCCAATAGTAGGTTGGACATTTGAACAAGAAAATGGAAAAGGAGAACAAAAAAGTCGTGGGATAGAACTAGCTACAAATTGGAGTGGTAAAAATTTGAATATTAACTTTTCTTACACTGCAACTGATAGTTATTCAGGTATGGATTGTGACGACCCAGCAAAAGATGCATTTGGATATAAAAAATGTATTGACAGTAATAATGGCATAGTAGACAGCGCAATGGTTAGAGTACCTTTGCATGCAATTAATTCTAAAATAGATTATAATTTTAACCAATATTTGAATTCTTCATTATTAATAAAATATAGAGGTCAAACCAGAGATTATGGTGGTTCAGATCAGGATTTTAGAGACCAATTCCTTGATGAATATTTGTTATTTGATTTAAAAAATTCATATAAGTTGTCCGAATTTTATAATTTAAACTTTTCTATAAATAATTTGCTCAATAAAGGGCATGAAAATTCTTATAAATATACTGGTCCTCCTAGAACTTTTAATATTCAATTAAAAAAAGCATTTTAAAATTAATCATAAAATGTATATTGTTATTTAGTTAACTATAAGTATTTATAAATGAGTTATGCTAAAATTTTTTTAGGAATATTATTTGTATTGTCTGCTAGCAGATTTATTCCGCATCCTCCAAATTTTACAAGTTTATTAGCATTAAGTTTTTATGTTCCTGCATTATTAGGTAAAAAGTATATACCAGCACTGGTATTTAGTTTTATATTAACCGATTTTTATATTGGTTTTCACTCCGTCACGCTTTTCACATGGGGCAGTGTAATTTTAATAGGTTTAGCATCTAAATTCTTTTTGCAAAATATAATAGTTAGAATTTGTGGAGCCTTATTTGGTGTAATAATATTTTATATAATATCAAATTTTGGAGTATGGTTGGTAGGTCATTATAGCCATGAGTCTATTAGTTTGATTTCAGTTTATATATTAGCCCTTCCTTTTTTTGCGTATTCTTTTATTTCAACAATTATATTCTCTTCCTTAATAGAAACTATTTTTTACTTTTATAAAAAAAAATTTATAAATACTTAATTAATTTTTAAAATGTTAGGAATAAATTCAATTAGAAAATCTTTATTTTCATTTCAGAAAGAAGAGCCTATTCCTCTAAAAATTGCGTATTTTTTAGTTTTGATTTTTAAATTCAACAAAATTAATAAGTTTATAATTGGAAAATATTTACATTTTTTTTCAACAAATTTTAATGATTTTATCGATTTTATTAAAAAATATAATTTACCAAAAAAAGATTTTTTAGCAAAAGCTCTACTATTTAAAAGTAATACTATTAAAATTAGAGGCTCTAAAGATTTAAATAATTCTCAAGACGCTATTAAAGCAGTAAAAGAAATTGATCAAAATTCATTTTTTGATGCTACCAAAATAATTAATCTAGGTAATGAAGAGATTGAAAGTTTTGTAAATTTATCTTCATCAAGCCCAGCTTTTAATTCAACTTTGCCATTAACCTCAGATTTAAAAAAAAGAAAAATTGATAACTCATATAATTATTATTCACTTAATCCTGAACAAAATGATTTACAAAAACATTATTTAAAAATCCTTAAAAATAAAAATTTGAAAGAAATCATTAATTTATATCTTGGCTTTAAAGGAAATTTATTTGCAATAAATACAAAGGTAACAAAAAAAGATTCAAAACTTAGACATCCAGTTACTGAAATGCATAGAGATTTTGATGATTTCCACTGGATAACAATGTTTATATACTGGACCGAGGTGTCAAAAGACAATGGGGCAACCTCAATAATGTCAGGTTCTCATAGATCTGAAGATATTTCTGGAGAAAAAAGATATCTGGAGGGAAAAGCTGGTTCAGTTTTTTTAACTGATAATCTTGCTTTTCACTCAGGAAATAAAAATCTTAAAACTGATAGAATTATAACAGCAATGAGATTTGGAAGAACATTAAATCCTGCTTCCTATATCAATAAAGATTATTTGTTTTTTCAATATTATAATGAGCTGTATAAATGATTCAAAAAATTAAATATTAAATTTTCTGTACCAATCAATTGTCTTTTTTAATCCATCTTCTAACTTTGTTCTTTTAAGATTTTGAATAATTTTATTTATTTTTTTATTATCTAACACTCTATAGTTAGCAGAACTTCTTTCTAAATGATTAAAATGAATTTTTTTATTAGATCTAGTTACTTTTAAAATTTTATTTGCAAGTCTAAATATTGATGTTCCTTTACCCGAACTAAAATTTACAGGTAATGTATTCTTTTTTTTTAAAGTAAATTTTAATATTGCATCTACAAGATCTTCTACATAAATAAAATCTCTAACTATTTTTTTGTTTCCCCAAACATCTAAAAATTTTTTTTTACTATAAATTTTTTTTATTAAAGCTGGAATTACGTGCGATTTTTTTTCATTAAAATTATCATAAGGACCATAAATGCTTGATGTCCTAATAATTTTTATATCAGTTAGCCTATTTTGGTTGTAAAAAAAACATAACTTTTCCAAATATCTATAAAGCCAACCGGTTCCGTAATATATTTTATAAGGATCAATATTTAAGTTAAGTTTATTTTCGCTTATTTTTTTTTTGGCTGGTTGATAAACTGTTGAGCTACTTACCCACAATATTTTTTTTACATTGTTATCAATACAACTTTTTAATAAATTTGACCTTATTAAAAAATTTTCACTTATATTATCTGCAAAATTTTTTTTTAATCCTAAAATCCCCGATGCTTTTACAGCTAAAATAAAAACAACGTCCATATTTTTTGTTGCTTTTAAACATTTTTTATAATTTCGAAAATCATACTTTTTATAAAATTTTTTTAATTTAATATTTTGTATTTTAGAATTATATGATGCTTTAACATTTTTATTAATTTTTAATAATCTTATAAGCAAATTGGTACCAACTAATCCTGACCCTCCTGCTATAAATATTTTTTTATTCTTATAATATTTCATAATCTTTAATTAATGAATATCCGACTGTAATATTAGCACTACTAAAATTGTTCAAGGATTTATTAAAATCTACTAATTTTAAATTTATATATTCTCCATGAGATTTTTTTCCATAAATATTTTTTTTAAAATTATTCAACATGTTTTTATCTGCTCTAATTTTAAAATAGTAATAATATAATTTTGAGTAGTTATTTGCAGATACAAAAATTCCTTTTCTATTAAGTTTTTTTATATTTTTTAGATCTAAGTTTATTCCCAATTCTTCATGAGTTTCGTTTTGTGCAGATTTCTTTAGATTTTTAAAATCAGCACTGCCAGATGGAAATTCATAATTATATCCAGCAAGTGGAGCCCTAAACTGTGAAACTAACAAAGTTTTTATTTTTTTTTTATAATATAGAAGAGGTATGATAACTACACTAGCACCTTCTAATTGGACAACTCTTTCATAAGTTTTTCCCTTATAAATTAAATTTGAATCAACTGTTGATATTGAGAAATCGCAATTATTTCTTTTTATTATAGACTTATATTTAATATTTTTAATTTTTACATTATTTTTTTTTAATAAATTTTTCCACTCCAAGTAAGCTTTTTCTCTAGAGATTAATTTTTTTATTTTCAATTTATTTAGAAAAATAGTTAAATTTTTTATTGACTTCGTTTTTATTTGATAGGTACCATTTTATTGTTTTATTAATACCAATTTCTAACTTTGTAATATTTTTTATACCTTTGCTTTCAGCAAAACTAGTATCAAGTACTCTTTTTTTATCCCCAGAATTCTTTTTTTTATCAAATATTATATTTGGTTTATTTTTAATATATTTTGAATTTATAATTGTATTTACTAGCTTTTTTATTGATGTTCCTTTTCCACTTCCAATATTTATTGGTTTAGTTATATTTTTTTTTACAACTTTAATCATGGCAGAAGCTACATCATCGCAAAAAACAAAATCTCTTATATTTGAACCATCTCCCCATACTGTTAAAGGATTTTCATTGTCACAAATTCTTTTTATTAGTGAGGCAACAACCATAGAGTTTTTTGGATTAAAGTTTAGGTTGGGACCATAAATGTTTGCGGGTCTTACAATATATAAGCCCTCAAAATTAAATTCTTTAGCATACGCCTCTACCTGTAGTTCCCCCATTCTTTTTGCCCAGCCAGCATATTTATCATGTTCAGAAGGAAAATCTTTCCAAACATTATTTTCACTCATTTTTAGTTTTTTTCCATAAACTCCATAAGTGCTAGTATAAAGATATCTTTTTACATTATTAATTTGACTTGCGTATAAAAGATTTACAGCACAATATAAATTCGACATCATAAAACTCCCTGGGTTAGAATAATTTATTTTTGGAGATCCTGTGACACCCAATAAATTAAACACATAATCTATATTTTTCGTAACCTTTATGCAATTTTGCACATTTATTAAGTCTAATTTATAAAATTTTTTAACTATTTTCATCTGTTTCATTGTAATTTTGTCAAGAGATGCAACATAAATCTTTGCCCCTAGATCTTTAAGCTTTTTTGTCAATGGAAGACCTACCATTCCAGTTCCACCAGCAATTAAGATTGATTTATTTTTAAAAATATTTTTCATTTTTTTTGTTAACTATTTTTTTTACAAATTTTACAATTTCATCAGCACTAGGAGGAAGATTGTCTAAACCTTTACCCGTGCCAGCTGTTTTATTTTTTAGACCAAGAGTAAATATTTTTTTATTTGTTTTTAAATTTAAATCATTAGCTATAGACTTTGATACGCCATCAGTATAATCATCATCTAAAATAAGCCCACCGAACTTAGAATTTTTTATATTTTTAATATCTTTATTAGAAATTTTTAATGGTTTAATCCACAATATATTTATAACTGATACTTTGATATTTTGTTTTTTTAAAATTTTATATGCTTTAACAGCTTCAAATCTTGTTATTGATATTGCAAGTAGTACTAAATCTGGTTTGTTATAATAATTATTTGGTAATTCATTTTTATTTGTGTAACTTCCTCTGTGTTCAGAAACATAATAGACATCATCATCTTTTAAAAAATTATTATATATGGAAATATATTCTTTAGGAGTCATTGGACTAACAATTTTTACTCCTGGCATTCTATAATATAATGAATGATGCGAAGACCCAGCTACTGGTCCAATCCCTCCTTCCATACCAATGCCTCTAACAAATATTGGACATGGCACTTTCCATATCTCCTTTGATTTACAAGCATAATTTATTATCATAGGACAATTGTACCAATTAAAACCTTGATATCTAATTACATAAATAGGTTTTGATTTCATTAGAGCGGCGCCAACAACAAAACCACCATCAGCAACATCAGCCATAGAAATTTCTATCATTCCATCTTTCTCATATAATTCAGGTAGGGTTCCACCAACCCAACCAACTGCTGTAAGGCATTGACCAAATACTTTGCCAATTTTTTTTTTAAGGTGTTTTCTAATAGTTTCTTTTATTGTTGTTTTGAGATCTTTTCCCATTTATTTTTTATTTGTTTGTTAATTTTTTTGTCATAAGAAAATGATTTTTTTCCTATCTTTTTCATTAAAAACTTATATCTGTCATATATTTTATGTGAATCTATGCCTGCACCTGAATGCCAAAATAGTCTGTGCGTATTTATATTTAATAGCATTGGCCCTTTAAAGAACCACTTGCCGTATCTTAAAATATCGATTGGATTATCTGAAATATTAAAAGCTTTCATTTTAAAAGATTTAGCAACATCATGCATATTCCAATTTCTTCTAATTTTTTTTTCAGTTAAAATTGAAAGATTATTGTCTTCAACAATGAATAAAATTGGCAATTTTTTAGTTGATGCCCAACCTAGAGCACCCAAAACATAGTCTTCCTCAGCAGACGCGTCACCCATAAAAACAACTGTTGGTTTCCCAGATTCAAAACATGCTCCAGTTCCTATAGGCACTTGAGTTCCCATATGACCATCATGACCGTACATATTAATTTTTTCACAGTGAATCGAAGCAGAACCACCCATTCCATAAGAGCAACCTTTTTTACTTCCTAGCAATTCTAAAATTAATTTATCTACCGGACCACCAAAAGATAAGTAAATTGAATGACACCTGTGTTGTCCAAAAATTAATGGTTTGATTTTTTTATTTTCACATATTTCTGCGATTGAAGCACTTATAGTTTCTTGACCAGCCGATAAGTAGGTTGGTAATTTTATTTTTTTTTGTTTAACATATTCAAAAACTGTTAATTCAAAATTCCTATTTAAGCATGTCTTTTGAAACACATTCCATATAAAATTCTTATTTTTATTCATATCGCAAGGTATGTAATATGTTTTTTAATGTTAAAAACTTCAGTGAGCTTTTTTATTGTATCCATTCCAACAATATCACCTGGAGATAAAACTAATTGATTATCAGAACTTTTCAATCCCCCTTCAAGTACAGCTATTACACAATTTTTTTTCATATTTTGAAGTCTTTTTAAATCATCAGTTTTTACAATTTCTATTACAATATTATCAACAACATATTTATTAAAAGAATTTATTTCTGGCTCTTTGAAAACTGGATCTTTATTACTTAGTTCTGTTGTAGAATTATTATCTTCGTAAGGTTTATTTTCTCTACCATAGTTATCTTTAAATCTTACTAAATCATCCTTATCAATTGGAGTCTCTATTTCTAAAATTGTTGCAGTCTCTTTATTTAAATTTTTTGTACAGTGAAATAAGCCTGGTCTAATCATTAATCTTGAAACTGACGACATCTTTTTGGAATTGTAGAAACCCAAATCAACATTAACTTCTCCTTTTATTATTATAAAACCAGTTTTTTTAATTGGATGGCAATGTAGAGAAGTACTTTTGTTGTAATCTATTCTAAGAAGTTTAGTGCTACTTATTGAATTTCTATAAATTGTGTATTCTGACCCCCAAGGTTTTAAAACCTTACGATTTTTTGGAATATCATTAATTTTCATTAAGAATTAATTTTATAATACTCGCTAATTACAGCTTTCATCCATGGTCCCAAGTCTTTGTAATGTGCGGTAGTAATAATATTATCATCAATTACTGCAGGCAAATCTTCATAAATTGCTCCAGCATTTACTAGATCATCTTTCATACTATAGTATCCAGATATTTTATTATTTTTTACAATTTTAGCAGAAATCAATAATTGAGCTCCACTACAAATGCAACCTATAATTTTTCCTTCATCATGAAACTTTGAAATAAATTCAATTATTTTTAAATTTTGTCTAACTTTTTCCATGGCTTTAACTCCACCAGGTATAATTAATAAATTATAATCATTTGTTTTTATTTCTTCTATTTTTTTTATAACTTGATTTTTATTTGAAGGTATATCAGTTCCTAAAATACCTTTTACATTTTTGCCCTCATTAATACAAACGTCAACTTTAAAGTCTTCTTCCAACAACCTATAGTATGGATAAATGAATTCATGGTCTTGAACTAGGTTTCCAGTAATTATTACTGCGTTTTTAATCATAATTTTTAAGATTTGTGACTATTATACCATTTAATAGTTCTTTTTATACCTATATCTAAGTCAATTTTTGCTTTCCAACCAAATTCTTTTTTTGCTTTTGAGCAATCCAAACATATAAAGGTTTTTAAGTTTTTTTTAGAAAGGTCATTAATCTTTTTAATGTTTTTATTAGATATTTTAATAATTTTGTCAGTAAGGTCATTAATACTTATTAGCTTTTCAGAACCTACGTTATATAAACCAAATTTTTTTTTTTGTTTTTTGATAGCAATATTTACAAAGTCAACTAAATCAGATATGTAAATTAGGTCTCTTTTTTCCTTACCATCGCCCCAAATTGTAACTTCTTTTTTTGAAGCAAATACTTTGTTAATTGTTCCAGCCAAAACATGAGATTTTTCTAAAGAAAACTTGTCATGAGGACCGTAAACATTCGAATGTCTAATGATAGTGTACTTATTTCTTCCAAGGTTTGAATAAAAATTACACATATTTTCTACAAATATTTTCATATGGGCAGCTCCAAAATATCCGTCATATATTTTTTTTGTATCTACTTCTTTCTCTTTTTGGAGTTTTTTAGAATATGGATTGTACATTATTGAACAACTAAAAAAAACTACATGCTTAATTTGGTAATCATAACAAGACCTGGTTACCATTGAGTTAATAATTGCATTATCATTAACGTGTATATAAGGTTTTTGAATTATATCTTTGGCACCAGATGTTGTCGCGGCAGCTTGAATTACAATATCATTTCCTTTAATAACTTTATCTACGTCTTTTTTAATAGTTAAATTTGTTTTAATTATTTTTACATTTTTTATAGAAACTTTATTTTTAAAGCATGTTCCTGTTACAGAAAACTTTTTATTTTTTGATAAATTTAATGCAATATTTTTTCCTATAAAACCACTTGCACCTAGAACTAAAATTTTTATTCTTTTCATTTTCTAATTAATACACCAAAACATTTATTTACATAAGGAATATTCATTCAGAATTTAAATAAACCATATAATCTTCGAAATATGAAAGAAATACTTTTTTGGAAGTACGTTATTAATATTAATACAAATATTATACTTTTATTAAAAAAATTAATGTTATTATTTTCAAAGGTAATCTTAGCTAAATTTTTTGAAAGATTGAATTGGTAAAATAATATAAATAAACAAGTCTTTAATTCTGCTAATAAATATACTTTATGATTTCTTGTTTTTTGTATTTTGTATCTATCTTTATCCCTGTAGCTAAAGAGTATTTTTTTAACATAACCTATTTTATTGTTTAATAAGAAATGTGCTAAAAATAAAGTGTCGTAATTAGACTCTGTTTTATCATAATAATAAAAGTATTTTAGTGAATTTATATATCTTTTACTTAAAAAAATACCAAAAAAAGCAGGCACCATATTTCTATGCAAAATAAACTTTGACAAATTATAAAAATAAGAACTTGATTGATCATAAATTGGATAATTTTTAGCTTTATAAAAATTATTTTTAGAATTAAAATAATTATGACCACAATAAACCATGCTCAATTTATCAATTGTAATTTTTTTATAAATAGTTTCCAGAAATTTTGGGTGGTAGAAATCATCATCGCTTATTACACATATATATTTGTATTTTCTTAAATAATTCTTAATTAAGAATTTTTGTGAATTAACCAAGTTTCTTCTTTTATAATCTTTGATAATTTTTATTTTGATTTTAGTTTTATTTACTTTTTTTATTTCATTAGCAATTTTTAGAGTATTATCAGTTGATCTATTATCAAAGATTATTAGATCAAAAGTTTGAAAAGTTTGTTTTAAAAGCGAATTTATGGTGGTTCTAATTGTTTTTTCACCATTCCAAACTAATAATCCTATGCCTATTCTGGAGTCCATTTAAATGTAATAATTTTATTTTTAATTTATTTTAAAATAGAAAATAATTATGTATAAAGATATAAAAAAATAGCATATTTCAATATCGTGTCTACAATTTTTTTAAAAAAAATAAAAAAAAATTTAAAAATATTAACTAAACTTGATTATATCTAAAACTCCATTTAGAGTTTCTTTTTTCGGTGGTGGCACAGATTATCCATCATGGTATAAAAAAAATGGTGGTGAAGTTCTTTCTACAACTATCAACAAATATTTATATTTGACCTGCAGATATTTACCGCCTTTTTTTGATCACAAATATAGAAATGTTTGGTCAATTATTGAAAAAGTGAAAAAAGTTGAGCAAATAAAACATACAGCGGTAAGAAAACTATTAATAGACATGAAAGTTAAAAAAGGTTTAGAGTTACACTATGATGGTGATCTTCCTGCCCAAAGTGGCATGGGCTCAAGCTCAGCCTTTGTTGTTGGTTTAATTAATATTTTTTATGCATTTAAAAAAAAAGAGTTAAGCAAAAAAAATTTAGCAGACAGAAGTCTTTTTTTTGAACAGAATATTTTGAAAGAAACAGTTGGATCTCAAGATCAAATAGCAACAGCCTATGGAGGGTTTAATTCAATAAAATTTTTTAAAAATGGAAAATACAAAGTAGAAAAATTTTCAATAAAAAAAAAAGTAATTAATGATTTAAGCAAAAATTTAGTACTTATATATTCTGGGAATGAACGACGAGCAAACGATATTGCTGAAAAATATGTACCTACACTAAGTTCTAAAAAAAAAAAAGAAATGCAAAATATTCAGGAATTTGTAGGAAAGGCAAAATTACTTTTAAATAATAATAAATTGGATGATTTTGGCTACTTAATAGGAGAAAGCTGGCAGAGAAAAAAAGAATTAAGTCGCAATATAACTTCTGACAAGATTGAATTTTTGTACAAAAAAGCCATAAAAAATGGCGCATTAGGAGGAAAAGTTTTAGGAGCAGGTGGGGGAGGAATGATGTTATTTTATGTTAATAAGAAAAATTCTGAAAAATTTAACAGAGCATTTAAAAATTCTTTAATTATACCTTTTAAATTTGAAGAAACTGGAAGTTCAATTATTTTTAACGATAATAATGAAAATATATATGAATAAAAATTTTAATCATCCATTGATGTATAATAATATTACTAAAAATGATGTAAATGTTTTAATTAATTTTTTAAAAAAAAATAAAAAAAGATTATTTACTCAGTCAAAAAAGGTCAATGAATTTGAAATAAAGTGGTCTAAATGGCTTGGAGTAAAATATAGTGTATTTGTTAATTCTGGATCATCTTCTAATTTACTCACAATTTTAGCATTAAAAATTTTATACGGAAGTGGGGAAATAATAGTTCCACCATTGACATGGGTTTCTGATATTGCAGCTGTGATCCAAAATAATTTTAAACCTGTTTTTGCAGATATAAATCTCAAAACTTTATGTATGGATGAGAAGGAGATATTGAAAAAAATAAACAAGAAAACAAAAGCAGTATTTATGTCTCATATTCAAGGATTTAATGGATTAACGGACAATTTATTGAAAATTTTAAAGAAAAAAAAGATAGCATTAATAGAAGATGTGTGTGAGTCACACGGGGCTACTTTTAAAAGTAAAAAGCTTGGAGCTTATGGATTAATTTCTAATTTTTCTTTTTATTATGCACATCACTTATCTACTATTGAAGGTGGAATGATTTGTACAAATGATATAAAAATTTATCGTTTACTAAAAGTTCTAAGATCTCATGGTATGGCCAGAGAAATTGGCAACGATCAGATTGAAAAAAAAATTATTAAAAAATATCCATCGTTATCACCAAAATTTATATTTTTATATCCAGCCTACAACTTAAGAAATAATGAAATTTCTGCAACAATCGGTTTAAATCAATTAAAATTTTTGGATAAAAATAATAAATTAAGAAATAAAAATTTTATGACTTTTTTAAAAAATATAAATAAAAAATACTATATGACAGATTTTGATTTAAAAGGATGTTCAAATTATGCTTTCCCATTAATTTTGAAAAAAAAAAATTTCAAAAATAGAAAGTTATTAGAAAGCATTATGTCAAAAAACAATATAGAGTTTAGAAGAGGAAATGCAGGAGGGGGAAATCAATTAAGACAACCATATTTAAAAAGATTTGTTAATAATTTAAAATTAAAAAATTTTAAGCAAGTTGATCATATTCATTTTTTTGGATACTATATTGGGAACTACCCCTCACTTAAAAAGGATAAGATTATAAAAATATGCAAAATTTTAAACAATATTAAATATGAATAGAAATTTTAAAAATTGCTTAATAACTGGAATTACAGGATCGGGCGGCAGTTATTTAGCTGAGCATATTTTAAGTAAAAATAAAAAAATTAAAGTTCATGGATTATATAGGTCAAGAGGGTACTATAATATTCTTAAAAAGTATAAAAAAATTAAGACTTATAAAGTAGATTTACTAAATTACTTAAAGGTATTTAAACATTTAAAAAAAATTAAACCTGACGTAATATTTCACCTTGCATCCAATGCAGATGTTAGAGATTCATTCAATAATCCTATTGCATTTTCAAAAAATAATAATTCTATAACCATTAATTTGCTTGAGGCAATTAGAAAATTAAATATTAATCCTGTAATCGTTGTATGTAGTACATCCGAAGTTTATGGTCAGGTTGAAAAAAAAAATATGCCAATCAAAGAAAATTGTCAAATCTCACCAATAAATCCTTATGCAGTCACTAAAGCTTTTCAAGATTTAATATCTCAAGTTTACCAAAAAAGTTTTGGCTTAAATATTATCATAACTAGAATGTTTTCTTATACAAACGGCAGAAGAGATAATCTATTTCAAACTGCATTTGCTAAACAAATTGCCGAGATAGAGTGTGGAAAAAAAAAATATTTAAAGCATGGAAATTTAAAAAGTATTAGAACTATATTAGACATAAAAGATGCGATGGAGGCATATTGGTTAACTGCAAAAAAAGGCAAAATTGGAGAAATTTATAATAT
>MDTA01227865.1_pt1 | contig 16167 bp, 8 predicted proteins | sample 811151 | NCBI WGS metagenome assembly MDTA01 (sample SAMN05326648, study PRJNA326480) | marine metagenome | isolation source: seawater | place: Indian Ocean: South | collected 2010 | reverse complement strand
TGAATCTTCTAATTCTTTTTGTTTTGTTGCTTTTATTTCTTCTAATTTATTATCATGTAGTGTTTGTCCACATGTATAACACACAGCATCTTCTAATTCTTTAATGTCTTTTTTTACTTTTAATAAAGATTTGTCAGCACGTTGTAGTGCAGGCTCAAGAGTGCCTTTTTCTTTGTTTAGTGCATTGATAGCATTGTTTAATTCATTCCAATTTTGTAATTTATCGTGTGCATTTAATTCATTTTCTATATCTAAATGTTCAAGTTCACTTATAGAAACAGTTAGTTTGTCAATATCTTGTGTCTTTTTTGCTTGCCAAGCTCTTTGTGTGCGTTGTAAACCTTCAATAGTTTCTTGTATTTTTGTGTTTGAATTTTGTATAGCAGTTATTTTTGCATTTTCTTCTGTAATTGCATCTCGCGTTTGCTTAATTTGTTCTTTTAACGATTCTGCTTTCTCACTTAGAATAGTAATACCAAGTAGTTGTTCAATGATTGCACGTTGATCATTGGTACGCATACTTAAAAACGGCTCAGTATATGTGTTTAGTGCCACAACATGTTTAAACATGTCATGACTCATACCTAATAATTCGTTAATAAATTCTTGTGTTTTACGACTGTCACCTTGGCTTTCATCAATTAGTTCTTGTTCTTCATTATTAATATAAAATTTCATTATATTAGGTGATCTGCCTCGCTCAATTCTATAATCTATGCTGTTTTTTTCAAAATGCAAAGTTACTAACATGCCTTTGCTATTTGTTTTGTTTATTAAATTATTTCTTTTAATATTTGTTAAAGCATTCCCATATAATGCATATGATAGAGCATTTATAATTGTAGTTTTACCAGTTCCGTTTCTAGAACCAGCATCATCACCACCTTGATCAAGGTTTTCACCTAGTACTAGCGTCAATTGTTCTTTATCAAAATCAACTGCTTGAGTTTGGTTACCAACACTCATGAAGTTTTTTACTGTTAAATCTTTTATTCTAATCATTATAATTCGTTATAGATATCAAGCAACATTTTTTTGTTAAAATTATCACTATCAATGGCTGATATCTCCTTTGCTACTATTTCGTCAACACTTTCAAACTGAGCTATGTCTAGTTCTGTACTAATTTCTTCTATTTGTTTTTGAGGTATTAACGTTATTTCTCTACATTGATGATTGTTAATATAAGTTTCTTTTATAAATTGTGCCTCTTCATACGAAATAGGCAAATCTAATGTAACCCGCAAATACATATTTGGTTTTATTATATTAGAATCTGGATCTAACAGTTTGCTTAATGTTGTTGTTCTGTATTTCGGACAATCAGCCCAATTAACATATTCTGGTTCTTTGTTGTTTTGTCTATCTAATATCATCATTCCACGCTCATCATCCCATGCATCTGCATAGTTGTGTGGAAATGAATTTCCAATGTAGTGTATTTTTCCTTGTTTTTGTCTTTTGTGAAAATGACCTGAAAATACATAGTCTTGATTTACAAAATGTTCAGCTCGTAAATCTCCATGTTCGGGCATCTGTACCATTGCATTCATATAAAAATGAGGTAATTCAAAATGTCCGAACATGTATTTAGATTTACATTTTTGTATTTTTTTCCATTCATCTCCTACAAGCCATGGAACAAGTGCTACATCCTCAATCTCTGTAAAGGTATCAATTACTGTAATACCCGGAATGTGTTTTGCAAATTCTGTTGAACTTACGTCTCTTTTGTCTTTGTAATATAAGTCATGATTACCAACAAACATGTAAAAATTATCAAATGTTTTTCCTAGTTTTTCGAGACATCTAATGGTTGCATCCATAGTGGTCAAATTCAAGCTATTTCTATTGTGATGCCAATCACCACAAAAAATTCCAGTTTCGCACTGGTTTGCTTTTGCTTGATCTATATACCAGTTTACAAATGATTCACAATCATCATTGTGTATTTTACTATTGCCTTTTAACCCAAAGTGAATGTCAGTAAAGACTGCCGCTTTATTAAACAAATTTCATACCTTTCTTTTCTTGATTATAAAGTATTTTTTCGTAAAAGTCAACTATTATTTTGCTGTCTAAATTCTTTTTCTCTTTTCATTGCATTTTCCCATTCACCTTGGGCCTGTCTTGTGTAACTAGGATTCATATGATTCATTTCTAAAATATCATCTCTTATATTTTGATTACGCTTTTCTAAATTTATTACTCTTACAAAGCTGTTTGTAACTGCGGCTGTGTAATATGCAAATGGATTAGCAGATTTGCTTTCATCAAATTGTAAGCCAATTTGTGCTAATTGTAAAATTGCTTGTCCTTTCATTTCATCGTTATAAGTATATCCTCTGACATTACCTCTTGTAGCATATCTTTCACATAATTTTATCCACATCATAGCTAACTTGTCAGTAGCTTTTCCATGTACCATACTGAATGCTCCATTTTGCATACCACCTTCCCAATGACTCTTTCCTATGCATACAAGCTCGTCTTGCTCATTTAATTTATAATGCTGAAATGGTGGAAAGTTTAGTTTTACTTTTGTGTCTGCAATAGTTTTTGGGTTCTTTTTCCTACCGGGCTCTTCTGGAATATGATCAAATGTCATTATTCTAAATATCAAATCATATTTGTCAATTTTTTTATAATCTATTTCAAATTCAGCCTGTTTTACTTTTTTGCCTTCTAATTTAGCCTTTTCAAATGCTTTTTGTGCAAGTCTTTTTGCTCTTGCTCTTTTCGCATCTGCTATTGTTCTTATGTTGACTTTTTCTATACTTGGTAAAATTAAGTCATATATTGCATATTCTGGATCAGTATAGCTACAAAATGTATTTTTTGATTTAGCTATTTCTGCTAATATGTCTTTGTTGTTTAAATAATTTATTTTTCGCATTGATTCTCCAATTATTGTTCTTATTATAAACTACGTAGTTAAAAAAGTCAATAAATAAGTTATAAGGAGATAAAAAAATATGTCAGAATTAGATATTCAAGGTAGAGCTAATGCTTCACAAGCACGTAATAGTGCTAGCCCCGAATCATCTACACCAAATTGGATAGGTGAAATAGGGGAAAACATAAGCAATGTAGGGTCAAGAGCAAAAGACGCATTTGTTGAAAATTTACAAGAATCTCAATTTGGTAAATTCTTACGTGCAACAGGTATTTTAGGTGCATTGCAAACTGAAGATTTTGATTTTGGAGAAGCAACTTGGAATCAAAACTCAAATTCACCTGGTGATTGGAGAGTTAGATTAAGTTTGCCTTCCAATTTTACAAATAGTCCTGTGCTATCCCCCTTGAATCGAACTAATGGTTTAATCTGGCCATATACTCCACAAATTTATGTAACTCATAGTGCATCTTATTCGCCTATAAAGCCTATACATAGTAATTATCCCTTTTTTGCTTATCAGAATTCACAAGTGGATCAGTTTAGTATTACAGGAGACTTTACAGTAGAAAATGCTTTAGAAGGACAATATTGGATAGCGGCTGTACATTATCTTAGAAGTGTATCAAAAATGGCTTATGGCAATACTCCTAATCAAGGCAGTCCGCCCCCTGTTGTTAGACTCAACGGTTATGGTGATTATGTATTTAAAAATGTGCCTGTTGTAGTGACACAATTTGCAGTAGAACTTAACCAAGATGTGGATTATATTTTTGTAAAAGGAATAGGTCCTGGAGGAAGTCATGTACCTACAAGAAGCAATATTCAGTGTACTGTCCAACCAATTTACAGTAGACGTGCAGTTGAATCTTTTAGTTTACAAAAGTTTGTAAATGGAAATTATGTCAAAGGCTCAGGTGGGTTTATCTAATGGCAATATATAAACAAAACAGTCCATACAGTGCAACTAAAATTGTTGGAAAACAATACTTAGATCTTTTTAGTATAAGGCCGGTGCCTGCAGAAGATGATGACAAATTATACACAATAGAAGAACAATATACACATCGCCCAGACTTAATGGCACATGATTTATATGATGATAAAAATTTATGGTGGGTATTTGCACAGCGTAACATGGATATTATAAAAGATCCTGTATACGATATTGAAGCAGGTACAAAAATTTATTTGCCCAAGTCTGCTTCTTTAAAAAAATTATTAGGAATGTAATATGGATCCGTTAATAAATTTAGGAGTAGGTGTTGATACTATTGTAGGTTCTGCAACTAAGCAAATCGGTGCAACTGTAGTTCCCGAAGTTGGAGTTAAACCAGAGCAAGTTGATAATTTTTTTAAAGGAGTAGCAGGAGCATTTGATGTAATAGGAGCTTTTACAGGAGGCGGTCCTCCTTTTCCGAATGAGCTACGAGACTTCGCATCTTACAATTATATTTTTACATTAGGTTGTTTAAATAATTTTGAAATAAACTTTCCGTACATTACATATCGTGTATCAGATCCTTCAACTGTAATTTTAAAATCAGGAGGAGGAGCCGGAAGCGGCGCGGCAACTGCTTATGAAGGTGCAGGAAAGGTTGAATACTATATTGATAATGTAGAAATAGATGCAATTATAGGATTCAATCCACAAACAAAACAAACAAATGCTACAGGCATAAATTTTCAAGTGATAGAACCATTAAGTATGGGTCTATTTCTACAGTCACTACAAGTTGCTTCTTTACGAAGTGGACATAAAAATTATTTAGAAGCACCTTTCTGTCTATCTGTAGAGTTTGAAGGTTGGGACGTAAACGGCAAAAAAATCAACAAACCCGGCACACGTAGAATTTTTCCTATTAAATTTGCTAATATTGATTTTGAAGTTACAGAAGGAGGATCTCAATATAACGTTGTTGCTTATCCTTGGCACGAACAAGCACTTACTAATCAAGTACAACAAATAAAAACAGATTTACAAATTACTGGAAGCACAGTGCATGAGCTTTTACAAAAAGGAGGAGCAAGTTTACATCAACATATTAATAGAAGAAATCAAGAACGTAAAAAACAAGGAGAAGTTGTCACACCAGATGAATTTGTTATCCTTTTTCCTACTAAAAGAGATTCTGCAACAGAAAATCTAGCTGGTCAACAAGAAAAAGTAGATTCTGCAACTGTCAATCCTAACGAAGGACCTGCCGGAGAAAATGGATTTAGCGAAGCAGAAAAAAGAAGAATATTTGAATCTGTGACAGGCACAGAAAATGCACCGATGCCTGCAGATTTTGATGCTGAATTATCTAAACTTTTAGGAATTACTGTCAAAAGAAGTGATATAGGTAATAGTATTAAAACATATGCAGAAAATGAAGAAAATATAAACGAAATAGGAAAATCAACCCTTGTAAAAAGTTTTCTAGACGGAGGTAAACAACCGTTTGGAAGGCCTAAGTTTGTAGAAGTAGAAGGTAAAGAAGGAGTATTTGAAAGAGGAAAAATTCAAATCAGTAACAAATTTAGAACACTTACTTTTAAAGCAGGTACAACAATACAAGAAATTATAGAAGAGATAATTTTAATAAGCGAATACGGGCAAAAAATTGCAGATACTGAACCAGACGAAAACGGAATGATTCCTTGGTTTAAAGTAGAAGCTGATGTATATAATATTACTGACCATGCAAATATGGATAAAACTGGAAAATATCCAAAAGTATATGCATACAGGGTAATACCATTCAAAGCACATGTAAGCAGGTACCAACCTTCTACAAAAGCTAGTCCAGGAATAGAAAATTTAAAAAGGCAGTGCTGTAAAGAATATGATTACATCTACACAGGTAAAAATGATGATGTGTTAGAATTTAACATTAATTTTGATGTTGCGTTTTTTACTGCAATTACACCATTCGGCGGAAAAAATAAAGCTAACATAAAAAATGAAGAACAGAATAAAGCGGCAGGAGATAAAGATAAAACAGAATATACTTTGGAAGACGGGCAAGATGATAACATGTCAGCTTCAGGTAATGTTGCTGTGGAAGAAAAAATTAAAAACAGCACAGGGAGTTCTGGAGGAGGCGATTTAGAAAATACAAAAACTTCTGTAGCAAGAGATTTCAATGAAGCATTAATGAATAGTACAGTGGATTTGATTACAGCTGATATGACTATTTGGGGAGATCCTTATTTCATTGCAGATAGTGGTATGGGCAATTATAATGCTGGAGAAACTGATCTTATTAATTTGACAGCAGATGGAACTATGGATTATCAAAGTAGCGAAGTTGATATACAGTTAAATTTTAGAACACCATTAGATCAAGGTAAAGGTAATTATATGGATTTTCCTAATGTTGGAATTACACCCGTAGGAGCGTTTAGCGGAGTATATAACATAATGACAATGACAAACAGTTTTAATGAAGGAGTGTTCACTCAAAAAATGAAAATGATTAGGCGTAGAAATCAGCCAGGAGAAGATACTAGAACAATACCAACTTCTACTGGTAATAAACTAGTCACAGAGAAAACTAAAAGTAAAGAAACTAATAACACGCAAGGTGCCGGTACTACAAATACTTCAAATAGCACATTAAGCAATCAACAGCAAGCAGACGAGGCGATGGGACCTAGATAATGAAAGATCCAAATCAAGTTAACAGATTGAGCAGAGGTGTTGTACCCTCATGGATGAAAGGTAACGGTCCTTTTATAGGAAAGATTACTAATCACTTAGATTCAAATTTTATGGGCAGATTAGAAGTTGAAATTTTAAAAACTACAGAAGCAGGTAATGAAGATAGCGAAACAAGTAGTGGATATACGATACCTTGCGAATATGTAAGTCCTTTCTACGGTGTTACACCTAGACAAGGAGTTTCTAATAACGAAGGTTATGATTACACTCAAAAAAGCTACGGAATGTGGGCTATTCCACCAGACGTGGGTGTTAAGGTTTTAGTATTTTTTGCAGAAGAAAATTACGGACATGGCTATTGGGTAGGATGTATGCAGGATTTGAATATGAATTTTATGCTTCCTGGAGGAGCTTCGACTACCTATAACAAAGAAAATAAATCAAAACCTCTACCTGTAGGAGAATATAATAAAGTTGTAGAATCAGGATCGTCTAAAGATGCAACACAATATCTTAAACCTTGTAATAAAGATGCATGTGACACTTTAACTACAAATGGCTTAGTAGATGACCAGACACGCGGAGTCAATACAAGTAGTGCAAGACGAGAAACACCTAGTATGGTTTTTGGTTGGAGTACACCTGGAGCATATGATAGAAGGCCAGGAAAACCAAAAACAGCGTATGGAGAAAAATTTGCTCAAAGCCAAGTACCGTTTAATAGACTTGGTGGTAGTACATTTATAATGGATGATGGTGATGCATCATTGTTAAGAAAAACCAAAGCTAGTGAAGGCGGAGTTGAATATGCTAATGTAGAAAAAGGAGAATCAGGCGATCCTACAATACCGCATAATGAATTTTTAAAATTAAAGACACGCACAGGACATCAAATTCTTTTGCATAATTCAGAAGACTTGATTTATATTAGTCATGGTAGTGGAAACAGCTGGATTGAATTAACTGCAAACGGAAAAATTGATATCTACGCAAAAGATAGTATAAGCATTAGAACTGAAAATGATTTAAACATAAAAGCTGAAAGAGATATGAATATAGAAGCAACGAATAACATTAATATCAAAGCAGGAAATGAAATGAGATTACATTCTGTTGCTCCTATGAGTTTAAAAACAGATGATGTAATGAATTTAGAATCAACAGCTGAAATGAATATTAAAACAGCCGATAAAATGAATTTACAGTCTAGTGCTGATATGAGTTTGAAAATAGGTGCTGATGGAAAAATTACTACAAGCGGAAAATTAAATTTAGATACAAGCAAAGTTGTTGCAGGGTCTGCTCTGGATGTTGATGGCCCTATCAAAGCAAAGGGAAATATTGAAACACCTGCAAACATGATGGCACTAGAAGTTAAGGGTATAAGAGTTAGATCAACTCATCCACCTGTAACTATAGGAGGAGGCATGGCAGGGTCTGCTGGCGGATCACCTTCGTCTGCATCTTCTGCAGGATCAGCAACACCTGCAGATTTGCCTATGAGGCTACCTTCTTTTGAACCTTGGGACGGACATGAAAATGCCGATCCAACATTGCATACACCTGATAAAACAGATAGTAGCACTGTAACAACACCAGGGAAAGGCACAGCAGGAACAGTGCGTGATACATTCAAGAAAACAATAGGTTAAATATAGTATGAGTTCATTAGAAAAAAAATTATTTAAAGATATTACAGTAAAAGGTAATCAAAAGCAAAATTCTTATGAATTAGGTTCAAAGTATTATCGTGGCATAAGCACAGTAAATCCAAATAATTCAAATCCTGTGCTATATGACATAGCATTAATAAAACAAGATATTATAAATCATTTTCATATACGCCAGGGAGAAAAACTTTCTGACCCAGAATTTGGAACAATTATTTGGGATATTCTATTTGAACCATTAACACCTGCACTAAAAGATGCGGTAACACAAAATATTACACGCATAGTTAATACTGATCCTAGGGTAAAAGTAAAAAGTGTTATTGTGGACCAATTTGAAAGTGGCATTCAAGTAGAAATAGAATTAGAATATTTACCCTACAATATATCGGAAAAAATGAAACTTACGTTTGATGAAAATAATGGGTTTTTGACCTCCTAATTATATACGTAGTTTACATTGTTCGATAAATATTAAAAAGGATTATAATATGTCATCTACAGATAGACAAAATAGATTATTAGTAGCAGAAGACTGGAAACGCATCTATCAATCATATAGAAATGCTGACTTTAAAAGCTACGATTTCGATAATTTACGTCGAACAATGATTAATTATTTACGACAGAATTATCCAGAAGATTTTAATGATTACATAGAAAGTTCAGAATATCTTGCACTTATAGATTTAATTGCATTTCTAGGACAAAATCTTGCTTTTAGAATGGACTTGAATGCAAGAGAAAATTATTTAGAATTAGCCGAAAGGCGTGAAAGTGTTTTACGTCTTGCAAGATTGCTAAGTTATAATCCTAAAAGAAATCAAGCGGCAAATGGTATAATGAAAATAGCCAGTGTTACTACAACTGAGTCTTTCGTTGATTCTAATAACATTAATTTAGAAAATCAAACTATTCTGTGGAACGACCCTGCTAATCCTAATTGGTACGAACAATTTATCAAAGTTCTTAACAGAGCCATGCCAGTGAATGGCATAATAGGAAAGCCTGTTAAAAAAGAAATTATTGATGGCATTCCTACAGAACAATATAGGCTTAACACAAATAATCAAGGTGTACCTCTGTTTAGTTTTACACAAGCTATTGACGGGCAAAGCACAAACTTTGACATTGTATCAACTGATTTATCTTCCTCTCAAATAATTGAAGAAACACCTAAACCAGGAAATAACTTTAGTTTAATTTATAGAGAAGATGGCAGAGGTGCAGGAAGTGCAAACACTGGATTTTTTAGTCATTTTAGACAAGGTCAATTAGATAGTGGTGATTTCAGTGTAACGAATCCTAGCAGTAATCAAACAGTGTCTATCGAAGCAACCAACATCAACAACACAGATGTATGGTTGTATAAATTAGATTCAACAGGATCAGAAGATGAATTATGGACTAAGGTTGATGCTGTAGAAGGCAACAATGTAATTTATAATAGTCTTAACAAAAAAATAAGAAATATCTATAGCGTTTTATCTAGAATAGAAGACAGGGTCAGTTTAATTTTTGCAGACGGCACTTTTGGTAATTTGCCACAAGGTGATTTTAGAACATATTATAGAAGCAGTAAAAACCAAAATATTGTAATAACACCAAACGACATGCGTGGAATAGCTATAGACGTAGAATATGTTAGTGCTATAGGAAAAGTAGAAACTTTATCTATAATTTATGAATTAAAATACACTGTAGATAATGCAAGTATTTCAGAATCAAATTTAAATATTAAACAAAAAGCACCTGCAACATATTATACACAAAATAGACTTATTACAGCAGAAGATTATCAAATCGGTCCTTTAACAATAAGTCAAGAAATTATAAAAGCAAAAAGTGTTAATAGAACAACAAGTGGAATTTCTAGATATTTTGATCTCATAGACGCTACCGGAAAGTATAGTAGCACAAACTTGTTTGGTACTGATGGAGTTTTGTATAAAGAATTACTTAGTAAAAAAGAAAAATTCACATTTACTACACAGACTGATATTGAAGGAGTTATTATAAATGTAATAGAACCTATACTTGCAAGCAAAAAAATTAGGAACTATTATTTTAGTGAATATCCTGCTGTTGATACAACAGACTTGAAAATTACATGGAACCAAACTACAAAAGATACAAATATAAGCACAGGTTATCTTTCTAATATAAACGATATTAAACAAACATTAGGAACATTTACAACTTCAGTGTTAAAACTAATAAAACCAGGGTCTTCAGTAAAATTTATTTCTCCTGAAGGAAAACATTTTGCTCCTGATAATACACTTAAGGTAGGTAATGCAGATTATTTAGGAGCAGTCACATATAAATGGGTCAAAATTGTTAATGTAAATGGTAATGGTACAAGTGATAATGATGACGGTACGGGTCCTGTGTTGCTTAACGATGAAATTCCAACTGATGCACAAATGGTCGAGATACGCCCTAGTGTTGCACAGACAATAGAAAGTGATGTCAAAACACAAATAGTTGATCAAATATTTTCAAATAAAACTTTTGGCTTACGTTTTGATAGAGATTTAGGACAATGGAGAGTAATAATAGAAAGTAATTTAGATGTCACTTCAAACTTTAGTATTGGTAAAACAGGAGACATCAGCGGACAAAAAATTGATAGTAGCTGGTTACTAAAATTTACTACAGATGGTGAAACATACAATATAGATTACAGAGGTGCAAGATATATATTTGAATCAGATAAAGAAATTAGATTCTATTATGATAGTAGCGATAAGATCTATAATAGTTTGACTGGAAAAATTGTAAAAGATAGAATAGTAGTTTTAAACAATAACAATAAACCTGATAGTATAACAAATTTTACTATAGATCATAATTGGGAAATTACAGAAGAATATCGTGATAATGTTGGTTATGTTAATAGTAAAAAAGTAGAAGTCACGTTCTTTGATAATGACGATGATGGTGTAGTAGATGACCCTCAAATATTTGAAGAAATAGTTGATCCAGATACAAATACAACTTCTAAATATATTTTCTTACAAAAATTTATTACTACAGACGGTGTAGTAGATTATAATTACACGAGTAACAATACTCTAGATATTTCTATTTTTCAAAACAAAAGTGCCTTAGGAGCATTAAGTCCTTACGCAAATGGCAAGGTATTTTATTTTATAGACGAAAATATTTTTGAGGTGTATAATAAAACTACAGGTAAAACATCAGTAACTTCAGATTATAAAGCATACTTAGGTAGAGAAAATATAAAATTTCAATACGTGCATGCGGCTGATGATACTTCTCGAATTGATCCTAGCGCCAGCAATATAATAGATACATATATTTTAACAAGAGGATATGATACACAATTTAGACAATTTCTAGACGGAATAACAAGTAGAAGACCTTTACCAGCATCAAGTGATAGTTTGTTTACTAGTTACGGAGGAGAGCTAGGTAAAATCAAATCATTAAGTGATGAAATAGTATATCATCCTGTAAAATACAGAGTGTTATTTGGAAGTAAAGCAGAAAGCATGTTACAATCAAAATTTAAAATAGTAAAAAATCCAGACATAGTGCTTAATGACAATGATATCAAATCAAGAGTAATAAGTCTAATAAATCAATTTTTTGCTTTGGAAAATTGGGATTTCGGCGATAAGTTTTATTTTTCAGAATTGTCCACTTATGTAATGAAAGAAATGGCTCCAGACGTAGTTACTTTTTTGATAGTTCCAGAAGATGCAAGTCAAACCTTTGGTAGCCTTTTTGAAATTAAATCAGAAGTTGATGAAATTTTTATAAGTGGTGCAACTGTAAATGATATCCAAATTATAGATGCAGTGACAGCTAATCAAATAGTAGCATCTGGTAATATTGCAACAAGTGTCAGAAGTGGAAACACAGGAATACAAAGTTCTACATCTTCAGGTACAACAACTTACAGTAATATTGGCAACACAACTACATCTACAGCCAGCACAGTGCAAAGCACAAGTAGTCCAAGTGGTGGTGGCGGTAGCTCCGGTGGTGGTGGATCATCAGGTGGCGGCGGATCATCAGGTGGTGGTGGATCATCAGGTGGTGGTGGTAGCTCTGGCGGTGGCGGAGGTTATGGTTACTAATGGCATTCGAAAATAATCAGCAAGAACCTGCACTTCCTGCAGGCAACGAAAATTATAAAAGAAAAACAGCAAATCATCTGCCAAAGTATTTTCGCACCGAATTTAATAATAAATTTTTATCTTCTACTCTAGATCAAATGATGCAACCTGGAGTTGCTGAAAAATTAAATGTATTTTATGGTAGAAAGCAAGCACTTGCATATCAATCAAAAGATAATTATGCAGGTGATGTCACTAATGAAAGAGAAAATTATCAATTAGAACCTGCAACTATTATTAAAGATAATCTAAATAATGTAGACTTTTACGCAGATTACAATGACTATCTAAATAAAATAAAAATTTTATCAGGATCTACAACAAATCATAATGACTTAAACGAACAAGAATATTATTCTTGGAATCCGCACATAGACTGGGATAAAATAGTAAATTATAGAGAATATTATTGGTTGCCTACAGGACCTGCAACAATTAACATTTTCGGACAAAGCAAAGAAGTACAGAGTACATACACGGTAGGATTAAAAGATAACGCAGGAAGTCCAACATATCTGTTTACACCTGATGGTTTAACAAATAATCCATCTATTACTTTATATAGAGGACAAACATATAGATTTGTTGTAGATACTCCAAATTATCCCATAGCGTTTGTAACAAAAGTAAGTTTCACTCCAGGAAGAGAACCTGATACAGAAACTACAAATACATCTTTAATTTATTCAAGCGGTATAACAAAACTAGATAGTGAAGGCAATCCTATTACGGAAGATTGGCTAGAAGAAGGAATAATAGAATTTACTGTACCTGACACAGCACCAGAGTCATTATTTTATATATCTAAAGACGATCCTAATTTAAGCGGCTTAATAAGGATAAACGATATCCTTGAAAACACTGAAATAAATGTAGACAATGAAATTGTAGGCAAAAAAGAATATAAGACTAGCACAGGATTTGATCTTTCAAATGGTATGAAAGTTCAATTTTTAGGTAATGTTACTCCTGCAAAATATGCAACAGGTGAGTGGTATGTTGAAGGTGTAGGCGAAGAAATACAACTTATTAAACAAGAAGATTTAGAGGTAAGCGGATTATTTACTGACGATATAGAAGTAGAATTTGATGCACAAGAATTTGATTATTTTCCTTTTAGTGAAGCTTTAGGCTTTCCATCTAAAAAGGATTACATTATAATTAACAGAGGAAGTAAAGACGGAAATCTGTGGAGTAGATACAATAGATGGTTCCATAGAAGTGTAATAGAAAAATCTGCTGAACTTAATGGCCAGGTAGCAAATATTGATCAAAACAGCAGGGCTAGTCGTCCAATTATTGAATTTGAAAAAGGTTTGAAACTTTATAATTTTGGAACTTTTTCTAAAACAAATGTTAATTTAATTGATAACTTTACTATAGATGCATTCAGTCAAATCGAAGGTGCCGAAGGTTACAATATAGACGGTATTAATCTAACTGAAGGAATGCGGGTGTTGTTTACTAACGATCCAGATCCATTAGTCAAAGGTAGAATATTTAAAGTCAAATTTGTAAAAGTTGAGAACAAGTCTCAAATAACATTACAAGAAGAAAGCGACAGTTTACCTCAAACAAACGAAACAGTATTGATCACACAAGGTACACTTAATAGAGGACAATATTATTACTATGACGGAAAAGACTGGAAACAAGGGCAAAATAAAACAAGTGTTAATCAACAACCAGAGTTTGATTTATTCGATATGTCTGATATTAGTTTTACGGATAGAACAACGTATCCGTCATCATTGTTTACTGGAAACAAAATATTTTCTTACACAATAGGGTCTGGCGTAAATGATAGTGAATTAGGATTTCCATTAACATATAGAAGTATACAAAATACAGGAGATATTGTTTTTACTTTTGACCTTTTAAATAATAATTTTACATATACACAAAACAATGCTCTAAGGATTAAAAATACTGATCAAGGATTTTTAAGAAAGTACATAGATAGAACTAGCTACGGTTTAGAAAATGGTTGGATAAAAGCAAAAAACGATAGTGTTCAAAATGTAATCAAACAATATGTTGCAGAGCAAGATCAAAAGAAATTTGATCTCGATATGTATAATGATACAACTTTTAAAGACAACTTATGGATAAGGGTGCTAGTAAACAATGTTTTAAAAAGACAAACCATAGATTATACAATAGAACAAGATGTAAACAACGAAAGTTCAATAAATTTTGTTAAAGGATTAGATAAAGATGATATTGTAGTAATTAAAACTAGAAGTAACGTTGCAAAAAATAACAACGGTTATTATGAAATAGCATCTAATTTAGAAAAAAATCCTCTAAACAATAATATTAATCAATTTACTTTAGGAGAAGTAAATGATCATTTACGCACTATTGTAGAAGAAACTGAAAATTTTGTTGGAAATTTTCCCGGCATAGGCAATTTACGAGATTTAGGTCCTTTATCTAAATTAGGAAAAAAGTTCTTAAAACATTCTGCACCTTTGAATTTAAGTTTGTACCATTTATTAGATGAAAAATCAAATGTAGTAAAAGCGTTATCTACTGCAAGATATGATTACAGTAAATTTAAAAGACTATTTTTAGAAGTTGCAGATACATTAGGTTTTGACGGACCAACAAGAATACATGTTGATGAAATTATATCTGAACTTAATAAAGATAAAACTAATGAACTGCCATATTATTTTAGTGATATGGTACCTAGCGGTGGTAAAAAAATAAATTCCACAGTAATAGAAGATGTTGATCAACAATTTTTTGCTTTAAGCAGTATATTTTCATTAACTGAATTAAGTAATAAAGCTGTAAATGTATATCAAAACGGTATACAACTTGTACACAACAAGGATTATACATTTAACAGTGACGGATTTGTTGTACTTACTACTACAAAACAACTTAATGATATTATAGATATTGTTGAATATGAAAATACAAATGGAAGTTATGTACCTGCAACACCAACTAAATTAGGATTGTATCCTAAATACGAACCCGAATTTTACATAGATGATACGACACAAGAGAAGGCTCCTGACTTACCTTCAGGACCTTACAAATTTTATGGTGTAGCTGGTCCTAATCAAAGAGGAGCAGGAAAGCTAGGATGGTTTTATCCTCTTTATGCTACTTTGGCAGAAGCACAAGCACGTGATGTAGAATTAGGTGGAGCAGGTGATGCCCACGTACATACATTTGTAGGACTTAACAGACAATTCTATATGCCTAATAGCACAGCTAATCATGGCGTAAATGAACCTGATGATTTAACTGAGTGGACTGAAGGTACACCTGTAATACAAGGACATGACGGAAGCAAAATAAAAGCGTATAAAGATTATAGAGACTCTCTTGTTTTAGAACTAGAAAAAAGGATCTACAATAATATTAAAATTGAGTATGATAGTAAATTATTTGATATACATGAATTACAAAAAGGACTTTATAGAAATAAAGGAATAAACAAAACTGACTTAGATAGATCAATGATATCTGAGTTTTTGTCTTGGTCACGCTTGTTAGATCTAGAATATACTAAGCATGTATATTATGATAGAGCAAACCAGTTTACATTTAACTACAGCAGAACAAGATATAGTAACAATGAAAGTTGTCCTGGGTGGTGGCGAGAAACATTTAAACATGCATTTGATACTGACCGTCCTCATACACATCCTTGGGAAATGTTAGGATTTAGTGTCAAGCCTAGCTGGTGGGATACACAATATGGAACGGGGCCTTACACAAATAACAATTTGCCTTTGTGGGAAGATTTAGAGGCAGGGATAATTAGACAACCAGTTTTTAAGGTAG
>MDTA01169603.1_pt1 | contig 16167 bp, 15 predicted proteins | sample 811151 | NCBI WGS metagenome assembly MDTA01 (sample SAMN05326648, study PRJNA326480) | marine metagenome | isolation source: seawater | place: Indian Ocean: South | collected 2010 | reverse complement strand
GAAATTAAAAAATTTAGCTCTGCTAGATAACAAGCCACTGATCTGGTATGTCATAAATCAAGCAAAGAAAGCTAAAATATTCGATCAAATTATTTTGAACTCAGACTCAAAAATATTTAAAGACATCGCGGATAAAAACAAGATTGATTTTTTTCTAAGATCAAAGAAATATGCGAATTCAAAAGCTAAATCAGATGATGTTGTTAATAATTTCTTAGAAAATTATGATTGTGATATTATTGTTTGGCTTAATCCGATTTGCCCTTTACAGAATTCGAGAGAAATACGGCAAGTTATAAAATATTTTAATTTAAATAATCTCAACTCTCTTATTACAACTTCTAAGGTCCAAACGCATACAATTTATAAAAATCAGCCAATTAATTTTAAAATAAATGGTAAATTTGAACAGACTCAGAATTTAGAACCAGTTTATTCCATGGTATATTCTATCATGATGTGGAATTCTAAATCTTTTATTAATTCAATGAGAAAAACAGGAAATGCAATATTACATGGTAAAGTTGGATATTACCCGGTCAGCAAAGACTCTTCTGTAATGATTAAAACTGAGGAAGATTTAAAAATGGCTGAGTTGAGAATTCAGTCAGCAAAAAAGAATAAAAGTTATAAACTAAGATATTTTCATAAATAAAACTTATGTTCTATAAAAATAAAAATTTACAGTACTTAAAAAGAAAAAGATCTGGTCACAAAAAAAAAATTAATGGTATTTATCTTGATAGAAATGAAAGACCAGTTCCTTTTGATAGAAAAACTCTAAATAGACTTAATAAAAACTTAAGAAATGTACCAATTAATTTTTATCCTGAATTAGAAAATTTTTATATAAAGCTTTCAAAGTTTTTAAAATATCCAAAAAAACAAATTTTTTTAACGGAGGGGGTTTCGGGTGGTATTAAATCTATTCTAGAAACACTAACCGTCCCAAAAAAAAGTAATGTAATATTTCCAGATCCGTCATTTGCTATGTATAAAGTTTATTCTGATATGTATTCGTTAGATGCGAGGAAAATAGGATATAAAAATTACAGTTTAGATATTAATCAAATCAAAAGAACGATAGATACAAATACTGCTGCAGTTTTTATTCCGAATCCAAATGTTCCTATTGAGTCATTTATGAAATTATCAGAATTAAAAGACATAGCTGATGTGTGCAAAAAACATAAGGCCATGCTTGTAATTGACGAAGTTTATTACCCATTCTCAAGCTATTCAGCAAAAAAATTAATAAAATATTATGAAGATACCCTCATATTACAATCATTCTCAAAAGCATTTGGACTGGCTGGAATAAGATTAGGATATATAATGGGATCTAAGAGCAATATAGACTATATTTCAAAAATTAGATCTGGATACGAAACTAACTCTCTATCGATGGCAGTAGCAGAATTTTTCATAGATAATTATCAAATAATTGAAAAATATTTGCTGCAAGTGCAAGAAGGTTTTAAATATTTAAAAAAAGAGTTAGATAATATTGGAGTAGAGCATAATGGAGGTGAAAATAGTAATTTTATTTTCATAAATATACGAAATAAAAATAAAAATCGATATATTGTAAAAGAGCTTAGCAGAAAAAATATTTTTGTCAGAGATAACTGGAAGAAGCCCTTTGATAATGGATTCTCAGTTTCTGGTGCTCCAAAAAAACTAATGAAAGTTTTTGTTAAAGAATTTAAAAAAATTTATTTATATTAAAATTACTTAAATGGATACTGATGTTATTATTATTGGTGCAGGTGTAGTAGGCCTTGCATCAGGTTATTATCTCTCAAAAGCTGGTCTGAAGGTCATAATTCTTGAAAAAGAAAAAAACTATGGTTTTGCGACATCATCTAGGAGTACAGAAGTAATCCATTCAGGGGCTTATTATAAAAAAGATTCTCATAAAGGTAAGTTATGTTTAAAAGGAAAGAGGCTTTTATATGATTACTGTCTGGTAAATAACATACCTCATAAGAAAGTGCCTAAATTATTTTTAGCTCAAGATGAGAAGTCTACAGAAAATCTTTTACGAATCCAAAAACTTTCTGAGGAGAATGGATTAAATGATACTCAAATTATAAATAGTAACGAGATAAAAAAACTAGAGCCTTTAATAAAAGGATATAAAGCATTGTTATCGCCATCGTCGGGTATATTTGATACTTCATCTTTCATGCATTCTCTTGCAAGAAAATGCGAGGATAATGGGGTAATTATTGCATTAAATTCTGAATTCTTGGATGCAGAATTGTATTTAAACTCCATCAAAGTAAGACTTAATGATAATAATGAAACTTCAATTACTGCACGATTTGTAATAAATGCAGCTGGTCTAGATGCAATTAATATTTGCAAAAAAGTACGACAAAATAAAGTTTCTGTACTATTTAATCCAGTAAAAGGATGTTATGCGCGTTATAAGAGGAAATTAAATATAAATCATATTATATATCCTTCTTTCGCTCCCGGAGAAATAACTGAGAGAGTTGATTGTACTCCAGATTTACATGGCAATTTAAGATTCGGACCAAGTTTGGAGAAAAATGTATCCTATGGTGATTTTTCTATTCCGGACGACTTAGTTAATAGGTTTGAGAAATCAATAAAAGCTTACATACCATCAATTGAAAAATCTAAGATACAAGTTGATTATGCAGCTTTTCGTCCAAAAATTATACTAAACAATGATACCAATCCAGACTTTACTTTTAAATTTATAGATGGGTACCCTTGGCTTGATTTACTGGGTTTCGAGTCTCCAGCACTTACTGCATCTTTAGCAATCGGTGATTACATCCAAAAACTTTTATATTCGCGCATTTAATAATGGCCAGTAAAATTTATAAAAAATTATCCTCTGTAAAAGTACCAAAACTAAATAAACATTATATTTATTCAATTGATTTAAAAAATTCTAACACAGTAAATAAATTAAATAATAATATTGAAATACTTATTTTAAATGATTTTATAAAAATAATAGATTTAAAAAAAAATAATTATATTTTAAATAATATAGAAGAATCTTTTTTCAAAAAAGCTTTTCAAAAAAATTGTAAAGCTATATTAGTATTTAGTTCAAAAATACTAGCCCATATTAGTTGGTTTACATTTGATAAAATAGGAAAAAAAATTATTGATCCTATAAGCCCGTTTGAAAATAATAACTCTTCAGTTTACTGGGGTACAGCATATACATTTCCTAAATATAGAAATATTGGAATAAGTAAGCTAGCGATGAAAGAATGTTTTATATATTCAAAAAAAATGAAATTCAAAAATCTAGTATTATCTGTAAGAACGACAAATATTCCAGCTATAAAGTCATACGAATATTTTAATCCAAGGTTAAATGGAATTGCTTACTCATTAAATATTCTATGGTATAATTTAAGATATTATATAAATTCAGAAAAATAATATTCATGAAAAAATTAAATATTCTAATTGTAGGTGGTGGAATGTATGTAACAGGCCGTGGAACTAATGGGCTTGGTACCATCCTGCCATGCTTGTTAGATGCTCGCAGAAATGAAATTGTTGATAGAATTGCAGTAGCCACAACTTCATCTAAATCCTTGGCATATGTTAAAAAAATTTTTAATAAAACTTCAAAACTTATAGGAACAAGTAATCAGTGTGAGTACTATCCTAGTAATAGCAAGAATGATAAAAATTCTTATAAAAAAGCGTTAGTTGAATTTAATCCAGACGCAGTAATAATTTCTGTTCCAGACCATCTACACAAGAAAATTACAATAGATGTTCTTAAAATGAAAAAACATTGCTTAGTTGTGAAGCCTATGGCTTGTACTCTTGAAGATGGAAAAAAAATGCTTGAACATGCAAAAAAATCAAAAGTAGTTGCAGAAGTAGAATTTCATAAAAGGTTAGATGAGTCTAATATGTTACTTAAGGAAAAAATTAAGAATAATGAAATTGGTGAACTTTTATATGCTACGATAGAGTATAGCCAGCGCAAAAACTTACCTGAAAAAACATTTAAAAAATGGTCAAATAAAACTAACGTCTTTTCATATTTAGCAGTTCACTATGTTGATTTAATTTATTTTATTACAGGGTACACACCCATAAGTGTTATTGCTTTTGGTCAAAAAAAATATCTCAAATCAAAAGGTATTAATACGTGGGATGCAATTCAAGTCATTGTAGAATGGAGAAAAAATTCAAATGATAAATTCATTTCTACACATATTACAAATTGGATCGATTCTAATAAAAATTCTGCAATATCAGATCAAAAGATAAATTTTGTGGGTACTCAAGGACGTTTTCAAGCAGATCAAAAAAATCGTGGTATAGAATTTGTTAATTCCAATGGTATAGAAAGTATAAATCCATATTTTTCGTCAAGTTTTTATGATGAAACAAATAAAAATGTATATTTTAAAGGATATGGAATTGCTAATATTACTGAATTTTTAAAAGATATTATAAGATTTAGATCGGGAAAAATTTCACTGAAACAACTCGATAAATCAAGACCAACGTTTCAAAGTTCCCTAATTTCTACAGCAGTTATTGACTCTGTTAATAAAAGCCTCAATAAAAATGGTGAGAAAATAAAAGTAAATTTATGAAAAAAATAGACTATGAGAAACTTTTGAGTCTATCAAATATTTTACTTAAAAGTGCTGGATTAGACGATTTTTCACTAAATGCAGTAAGTGAAGGATTGTGTCAGACATCTTTAAGAGGAGTAGACTCTCATGGAATAAAACTACTGCCACATTACGTTAAATCAGCAATTGCTGGAAGAAAAAATCCGAGACCTAATTTTAAAATAATTAATCATTATCCCTCGATATTGTCTCTAGATGCTGATGATGCATTTGGACATGCTGCTGGAATGAAGGCTGTTGAGATTGGAACTGAAGCAGCCGAAAAATTTGGAATATCTGCAGTAGCTGTAAAAAATTCAAGTCATCCAGGAGCAATGGCTTGTATGACTTTAGTAGGGGCAAAAAAGGGATTTATATCAATTGGTTTCACTCATGCAGATGCGTTAATGCTGTCTCATTCTGGAACAAGATCCTTTTTCGGAACAAATCCACTAAGTATTGCTGTTCCAAGAATTGAAACACATCCTTACTGCTTAGATATGGCAACTAGTATGATATCTTGGAATAAATTGCTAAGTTATAGAAAAAAAAATGCGCCTGTTGAAACTGGCCTAGCTGCAAATGATGAAGGTATTTCTACTAATGATGCTAACGAAGCAAAATATTTATTTCCCGCTGGTGGATATAAGGGTTTTGGACTAGCTTCTATGATTGAAATTTTTTGTGGTATTTATAACGGAATGGAGTACGGAAGGAACATTCCCCCAATGTACACAACTCCAATAGGTCTAAAAAGAAAATTAGGACAGTTTTATATTTTTTTAAAATTAGATGGCGCTATAAATGAAGATCATTTTCTTAAATTGATGCAAGATCTTACTAACGATGTAAGAAATGAGCCATCTAAAAATGGAGAAAGTGTAAAACTGCCAAATGATCCAGAGATTGAATATGAAAAAATTAGATTAAAAGAAGGTATTCCACTAGATGAAGACTTTTGTGATAGTGTCAATAAATTACTAGAACAATTTAATCTAAAGAATGATTATTTTTAAAAATGCCAACCGTATCAATAATAGTGAGAACAAAAAATGAAGAAAGGTGGATATCATCCTGTCTTTCATCAATTAATAGTCAGGAGTATACTGATTTTGAAATTATCATTGTAGATAATTGCAGTTCAGATCAAACAATTTCTAAAGCAAGAAAACACGGAGTAAATAAAATTTTCCAAATAAAGAATTATTTTCCAGGCAAAGCTTTAAATTTAGGAATTAATAATTCTGCTGGAAAATACATTGTTTGCTTATCAGTACACTGTATTCCTGTAAATAAAAAATGGCTATCAAATCTTGTGTCCTCTCTTGAAGAGGACCCTACTTTTGCTGGAGTTTATGGCAGGCAGCAACCAATGTCATTTTCTTCATTATCGGATAAGAGAGATCTAATGATTGTCTTTGGTTTAGACAGAAAAATACAGATAAAGGATAGTTTTTTTCACAATGCTAATTCAATCATAAAGAGAGAATTTCTTGAGAAATTCCCATTTGATGAAAATACTTCTAATATAGAAGATAGAATTTGGGCTAAAAACATAATTGATGCTGGTTATAAGTTATTATATGAGCCAGAAGCAAGTGTTTACCATTATCACGGAATACACCAAGATAACAATCCGGAGAGACTTTCGAATATTGTTAAAATCATTGAGAAAAATAATTTGTCCTCAAGTGGATTTTTGGATATTAGTAAATTTAATATAGCAGCGATTATTCCTATAAAAGGTAAAAGTATTTTAATTAACGATTCTCCATTAGTGAAAAATACGATTGAAACCCTAAAAAAATCAGAGTATGTAAACCAAATAATTGTAGCTTCTGACAATATTGAAACCGCAGAGACTGCTAAAAAATTGGGAGCAGAGTCTCCTTTCATTAGGCCAAAAGAGCTCTCTGCTGAGATAATAAATTTGGAAAGAGTGCAGCAATACTCATTAGAGCAACTAGAAAAAGCTGAAATCTATCCTGATATAATTGTTCATTTGGAGGAAACATTTCCTTTTCGTCCATTAGATCTAATTGATAATATGATAAAACAACTAATCGAAGGTGGTTATGATACAGTAATAGCCGCAAAAGAAGAGCCTGGCTGGCTGTGGCAACAAAATCATGAAGGTGAGATAAAAAGAGTTGATAAAGGTGATATTCCAAGAAAGTTTAAAGAAAAATCTATTAAAGGACTTCATGGCTTAGGATGTATTTCATATGCAGAATTTATTAGACGTGGTAGTTTGGTTGGCAATAAAGTAGGTTTGTATCATGTATCATCACCTTTGGCAGATTTTGAAGTTAAGACTAAAGAAAGTATAATTCTCGCAGAAAAATTAATGTAATTTTTTCGATTATAGACATGGTTGCAAAAAATCATACGGTATTGTTATATTCTAAAGTAGACTCAATAGAATTTATCAAAAAATTCTCTTCATTGAAATTTAAAAGAATTTATGTTCTTACACCTGACTCATATGCAGTTATAAAAAATAAAGTTGATGATAACTTGATTGTCTTTCCATCTAAAATATTTACAAAAAATCATCATAAGAAAATTATTAATACAGTAAAATTATTTCAAAAAAGTTTTTTTCAAGCTCTTACTAAAAGTGAATTTAAAAATTATGAGAAAGAAATATTAAAACATTTAATTCACTTTACAATGTCCTCAGCATTTTATTTATGGTATTCGATTGAAAAATTTGGCCCTTGGCTAGTTTTTGATGGAAAAGAATGGCGCTATATATTTGATAAGAAAAAGGCATATGAAACTTTCTATAGAAGGGTATATATTACAATGCAACCAAATTATTTTGGTCAAATTCCAAATTATAAACAAAAATATATATATATATCTAAACTCATAAACAATATTTCAATTAAGTTATTTAAAAACCATCAATCAATTTGGTTAACTGGTGATCAGTATAGGATGAAAGAGATTTCAAGAGAAATCACTAAACAAAAAAAGGATACGACGATTTTTTATTTACAACCTTTGCAAAAATATACATTTTATAAGACTGTACTGCACTTTACTTATAATTTACTAAAATATATATCAGGAAAAAGGGTAAATGAGATATTTCTCACACCCATTGTTGAAGAGGGAGTTTCAAGAAATAATAACTTAAAAAAACTATTTGCAATCAAAAATTTTTCTCCTGTAAATAAAGTTTTTGACATTATGATAAATAATTTTTCTTACATCTTAGATTATCTTCAATCCATAGAGAGGTCTGTTGAAAACTTAGTCATATCTACAAATCCTAAACTTCTTATATCTCACCAACTCAAAGTTGGAGATGCTGTATTGCTTGGATCATACTTTAAAGATAATAATTTACCTGTAACTTTAATTTCACATGGTTCTCACCCAGTAAATAATGATAGTTACGCAAATTTTGAACTAAAAGATAATTTAGAGGGGTTAATGGTAAGTAATTTTGCCACATCTACAGTAGCTCAATCAAAAATAGCATTTAAATCTTTCAAAAAAAGTAAATCAAAATGTAAATTAATTTGTTCTCAGCCGATTATGTATGGAGCGTCAAAAAATTATAGAAAAAAAAGAAATAAAAGTAAGGTATTCACCATACTCCATGCCGGCACTCCAAAGCCTTTAGGTACAAGGCCATACATATATGAAACAAGTTTTGAATATCTTAGTGGCTTGCTTGCACTTGCTAAAAATATTTCAGAGATTAGTGATGTAAAATTAATTATCAGGTTTAGACCTGCAGCTGAATTTAGTAGTGAAACAATTCATTTGCTTTTACCAAAATATAAGAATGTAGAATTAGTACATGGAGGAAACTTTTATGAAGATTTAGAGAAATCTGACATGCTGATGAGTTTTGCTTCGACAACAATTGAAGAAAGCTTATATCAGCGCAAACCTGTCGGCTTATACGGAGCTAACTCAAGATTTTGGCATATCGATGGGTCAAAAAAACCACCCACTCTTAAAAAGAGAAGTTCCGTATATCATATTTCTGAAAAAAATTTAAAACATATGATTACTCAAATAAAAAAATACCATTTTAAAAAACCCTTGATAGATGAAGAATTAAAGAAATATATCTGGGGCAGAGAAGAAATGGGCTTTAAAAAATTTATTAAGTCGCAAATAAAAAATTAATATTTAATGAATAAAAATATTTATATTTGTACAGAAGAAGAGTTCGAATTTCATATAGAAAATAATCAAAGTTTCGACGGTAAGAGAAACTATTTATTAAATTTAATTAGTACTAATAAAAAATTTAAAAATCTTAGAGGATTTAAACAATTAAGAAAAAAATATACGAATAAAATCTCTAACTCGTTTATAAATAATTACTTAGAATTATTTTCTAACTTGTCTGAAATAAATCACTCAAGAATATGGTGGTGTAATGAACATGTTTCTAGAAATAGATTTACTTCAAAGCTACCATACATTGTTGCAAGTTACGTTGAAATTATCAATGCAATAGAGAATATTTCATATGACAATATTATCATTCTAGTAAGTGACACTAATGAGCAAAGAAAAATAAAAAATTTAATTTTTAAAAAAAGTGGCTCATTAAAATTTGCTGAAAAAATATACTATAATATTAAGAATTTTGTATTATTAACAAAAAATTTATTCACTTTATTTTATAGGCATTTTTTATCCAAAATTATTTTAGATGATGTATTTGTTAATGTAGAAGAAAATTCTTTTCTTGTAAAAAGTCATTTTTATTGCAGTTCAATTAATCATTCTGGTTTATATAACGATAGTTTTTTTCCAAATATAAAAAAACTATTTAAAAATAAAAACAAATTAAATTATTTAGTACACATCCATGATGATTTTTTAAAGTCTCTATATAATATCCGTAAAATAAAAAACGCAAACATATTACCCTATGAATTTTTTTTAAATTACACAGACATAATAAAATGTTATTTTAAGATTATTAACAAATCTGATTTCGCATTTAAAAATATTAAATTCTTAGAAACCGATATAACTACTCTTTTAGAGGAAGAATTTATGATAAAGCCTATCTCCCTAGGTCATCTAACAATGTATAATTCTGTAAAAAATATTTTAAAAAAAAATAAATTCAAAAAAATATTATTGACATATGAAAACATTGCTTGGGAAAATATGCTAATTAGTGCTGTAAAAAATTACTCACCAAAAACTGAGATTATTGGCTGCCAGCATACGGTTATTCCTCAAGCGGCCTTGGGTATGTTTTTAAAAAAAAAAGAGATCAAGTTTAAACCTCTTCCTCACAAGTTAATTACAACAGGATTTGAAACGAAAAAAATTATACAGAAATACTCTTCTTTGACTGGTTACAATGTAATTTCTGGATTTGCATTAAGATATCAAGGGCTGCATAAAAGAAAACTAAAAAATTCTAGACGAAACATTAAAAGTATTTTAGTAGCCCTAGAGGGTATACCTCAGGCAATTGAATTAGTAGAAGAACTATTTAAACAAAAAAAAGATTTAAAGGATTATAAAATTATTATTAGAACACATAATGTTTTACCATGGGATAGAATAAAAAAGTATTCGAAAATTAAAATTGATTTAGATAAAAATCTTATTGTTTCAAAGGAAAAAGAAACTTTCAAAGATATTATGAATTCTGATTTGTGTATATATTGGGGAAGTACAGTTTCACTCGAAGCAGGATATATTGGCGTGCCTTTAATCAACTTTGATAATAATAATATAATCAGTTATGATCCCCTATTCGCTACTAATAACTTAAAATGGTCTTTTAAAAGAGGGGATAGTATAAAAAAAATAATAGATAAAATAGAAACAATGAGTTTAAAAAAACTTAACCTTGAAAAAAGAAAATTGAGAAAATATATTCAAAATTATCTTTCACGTATAGAGAAGAATTCTGTGGAAAATTTATTTTTATGAAGCAATATACTTGTTCAATTATTGGCTTTGGTTATATGGGTGAAATTCGAAAAAAAACTATAGAAGCCAATCCACATACCACTTTATTATCAATATATGATGAAAATATAAAATCTTCTGACAATAAACTTTTCAAAAAAAATCTTGACGATGCTTTAACTGAGGAAATTGATATAGTATTCATTTGTACGCCAAACAAATTCATTCCTGATATAGTTATTAAGAGCCTGAGTAAAGGGAAACATGTTTTTTGTGAAAAGCCACCTGGTAGATGTTTAAATGACATTATTGAAATGAAAAAGGCCGAGAATGAAAATAAAAGTTGTAAACTTATGTTTGGATTTAATCATAGGTATCATCCGGGCATGATGAAAGCAAAAACTATCATAGACTCAGGTCAACTCGGACAAATAATAAATATAAGGGGGCTCTATGGAAAATCAGGTGGTTTAGACTTTAAAAGTTCTTGGAGAAATAATTATGATTTCTCTGGGGGAGGTATACTTTTAGACCAAGGCATACATATGTTAGATTTATTTCATTATTTCATGGGAAAATTCAAAGATGTTAAGTCCTATCTAAGTAACTCACATTGGTCGTTTGATGTAGAGGATAATGCCGTAGTTATTCTTAAAAATGCAAATAATCAGTTAGCAATGCTGCATTCTTCTGCTACTTTTTGGAAACACATGTTTCAAATAAATATTACTCTTGATAATGGGTATATTTCAATTGATGGATTACTATCGAAAAGTGGAAGTTATGGAAGAGAAACATTAAAAGTTGGTAGAAGAAAATTTGAGGATGAGTCTGATGCAGTAGGAAATCCCTCTGAAGAAATAATATATTTTGATAAAGACAGTTCTTGGGATATAGAACTTGAAAATTTCATAAACTGCATTGATAACAATCATAGTGTTGACTTTAGCAACTCTGAAGACGCCTATAATGTGATGGAAGTCATTGAAAAATGTTATAAGGATAGTGATTTAAAATCTTATTATAATCGATAATTATGGAACGTGTCATATACAGAAGAAATCTCAAGAAAAATGAAATTCAACCACCTGAATTGATAGCTGAGTATTGGAAAAGAGTTGAAGAAGATTTAAATAAAATGGCACATAAAAACTTTTTGCCATTTAGTGAATTAAAATCCTATGATTTAAAATTCAAAAAATTTGGAATGGATTATGTTCACTGTAAAGAGCTTGATGGAATATTTCTATCTCCTAGACCTGATGAAGATGTCATTAAAAAATATTATCATGATTCAGAATCAAGAAGCTTTTGGTTCACTGAAATTTTGAAAAAAACTCAGGAAATGAGAACTAAAGAAATCATAGATCCCCAATTAAATTGGATCAATGAAATAATTATGCAACATCTTAAAAATAAAGACCAAAAATATAATATTTTTGAGTCACATGCTGTTCATTGGTTATATAATCTGAGTTCAAATATCATCAATAATTCTGAATATTATTTTTATGAACCATATTTTCCAATAAAGGCTGATACATTAAAATCATCAAAATTTAATACTATTGACAAACTAGAAAAAGAGTATTTTGAAGTAAGTTTTTTATTTGAGGCATTAGACAGATCAATTAATCCTTTTAAGCTATTAGATGATATCTATGAGTCATTAAAAATTGGAGGATTATGCTTTATAACCTGTCTTTTATCGAGTGGTTTTGAGGCAAAAATACTTGGAGAACATTCAAATATCTTTAATCCTCCAGAAAAAATGAATTTATTTTCATATGAAGGAATGATTAAATTAATAAAAAGTATCGATGGATTTGAAATAATCGAATTTAGTACTCCAAGTCTTCTTGATTTAGATAATGTTTCTTCAAGTATTTCATCTTCATCTGGACAGGAGTTTGTTAAATATATATTAAATGATAGAGACGATAATGAACTTAGGAACTCATTTAGAGACTTTCTACAAAAGTTTAGACTTGGTTCTTTTGCAAGAATAGCTTTAAAAAAAGTAAAATAAAAAATGAATTACATAAAAAAATATCTAGAACAAGTATCTGAGATATCTAATTTAATAGATAAAGATAAATTAGAAAATATGGTTAATATTATTTTAGGTATAAGAAAGAACGGAGGAAGGATTTTTTTTATTGGCGTTGGTGGCAGCGCAGCCAATTGTTCACACGCAGTTAATGACTTTAGAAAAATAGCAAATATTGAAGCCTACGCTCCTGTAGATAATGTTGCAGAGATAACAGCAAGAACAAATGATGAAGGATGGAATACTATTTTTTCGCCATGGTTGGAGCTTAGCAAATTAAACAATAGAGATTGTTTATTCGTTTTTAGTGTTGGAGGAGGTAATAAAGAAAAAAATATTAGCGTGGCAATAGTTGAAGCCTTAGACTTAGCTTTAGAGAAAGGCTCAAAAATTTTGGGAATAATAGGAAGAGACGGCGGTTACACTGCTAAGGTGGCTGATGAATGTATCATAATTCCTACTTTAAGTGATGATACGATAACCCCTCACGCAGAAGCATGGCAGGCAGTAATTTGGCATTTATTAGTTTCACATCCTAAAATAATGATTATGTCTAATAAATGGGAGTCCATAGACAAAGCAGAAACTCAAAAATAGAGCTAATGAAAAGAAATTATCTTAAGAAATACCTTATACAAAAAAAACTTATTTTTTGTGGATGGACTTCATTAGGGCACGTCCAGAATAGTGAAGCAATTCTCTCATCAAATATAGATTGTTTAGGGATTGATATTGAACACTCTACTATAAGCCAAGAACAGGCCCTTAATATTATTTCAGTATGTAATTTAAAAGGTAAAAGTTGTTTACCGCGTGTAGCAAGCCATAACTCTGAGTCAATTAGAAGACTACTAGACTCAGGTGCGGACGGAGTAATAATACCGAACGTTGAAAGTTATAAAGATATTGAAAATATTATTTCTTGGGTAAAATATCCAAAAATTGGAAATAGAGGTTATGGGATTGCAAGAGCTCATGACTATGGTCATAATTTCAATGAATACGTCAATAAGTGGAATAAAGACTCAATAATAATTATTCAAATTGAGTCTATAAATGCAGTAAATAATTTACCTTCTATAATTGATAACAAACATATTGATGGAGTGATTGTTGGACCATATGATATTTCAGGATCTTTGGGTATACCTGGAAAAATAAATGATAAGAGAGTCATTGCGGCATCGAAAAAAGTACTTAAAGTTTGTAATAAGTTCAACAAGTCTTGTGGTATTCATCTTCCAAGTGTATCCGCTTCCTCCCTAAATAAAGTTATTTCTGATGGGTTTAATTTTATTATTTTAGCATCAGATATATTTATATTGAGGGATTGGGCTACTGAAGTTAATAAAACAACTAATAAATGGCTTTCAAAAAGAAAAATATAAAAGCCCTATGCATTGATTTTGATGGAACAATCGTTGAGTCTAATTCTATTAAGGATGGTGCCTTTAGGAAAATTCTTTCTGAATATCCTGACCATAGAAAGCAAATGATGGAATATCACTTAAAAAACAATTTAAAGGACAGAAATGAAAAATTTTCCTTCTTCGTAAGAAATATATTAATGCAAAAAGAAAATAAAAAATTGATTGAAATATTGGTAACCAAATTTAGTATGCTAACCGACAAGGCAATCAAAGATTGTCCTTATGTAAATGGAGCCAATTGTTTTTTAGAAAAAAATTATAAAAATGTAAATGTCTACCTTCTTTCCGCTACACCTAAAATAAACTTAATTCATATTTTAAATTCCAGGAAAATCGATAAATATTTTAAGTATATTTATGGTGCACCACTAAATAAAACAAACATCATAAAAAGAATAATCAGTAAAAAAAAAATTAAACCAAATGAAGTACTATATATTGGGGATACACAAGAAGACTTAAATACTGCTTTAGAAACAAAAATTAATTTTATACATCGTCAGTCAGATAGGTTTTTAAATGAAAACCAATTCCCGTCATTTAAAGATTTTGCAAGTATTACAAAGTACGTTAAAAATAACTTTAATTTTATAAAACTATGAAAAAAATTGAAAAAATCTTTTCTGTTCAAAATAAAGTTGTTGTAATAACAGGAGCTGCTGGATACTTATTTAACAGTGTAGCCAACAATCTACTAAGTAACGGTTGCAAGGTAGCTTATTTGGATAAAAATATCAAAGGGATAGAAAGATTTTTAACCAAAGAAGACCCAAAAAGAGAAAAATCAATTGCTTTAGAGATAGATGTTAGGAAAAAACAAGATTTTGTAAAATGTTTGAAAAACATAAAAAACAAATTTGGTAAAATTGATACTTTAATTAATGGGGCTGGTATTAATGCTCCTACTGATTTTTTAAAAATTGAAGAGAAAGAGTGGGATGATATTACTGCAGTTCATCTGAAAGGAACATTGTTTGGCTGTCAAGTTTTTGGTGAAGAGATGTTAAAGAAAAAATACGGAACGATAATTAATGTGAGCTCAGCTTCTTCTGGACCACCATTATCAAAAGCATATACTTACTCTGTATCAAAAGCAGGTATAAAGAATTTAACCCAAAATCTTGCTAGAGAATGGGCTTCGAAAGGCATTAGAGTTAATTCAATAAGACCAGGGTTTTTTCCAACTGATTGGAGTAAAAAACATTTTATTGATAAGAAAAGACATAAATTAATAATGAATCATACGCCAATGTTAAGGTATGGCAAACCAAATGAATTATTCGGTGGAATAGTTTGGTTAATATCAGATGCTTCAACATTTGTCACAGGTGCTGAGATACCCATTGATGGCGGTTTTTCTTCTATGACAATATAAAATGATAATAAAAAAAGTTTACAAAAAATTAAATAACAGTTTTTTTCTTGCTGCAATCTATGAGAAGTTTTTTGTATACAACCTTAATGAGATGGTTGGTTCCATAACAATATATTTTTTTAAGTTTATTTACTCGAAAAATTTGAAAATAAAAACTGGTATCAAGTGTTGGGGTACATTTTTGATGAGAATTCAAGAAAAAGCGAGTGTTAATATAGGTAAAAATTGTACAATAGTCTCGAATAATAATCGGGCAGGCATTACAATTTTTACAAAATTCAAACTTACAGCTCTTTTTGACTCAAAAATATCTATAGGAAATAATGTAAGTTTTAATGGAACATCTATTTCATGCAGAACAACTAGTATAAAAATTGGAGACGGTACAATTGTAGGGCCAAACGTCATAATAGTAGATTCAGATTTTCACGGCATCTATCCACCTGAAAATAGGGAAAATAATCTTGATTATGACTCTGATAGACCAGTAAATATAGGCGATAATGTATGGATAGGTATGAATACTATTGTTTTAAAAGGTGTAAATATAGGTAATAACTCTGTAGTTGCTGCAGGAAGTATTGTAAACAATGATATCCCTTCTAATTGCATTGTTGGTGGTAACCCTGCAAAAATAATCAAAGAATTTTAAAATTAAATCTTATAAATGAATACAAAAAAATTAATTTCTATAACAGGTGGAACAAAAGGAATAGGCTCTGAAATAGCAGAATATTTCTTAGAAAAAAATTGGATAGTATT
>MDTA01056796.1_pt1 | contig 16167 bp, 16 predicted proteins | sample 811151 | NCBI WGS metagenome assembly MDTA01 (sample SAMN05326648, study PRJNA326480) | marine metagenome | isolation source: seawater | place: Indian Ocean: South | collected 2010 | reverse complement strand
GCCTGGGCGGCCTTCTTGTTGGGGGCAGTAATGCGGATGATCTCGCATCCCGCCTCTGCGAGAGCAATTGACTGAGCGACGGTAGCGGAAATATCTTGCGTATTCGTCGTCGTCATGGATTGAATACGTATAGGGTTGTTGCCTCCAACACCTACGTTGCCAACGAAAACTTCCCGGCTGGGCCGGCGAATTGTGGCGAAACGCGAGGAGCAGTAGCCGCTCATGCTACTTGTCTCCGTCGATGGATGTATCGCTGGACTGATCTTCGCCGCTTTCTCCAAAGACTGGAGTGATTCGCTGCTCTACATACTCTCGTGTATCAGAACTATCTGAAATCCATCGGTTCACGTCGAAAAAAGTGACGTAGATCATGAGACTGAAGAGCAGCAGCATGAATCCACCTTGTATGGATGCTACGAGATTTGCGGGCAGGGCTTCTTTTTTAATCTTTGAGATCGTAGCGAATAGGATATGCCCGCCATCCAGAACGGGAATTGGGAGCAGGTTGAAAATGGCCAGATTGATGTTAATCAACACCGTTAGCCAGATAACGAAAAGAATATCGTATTGGGCTGAGTTGTAGAAGATGCGGATAATGCCTGCAGGTCCACTCATGTGGCTGAGATTGATATCGGACCGACTATTGAAAAGCGCCCCGAGCGTTTCCCAGGTGGTTATGGTGACTTGCTTGATTTGCTCGAATGGATTGACGTGGGCAAGATCCGCGTTGGTTGTGTATTCGCTAATCCCGATTAGCGTGCTTCGAGTGCCGTCTTTGCGGATTTCAACGCTTTCGGGAGTGACCGTGGTTTCGATCATCTCTTCTCCGCGCTTCAAGAGGATGGATACGGGAGCTCCGGCTTTGTCGGCGATAGCGTTTCTAAAAAATTCGATGCTGCGAACGGGTTCACCGTCGATTTCAATCAATGTATCCTGCGGGAGGATACCGGCGTCGATAGCTGGAGAATTTTCCGCCAGTTTTGTGATGATTACTGTGTACCCGGGCCCTAGTCCAACTTGCCGAGTCTTGAGGTACTGCGAAATGATAGGGTAGACAGTTACTTGCTGCGCATTTCCCTCGCGCTCGATCTCTAATTCGATTTTGCGACGACCATCATCGCTAATGCCAGAACTAATGGCTATGGATTGGTGAATATCCGTCCAGTTCTCAACTGGCTTTCCATCGATCGAGCGGACGACGTCGCCTTCCCGAAGACCCGCTTGACTGCTTGGGGAGGCAACGCTGACTCCGTCTTCGTTGACGAGGGACTTAGATATATATCCGATTTCTACAGAATTTTGCCGTTCATTGGTCGGTTGTCCGGTAAAGAATAGCAAGGTTGCTAGGCCAAATGCGAAAAGCACGTTGAAGACCGCTCCGGCTACTGCGACGATTACCTTGGAAGAGTAGGAAATCGGCTCCATTTTTTCCATGTCGGCCGATGATTCCCCTTCGATTCCCCGCATGTCCGCTAGCTGAGGCAAGGCTACATAGCCACCTAGGGGAAGCAGGGAGACGCGATAGTCGATGCCGTTGCGTTTCCAACCGAAAAGGCGTGGACCGAAGCCTATGGAAAAGCGCTCGATGTGCAGTCCACGCCATTTGGCGGCGAGGAAGTGGCCAAGCTCGTGAACGAAGATGGATCCCCCGAAAAAGAGAATTACCATGAAAATGGACCAGGCGCTGTCGAAAATTTGGCTGAATGCGGTGCTCATAGGGCTTGTTGAGGCGAGTCGATTAGTCGGCTTGCGACTGATCGGGCCTCCTTATCGTACTTCAAGACTTCCTCAATCGAATTGGGTTCTTTGTTTTCGATGAATTCGAGCGTTTTCTCCACGATTTTAGAGATTTCAACGAATTTAATACGATCTTGAATGAAGGCGTCTACCGCTATCTCGTTGGCGGCATTGAAAATGCCCGGAGCGATGCCTCCTTCGCGCAAGCATTCGCGGGCCAATTTCAGACATGGATAGCGATCCAAGTCTGGTGGTCTAAAGTCCAGCTGGATCGGTTGCCGAAAGTCGAGCTTTGGAGAAACGTTTTCGGCCCTGTCGGGAAATAGAAGCGAGTGCTGTATGGCGAATGTCATGTCCGGCGGACTCATTTGCGCGATCACCGATCCGTCTATGCATTCGACCAGCGAGTGGACGATACTTTGCGTGTGGATGACTACATCCACCTGTTCGGGGGCCATCTCGAATAGCCAACTGGCCTCGATCATCTCGAGACCTTTGTTGGCCATGGTTGCCGAATCGATGGTTACTTTAGGACCCATGTCCCAATTGGGATGCTGGAGGGCTTGCTCAAGTGAAACGGAGCCAAGCTGCTCGACCGGAGTATCTCTAAAACTACCGCCTGAAGCGGTTAGGATTACTTTTGAAACGTGATCGTGCGGGACGCTTTGGAGACACTGGAACAGAGCGTTGTGTTCGCTATCGACGGGCAATATAGAAACTCCCTGGCGTTTGGCGGCCTCCATAATGAATTTTCCTGCGAGGACTAGGATTTCCTTGCTGGCGATCGCTAGATTTTTTCCCGCTTCGATGGCAGCTAGAGAAGGGAGGAGACCTTGAGTACCCACTACCGCAATAAAGACGGTGTCACAGGATGCTAAAGAGGCCAGGCGTTTGAGACCATCCAATCCGGAAGACAGTTTGGTTTCGGCAGAAAACAGGGCGTTTTCACGAGCTTGAGAATGGGCGTTCGCGTCGAATAAGCAGACCTCGTTCACCGAAAATTCTTCTGCGATTGTGGCTAGTCGAGCCGCATCTGTGTTAGCAGCGATCCCAACGAGCTCTAATTTGTCTCGATGGTGACGGATGACTTTGAGGGCGCTCGTGCCGATCGAGCCCGTAGCTCCCATTAGGACTATTTTTTTTCGATTCCCCATCAACTTCCCAAGGCCAGCAGACCAAGCAGTAGGTACCCGGTGGGCGCGGTTAGAATCAGCGAGTCGGTCAGATCGAAAGCCCCGCCGATTCCGGGGATGAATGAACCCGAGTCTTTTTGAGCAGCCATTCGTTTGATCATGCTTTCTACGAGGTCGGACACGATCGAGAGTATCGCCATGGGTAGAGCGAGAATCGTGCCCCAGAGGGGAGTGAAGAATGCAGGGAAGGCATCGCGAGCGAAGTGGGTTAGGGCGAAACCTAGTCCAACGGAAATGATGCATCCACCAATCGCTCCCTCCCAGGTTTTCTTGGGGCTAGTCACGGGAGACATAGGATGGCGACCGAAGGCCTTCCCAGAAAGTAGGGCTCCTACGTCAGTGAACTTGGCGGTAACAACGAGCCAAACCACCAGCATGAGTCCCTTTTCCGGCTCGCCGGGAAGTTCGATAAGCCGAACCAAGTAATTGAGCATGAATGGGACGTAGATAATTCCGAGCAGCGTAACGGACAGGGTTTCGACTCGCTGATCAACTTGGCGTTCGCGAAAAATCCTAGCGCAGCAAGCCACGATAGTGACAGCGATGATTCCCGACTGAATGCCGCCCGCGATGGGACTGTCTGAGAGCTTATTTGCGTAGTAGGGGGCCAAAATTATAATCAGGCCGAGAAAGACGCCGAATTTTTTGAAAGGATGGCGGCCCATACGCTCCAGTAGGCCGTAGAACTCATATTGCGTGGCGCCACTAAGACAGGCTAGCAGCCAAACGGCGGCATCGGGACCGATGACAAAAAAGCAGACGACTGTGATCGTCCAAAGAATGAGCGTACTGAGGATACGTTTGCTCACGTTTAAAGGCAATGATGGTCAGCGTGAGAGGCTTGTTTCTCTATCGAGCTGTTCACCTGTCCGACCGAATCGGCGCTCTCGGCTATGATACGAATCGATAGCCTCTTGCAGATGGGCTTTGGTAAAGTCCGGCCAGCAAGTAGGCGTAAAATAAAATTCCGCGTAGGCGCTCTGCATTAGTAGAAAATTGCTGAGACGATTCTCTCCGGACGTGCGGACAATAAGATCGGGATCTGGCAGTCCGTCTGTATACAGTTTGCCTTTGATATCTTCCCATTCGATGTCTTCGGGATAGAGCTTCCCCTTGATCGTTTTTTTCACGATCGCCCGTGTGGCATCCACGATTTCGTTTCGTGAGCTGTAGTTCAAAGCGAGAACGAGGTGCCAGTCCTTGAAGTGGCTAGTCGCTTCCATGGCTTGCTCCAGCGCGGCTCTGGGCTTAGCAGGCAGTTCATGGATGCGACCAATGGCATGTAGTTTGATTCCATGCTTTATCAGTGTGTCTGTTTCTCTCATGAGGAATAGCTCAAGCAATTCCATGAGAGCGTTCACTTCCGTTTCTGGCCGTTTCCAATTCTCGGCGGAGAAAGCGTACAGGGTCAGATAGTGGATATCTAATTCCTGGCAGGCTTCGATAACACGACGGCAGGTCTCCACCCCTTGTTGATGGCCTTTGATGCGAGAAAGGCCTTGTGACTGGGCCCAGCGGCCGTTGCCGTCCATGATTATTCCGATATGATCGGGTCCGCTCTTAATGGAGGCTTTGTCGCTCATTTACAATTCGCCAGTTTGGAGAAATCGGGACAATCATCGTGCCTGTGCCAATTTGCAAGGGTTTAACGGTGGTAAATCGGACTTAAATGAGAGTCGATAATTAGGTAATCAGCGCGATGAAAACCGTGTAACTATTCTTGGCCGAATCGCGTTTCTTGTAAAGGCGTCGGCAGCTGGTAAATTGCCTCGCTCTCCACTATCTAGACTAAGTTATGAAATCCTGGCCCATCGTAATCGTATCCGCCTTAGCCGTCGTGTTTGCCGCTTACGCAGGCTATTTGAGCATGGAGAATTCTCGCCTCAAGGCTATGCTTGCTGAGATCCCGAAAGACGAGAAAACCGCCGCCGTTGACGATATTGCAGAAGCAGCAGAAGAGGTGATCGAAAGGGCAGAGGAAATCGAGCAACCGAGAAGAAGACCAGAATTTGCCGAGTTCGAGAATATGTCGCCTGAAGAAAGGCGAGAAGCGATCGCGGAACGTAGGCGGGCGGCTAGAGCGGCCCAACTAGAACGGGCTCTGGCAGCTTTCGACGATCCGGAGCTGCGTATGGATATGATCGAGCGCCAGATGGAGCGATTGGATCGCGGATACGCGGAATTCTTTAGGAGACTTGGGCTTCCACCTGAGGAAATCGACGCCCTCAAAACTCTGATGGCAGAGCGGAATCTGATTCGAATGGAATCTAGTATGAGAGCCTCAGCTGTTACTGACGAGGAGCGGGCGGCGATTCGAGAAGACTACCGCAATCAATTTGCTGCGCTTTCAGAAGACATCGATGCCCTTTTGGGTGAAGAAGACGCTCAGAAATTGAAACAGTATTCGAATACGCTTCAATACCGGGATGATGTGGAGGATTTCGAGAGAGCTCTTAGCTATTCTGAAACGCCGCTGTCCAAACGACAGGCGGAAGGACTCGTCAACGTCTACGCCAAAGTGGACAAGGATTTTGAATACACAGTGGATATCTCCCAATTCCAAGGTCGTGGACGTGGACGCGATTCTGCTCCGCTTACCCAGGAATTGGTCGATACCTATTACCAAGAGCGAGAGATTTACGATGCTATGCTGCTTGAGCAAGCAGCGACCGTACTTAACGAAGCGCAATTGGCGAGTTTAGCCGCTCAGCAGATATCTGAAAGGGAACGCGAGCAGCGTCAGGCTCAGTTGGCCTTGGAAAACGCCAATGTATCCGATGTGCCGGGCGGCGGATTTCCACGTGGAGGTTTTGGCGGAGGACGTGGGGGTCCTGGCGGATTCGGTGGTGGTCGTGGTGGACGGTGATTTCAACCGGTTGGGTTAGTTTCGCTCAGCGCAAGGCGTGGATTTTAGTAGCAATCGATTATAGGAGCGGGTTTATCCCGCGATTGCTGTACAGGCTAACTTGAAAAGATCGCGGCATTAAGCCGCTCATACGGCCTGCCATGAACTCCACCTCTTTAAGGCAATATTTCCCCGTTTTCGAATATTAGCTTTCCGGATACGATTGTTGTGACTGCTTTGCCTTTCAGAGTACGGCCAATCCATGGCGAATTAGTGGATTTGCTGTGAAAGGAATCGCTATTTGGAGTCCACTCCCGGTCGGGGTCGAGAACAACGACGTCTCCATCCGCTCCCGGGCTTAGGTCGCCTTTGTTTAGTTGGAGAATCTCCGAAGGGCGGTTCGTAAGCAGGGATAAGGTGTCGGAGAGCGAAAGCCGCTTCGAATGATAGAGCTGATCTAAGGCTGTGCCTAAAGCGGTCTCAAGACCGATGACGCCGAAAGGAGCATTGTCGAATTCCATATCCTTTTCGTAGTCGGTATGAGGAGCGTGCCCGGTCGCGATACAATCGATCGATCCATCGACTAGAGCTTCGAGAATTGCTATTCGGTCGGCTTTGCTTCTCAGCGGCGGGTTCATCTTGAAACTCGTATCGAAACCTCCGACCTCCGTATCCGAAAAACTCATATGGTGAGGCGTTGCTTCGGCAGTGATATTTACGCCTCTTGATTTTGCTCTCCTGATGATGTCGATGGCGTTCTTGGAAGTTATGTGCTGAAGATGAATGCGAGCTCCCGTCTTGGCTGAAAGAATCACGTTCCTTGAAACCATGATGTCTTCAGCTTCGGTTGGCGATCCACGCAGACCCAATTTGGTAGACATGAATCCCTCGTTCATGACACCGTCCGCAGAAAGTGAATAATCCTGACAATGATCGATTACTGGTATGCCAAACATGTGGGCGTATTCCACTGCTCGCCGCATTAAGCCGTTGTTTTGTACGCAACGCCCACCGTCCGATATAGCGACAATTCCGGCGTCTCGCAGTGATCCGGTGGGGGCGAGGCGTTCGCCGTCTGATCCGACAGTAATGCAGCCCGTAGGAAACACGTTGACCAAGGCCTCTCGGCCCACCGCATCCTTTATGAATTGGATGGTTCCGGCCGTATCGGCAGGAGGATTCGTGTTGGGCATACAAACGACACTGGTGAACCCGCCAGCTGCCGCCGCCTGCGTGCCGGTAAGCATCGTTTCTTTGTGTGTTTGGCCGGGAACGCGGAAGTGCACATGTAGGTCGACAAGCCCGGGACAAACAATTAGCCCCTTCGCATCGATCAGAGTAGCCTTATCCAGTGAGTCTTTGGAAGGACGGTCAACGATCTTGCCGTCCGCGATAAACAGATCTCCGCTTTCGTCGCGATCGTTCTTCGGATCGATTATCCGCCCGTTCTTAATCCAAATGGTTTCGCTCACTATTGTTACTGTTGTATTGAAAAAATGTTACGATTTTACCAGCGATTCGGCATTCCCGCCTGAGCATAGGTAAAGCGCCGCCATTCTTGTAGCCAGCCCGTTGGTAACCTGGTCAAGGATAACGGATTGGCTTGAGTCCGCGAGATCTGAGTCGATTTCAACTCCGCGATTGATTGGGCCTGGATGCATGATGACCGCATTTTTCTTGAGCCAGGAAAGTCGAGTTTTGTTTAGGCCGAACATTCTCGTGTATTCGTTTAGCGAAGGGAATGCGGAAACGTTTTGACGCTCATGCTGTATTCGAAGTAGCATGATGGCATCTTTGTCGGCAAGCGCGGACTTTAAATCATGGGAAACCGTGACCCCAAGTTGTTCGAATTCTTTAGGAACGAGAGTGGCAGGTCCAACAACTGTGACTTCAGCGCCGAGCTTGGTCATCGCCCATATGTTGGATCGGGCTACGCGACTGTATAGAATGTCTCCCAGGATAGCGATCTTCAGTCCTTGCAATCCGCCGAATTTCTCGTGGAGCGTGTAGCAATCAAGCAGGGCCTGAGTGGGGTGCTCGTGGGCACCGTCTCCTGCGTTGAGGACGGGTATGTCTAGTACTCGGGCGATATAGGCGGCTGTACCTGGTGAAGAGTGCCGAATGACGATGATATCTGCCGCGAGGGCTCGAATGTTTTCCACAGTGTCTCGGAGCGTTTCTCCTTTGGAGGTACTGCTCGTCTTCATGTCCAAGGACATAACGTCGGCGCTCAGCTTGGTTGCCGCCATTTCGAAAGCCACGCGGGTTCGCGTGCTATTTTCAAAGAATAGATTGACGACGGTTTTGCCGCGGAGAGCAGGGGTTTTGGCCGTTCTTCTATTTAGAATCTTCTTAAAAGCTTGGGCAGTCTTGAAAACCGTAAGGATCTCATCCGCTGTGAGCTCTTCGATGGAGATCAGGTCTTTGCGATTCCAAGGCATACCTGAAGTGGCCATCCAGCGCTAAGGAGAGAGAATGTCAATATGCGACTTCTCCGGGTTTTTGGGGAAGAGGTGGGCTTCCACCTTTTCGTCGATCGTAGTGATTTCGCTGATGCCTCGATAATTCGGTTCGATCGGCAGCCGCCGGTTTCCTCGATCCACGAGAACGGCAAGCTCAACTTTTCGTGGTCGTCCCAGGGCGTGGACCTCGGAAAGGGCCGCTCTGACGCTACGCCCGGAGAATATGACATCGTCTACGAGAATTATCGTGGATTCTTCTGGATTTTGTACGAGCGAAGTGGACTCGACCTCCTTGGAGATTGGGTTGACGCCAATATCGTCACGATGAAATGAAATGTCGATGGTTGCCGAATGGGATTTTAAGTTGTGAGTGGTGAGCAACTGGGATTGAAGCAATTCGTTTACTGCGATGCCTCCATTTGCGATAGCCGCCAATACGAGTGTCTTGGTATCAGAATGATTGATGGCGATATCCGCCGCGATTTTTTCAATAGCCGCATTGATATCTTGGGAGCTGATGGACTTTCTTATGCTCACTCACTCTTGATAGCGAGATCGGGCGAGCGAGGTAAAGAAAAAGCGCTCGGAAAGGCTTTTAGGCGTAGGATCCCGTTTTGCCCGAAAAACGGTGTTGAGCGGCTGCGGGCTTGTTGCGGTAGGACTCGTTCCCGGCTTTAATGGCCAAGGCTCCTCGAGCTCTATCTATGTAGTAGGGGATATATCCATCTACTTCGATGGTTTTAAAGTCCACAGTTGAGGATAGTCTGATAGGGTTGAAGGATCCCGCTGATCGCCGATTTAGTTCCGCATAGCTTTCGTATTTCCGGAAAGTAGGCGGAAGGTCTAGTCCGCTGGGTTCATAAGACTCGTCCCGGACCATCAGAAATTTGTCGAACTCGAACCCATCCTCTCTCATAGAAAACGTGATTGCGTGAAGGCCAGGGTTGGGAACGCGGATTCGAATCGTCTTCGTGTATCCGCAATGGTTTTCCGGTACTTGTTGAGCGGATGACCACGTCCATTGGTGTTTGCTCGGCAAAGCTGAATCCGCTGCCCGCTCTCTGGCCAGGTTCCGTTGATGCCTACATGAAGACCATTGTCTTCAGCTCCGGTGCTGAATGCCCGTACCCAAACGAGATAGTCGCCTGCCGTTTGGAAGTGGATATTATAGGAAAGAACCGCCATTTTGCCAGGCTCGTTCATGAAGTTGATTCCTGCAGTGAACTTATCGGCGTGTGTAGCTCGTGTGTTGGGAAGGACCTCAAGGTACGACTCGCCGTTGGCAGTGGCGGCGTGATTGCGATCGCGATCCATGATGTTCAACCCGCTATCGCCTTTAGAAATCCGGTACCAAGCTCGCGTAGAGGAAAGGGCTTGGGCTGCGTAGTCTTCAGCTAGGACTATGATACGTCTCCATGGAACCAGGAAGCGGGGCCGACCGTATTCGCGCCGTTTCCTGAAGACAGCGATTATTTTGGGAATGACAATCAAGTCTGGATAATCAATTTCAGAGTTCTTGACCTAGACGCTATGCTGGCTCGGCTAGAATCTAAAGGCGTGCAGGTGAAGATCGATTCAGAAACGTATCCAAATGGACGATTCGCTCGATTGCGCGACCCGGAAGGAAATCCCATTGAGTTGTGGGAGCCAGTGAGCGGGTGAGAGGCCAATCTAAATTTTTTGCGGGGGATTGATTTGGCTTTCCCGCTCTAGCCAATCGTTCAAGTCGTCGTCGTTAAAAATGTAATTGCATTCTCGGTACTGGTTGGCGAGAAGGGATCGCGTTTTGGTATCGGCGAATCGATGGCATTGGAGAAGCGCTTTTACGGATTGGCCTGGAGCTCTGACGAGGCGGCCCAAGGCTTGGTTCACTTTTTGGATACCTGGTTGCAGATATGCCCGTTCGAATCCGTCTTGATTTCGACTTTTGTAGTATTCTCGTTTGTATTGCTGGACTGGATTCACTTCGGGAAGGGCTGGGCTAACGACCATGACTGCCTTGATTTTTCCCCCAAGCATATCCACTCCTTCCGCGAAGCTCGAGCCTAGGGTGAGAAAGATGATGTCGCTAAACCGTAGGGCTTCGTCGATAAAGGCGGCTCTGTCTTCGATAGTTTCCAATTGTTTTCTAGTTTGAGAAGCGATGCGGTAGAATGGGCGCGTCTCTTCCAACTGCTGTTTCACTTTGTCCGCATAGGCGTAAGAGGGGAAGAAAACGGCAATGGGGGCAATTCGGTCGGCCAGCTGAGCGATCGTCGAAACGGTTGTAGGGATTGATTTGTCGCGATACTTGAAGCGAGTATCCACTCGCATATCGATAGCTACATCATAGGCTTTATTGAGCCAAGGAGCTGGAGGCGAGAGGTGTATCGGCGTTTGGTCTAGTCGATCTAGCCCTGTCTGCTCGAGGAATCCATCAATTGGATGCAGGGTGGCTGTTAAGAAGAGACACGAATGAAAGGCTTCTAGTGTGCGCCGAATTTCTGTTGAAGCATCGATACAGGTGATTTTCAGAATTCCATTTTCAGGAATCCAGCCCAAGAAGCATTCTGGTCGTTCGTTCATCGCTGTCGACCCGTATGCCAAGCCCCAAAGTGTATCCATTGATTCGGGACTGATGGAATCGTAGTCGATGGGCTGATTGGCGAAAGATTTGACGATAATCATTAGGCTATCGGCAATGTCGTCTAATTGTCGCAAGCTTAGCGTGTCTCCTTTCCCGTAAGCGGAGCATTCATCAGCCAGGCTTCTCATCTGAGCGGAAAGTCGATTGTCTGCGCCCAATTCAGTAAGCTCGCTGGCTAGTGCTTCCAGGGCGAGGGATCGGAGCTCTTTGCTGGAGTTCGATTCGACTCGCGACGGAAGGTTGTGGGCCTCATCAATGATAAGAAAGGTTTTGGCGGGATCGAAGTCGGGTTGCTCGCCGAGCAGTCTACTGCTGCTCGATGAGAATAGGTAGTTGTAGTCGGCTACCCAAATGTCTCGATAGCTCAGGGCGGTCCTCATTGCCTCGTAGGGGCAAATTCCATCGGCTGCGTTGGTAGTTTTGAACTGCTCCAGTGGCGGTGGTTTAGCTTCGGCTAAAATAAGCGGTTGGAGCGCAGCCGTATCCCATTTGCGTTCAAGGTCGCTTAAGTATGGGCAAATTTTACTGGAGCAGCGAAATTCCGAATTTACGCAGTGCTCCTCCTTATTGCGGATGTGCCAATAGCTGGCAGCGTACTGGTCGGCGAGTAGCATGTTGAGGCGTTCTATCGCCTCGAGTTGCCCTGTTTTTTTGCTCGTTAGATAGATGATTCGCTCGACCTCCCCAGATGCTAGTTTGTGAAGGCCATGCTCCCAGGACACTCCCGTTTTGCCATATCCCGTTGGCGCTTCGAGGAGGACGATTCTCGAGCGGTTGAATGCGGACTTGAGATCGGATTGGATAGTCTCCTGGCCTTGACGAGGTGTGGCGTAAGCGGATTTGAATTTCAGACTGCGAAGCTTTTCAAGTCGCTCGCGTTTTTGGTCCAGGTAGTCAGCAACCCGATCGAGTTGGTCGACAATCAGGTGGTCGAACGACGCGTCCAGAATAAAGCTTTGGGTGATTCCTGTTGAGAACTCGATGAGATAGAGCTCGATTCTAAACGAGTCGAATGGATAGCGTTTCGATCGCTGGAGCAGTTCACGATAGGAGAGTAATTGTAGGCAGTAGTCTTTGTACTTTTGGGCGATGCTATCCCTGTCCAGGGGCAGGTGCCCAGACACTGTCTTAATTTCCCGAGCGTGAAGTTCATTGTTCTGGACTCTAATCTGATCGATGCGGCCCTTTAGCTGCAGCGTCCAACCGTGCCAGGGAATTTCGCCCGATATCGACTGCTCGTTCTCAAATCCTTCTGAATCCGCGTGGCTTTGAACCTCTTGGTGCCATTGCTGCCCGACGGCTGCTCTCCAGGCTCCTAGGCCTTTGGATTCCTCTCGTTTAGCGTAAGGCGAGAAGCTAGCGAATTCGCCTACGCTCATCGTGGCTCTTTTGTCGCTAGCGTCTATCTCCATCTCGGCAATGTGCGAGGGTCATCGATCAATATCAAGCTTCCGAGGCGGATCTGGTAGCGGGCAAGTTCGAGATATCTTTTTCGGATCAATGCCTCTCGTTTGGATACCTTCACTCCCTCAAGGTGGGGATCCACGATTAAATTTGAGGCGGTTGGCGCCGAAAGGTGAAGGGATGCATCGATTTTTCAGTGTGGCGCTAGCGTTGCTCGCCTGGGTTCAGGGCTCCCGCGCGGAGTTCAGCGACAGCTTGCTTCACGGTCTGGAGGGCGTTGGCATTGAAGTTCGGCCGTTGCATCAACGATCCGAAAAGTTCTCGCTGACTGAGGGGATGCTCCGCGAACGACTTGCCCGAGAGTTGAATGATCTCCAAATCGGACTCCTATCTTCGGATGATCTGGAAGGCGTTCCTGGTCGACCGTATTTGGAGCTTACAGTACATGTGGCTCATGCCTAGGGTCCTAGTCATTTCTACACTATAGCCTTGAGGTTGAAGGAAATGGCCCTTCTCGAACGCCCTCAAAATATTGAAATCTCTATGGCTCTCAGCACGTGGGAACGGGAGTCGCTGGGAGTGGCCAATCGACCAGAGGCTGTGCTGCAAGCTTTGGATCGATTGATCCGCCTGTTTTCAGAAGAGTTTCATCGCTCCAATGTCGAGGAGTAGGGCTTAATGCCCTAAGGACTTTCGCTCTCCGCTCTTGAATTCCTGGAAATAAATTCCCAGTCTCCTCGGCTTATGATTAAGCCGGAGACGAAAGCTTTGCACGAGGAGATTGAAAAGCGCGCGGGATACCTGTGGAGGTATCTTTGACGTTGATGGCAAGCGTAAGGAAATCGAAGAGCTCGATGCAAAGATGGCGGGGGACGGCTTCTGGGATGACCAAAAGGCTGCTCAAGACGTCATAGCTCAATCTAACAAATTGAAACGCGTGGTAATTGGCCTTGAGGCGTTCAAAGCCAAAATCGACGATGCTCGGGCAATGGAAGAGCTTCTTGAGGAAGAGGGAGTAGACGAGAATTCTGACGAAGCGAACGAGCTGCAGGAGACAGCTGAATCACTAAAGATCGAATTGGACGAGCTCGAGATTCAATGCTATTTGAAAGGGGCTCATGATCACTGCAATGCATTGCTTAGCGTGAATGCGGGAGCAGGCGGAACGGAGTCCTGCGATTGGGCGGATATGCTATTTCGCATGTATATGCGGTGGGCTGAAAGACGGGGATTTAGAACCGAGATTGTGGATATTCTTCCGGGTGAAGAAGCTGGGTTGTCGAAAGTCACCATTCGTATAGAAGGAGTGAATGCGTTTGGTTACGCCAATGCGGAACGTGGTGTTCATCGGCTCGTGCGGATCAGCCCGTTCGATTCCAATGCGCGTCGCCACACATCATTTTGCGCAGTCGACGTGGTGGCCGAGATCGAGGATGATGTGGAGATCGAAATTGAAGAAAAAGATATTCGAGAGGATACCTATCGGGCCAGTGGCAAAGGCGGGCAGCATGTAAATAAGACGGATTCAGCAGTACGCCTGACTCACATTCCGACCGGCATCGTAGCTGCTTGCCAAACGGAGCGTTCCCAGCATAAGAACCGATCGACTGCAATGAAGATGCTTAAAGCTCGTTTGTATGAGAAGATGGAGGACGAAAAGCGGTCGGAAATGGAAAAGGTCTATGGGGAAAAGGGCGAGATTGGATGGGGAAATCAGATACGCAGCTATGTCTTTCAGCCCTATCAAATGGTAAAGGACCTGAGGACAGGGTCAGAAACGGGTAACGTACAGGCTGTGATGGATGGGGATATCGATCTTTTCATCAATGCCTGGCTTCGGGCCGGTTCTCCGCGGCATCGCAACAAGGAGATCCAGATGGACGAGTAGGGGCCTTCGGCACTGGCTCGATTGGAATAGGAACTAGGTGAAATGGAGTTCAGCGAATTAAAAGAGGCCTTCGACGAAAGGGAGCTTTTCGAGGGTAAAACGTGGAGGACTTCCCCAGAGCCTTGGAAATTGACTGGGGAGATAGTCGAAGAGCTCAAGCGGATCGGCCAAGCTAGCTTGGATTTCTATAAGGCGTTAGAGATTCTGTATTCGCGTTCTGCTGACGGAAAGAAACTGCTCCGCAATAAGGACGTTCGGGTTCCCTGGGTAGCTGATTATCTCGACAGGGGAAAGCCCGACGATCTTGTACGAATTAGCCGAAGCAAGAAATGCAAGGGGCGCATCCATCCAGTCATTCGTCCCGATCTATTGGTTACTAGAGAAGGATTTTCGATTACCGAGCTCGATTCCGTTCCAGGGGGAATCGGTTTAACGGCGTACTTGAATGCATTGTACGAAAAAGATTCCGAGAATCCAATGCTTGGGGAAAAAGGAGCCATGGCCCAGGCATTCTTCAAGCGTTTGGCATCGTTAGCTCCGGACAAGGATAATCCTGTGATAGCCATCGTTGTGAGCGAAGAGTCCGCAACCTATAAGCCCGAAATGGATTGGCTCGCGGAGCAGCTTCAGTTGACGGGCAAGCGAGTGTTCAGTTTGCGAACGGAAGAGGTATTCCCTTTGGGTGGCGCTCTTTATTTCGATATCGACGGGAATCCTGGAAAGATCGATGTCGTCTATCGATTTTTCGAGCTATTCGATCTCGGGAATATCGATACAGCCCAGTACATTGTCGAAGCATGGGAAAACGGCGAGATAGCTTTGGACCCGCCATTGAGACCTTTCTTTGAAGAGAAAGCAGCTTTGGCTCTCTATCACCATCATCTACTCTTGGACTTTTGGCGTGAAAGCATTCCGAAGAATTCGAGAAAGATTCTCGATGGCCTCATACCGAAATCGTGGATTGTCGATCCCGCCCCTTTACCTCCTGGCGCAGTCCTGGACGGGCCTCATGCTCAAGGGCGTCCGCTCCACAATTGGATGGATCTAGCCGAGGCCAGCCAGAAAGAGCGCAATTTGGTTCTGAAGATTTCGGGGTTTCACGAGACAGCTTGGGGATCGAGAAGCGTGGTGATCGGCAGTGATGTTTCCAGAGAAGACTGGTCGCAAAGCTTGAAAGAAGCGTGCGATATGGCGGACACCCATTTGCATATTGTCCAGGAATTCCGTAAGTCCATTCGTCTGACGCACCCCCTTTATAATGAAAATGGCGACGTGTATGAAGCATCAGGCAGACTGCGCTTGAATCCTTACTATTTCGTCAATGGAGACTCGGCCGATCTCGCCGGAGCTCTGGCCACCTTTTGCCCGCCAGACAAGAAGATTATCCATGGCATGGAGGACGCAGCCATGCTTCCCTGTTGCGTAGTGGATTAAGGAAAAGACTGAATTGCGAGTTTGGCGAACCTGGTTGTTCCCAACTTATTCTTCGATTTATTCACAAAGGTGTCTTTGAGGTTGTCAGGGATCGACGCGGTCGTTCATTTTCGGCGGCTTACATGTATCTCAGCGCACTCAAAGCAAACGGATTTAAAAGCTTCGCAGATAAGACCCATCTCCGGTTCGAGCCTGGTGTAACAGCCGTCGTAGGGCCCAACGGTTGTGGAAAAAGCAATATTGCGGACGCGATTCGCTGGGTGCTGGGGGAGCAGAGCGCCAAGGCGCTGCGAGGCGGCAAGATGCAAGATGTCATTTTCGAGGGGACTGATAAACGGAAGCCGCTCAATATTTGCGAAGTGTCGATCATCTTGACGGACTGCGACAAAGAGCTCGGCCAGGATTTCAATGAAGTCGAATTGACTCGCCGCGTACATCGAGACGGGGGGAGCAATTATTACATCAACGGCAAAAGCTGTCGGCTAAAAGATATACAGCGGTTATTTATGGATACAGGAGTGGGGCGTACGTCCTACTCGGTAATGGCTCAAGGTCAGATTGACCAAATCCTGTCATCG
>MDTA01107657.1_pt1 | contig 16175 bp, 15 predicted proteins | sample 811151 | NCBI WGS metagenome assembly MDTA01 (sample SAMN05326648, study PRJNA326480) | marine metagenome | isolation source: seawater | place: Indian Ocean: South | collected 2010 | reverse complement strand
TGACAAAAATCTATATCAAAATCTGGCATTGAAATTCTATCTGGATTTAAAAAACGCTCAAAAATTAAACCAAATCTTATTGGATCTAAATCTGTGATGGATAAACACCACGCAACTAAAGAACCTGCACCTGAGCCCCGTCCAGGTCCAACTGGAATATTGTTGGACTTCGCCCAATTTATGTAATCAGATACAATTAAAAAATAACCAGAAAATTTCATGTTAGAAATCACGGATACTTCATATTCTAGTCTAGATTCATATAATTTTTTTACGTCTTGTTTATTAATTTCATTTCCTAATCGGGGAAAAATAAACTTTTCAAATCTTTCTTTTAATCCTTGCTTAGCTTTGTTTTTTAAAACTTCATTAACATCTTTGTCATTATCAACGAAATGAGGCAAAAGAGGTTTGCTTTTTTTGGGATAATAAGAAAATCTATATTTAAAATTTTGATTATTTTCTAATGCGTCAGGAAGATCTTTGAAAAGTTCAGATAATTCTTTTGATACCATAAAATAATGATTTTCAGAGTACTTTAATCTACTTTTTTCATTTACATAACTTTTTTGACCAATGCAAACATATGCATCATGGGCAGCATATTCATTTTTATTTAAATAAAAAACTTCATTTGTTCCTATTAAAGGAATTTTTAATTCAGAAGCAATTTTAATTAGTTTTCTTTCGAGCTGAGGTTCATGAGATTCATCATGTCTTTGAATTTCAATATAAATATTTTGATAAAAAATTTTTTTTAATTCAGAAATTTTTTTTTCACAGTAATGATCTTTATTCTGTAAAATCAAATCTGAAAAAAAACCTCTGCTACCACCAGCAAACAAAATTATACCATTTGAATATTTTTTTAGTAAATCAAAGGAAATATTTGGTTTAACATCATCATCTTTAAGATTAAGGTAAGATTTAGATGATAACTTTAGTAAATTTTTATATCCTATGTTATTTTTAGCAAATAAGGATATTCTTCCATAAAAAATTTTATTATCAATAACATCTTTAATAAATATATTACTTCCGATTATTGGTTGAACACCAATCTTACTTAGCTCATTAGAAAACTCTAAAGCTCCAGATAAATTTTCATTATCACAGATACCTACTGCAGAAACTTTATTTTTTTTACAGAACTCAGATAATTGATTTATTTTTATTGCCCCCTCACATATTGAATATTGAGAGTGAATTTTTAAATTAATAGCTTCACTTGACATTAATTAAAATTAACATTTCCATTGGAAATTGTTAATTCTAAATCAGACTTATTAACAAGTGATTTGTTATGGGTTGCAAATAAAATTAATGTTTGATTGTCTTTAACACTTTTCAATATGTCTATAATATTTTCAGCATTTTTTGCATCTAGACTACCTGTGGGTTCGTCAGCCAAAATTAATTTTGGTTTATTTATCAAGCTTCTAGCAATAGCAACTCGCTGCTGTTCACCACCAGATAATTCGCTAGGCTTATGATTTAGTCTATTTTCTAACCCAACCCTAGATAATAAAGATTTAGCTAAATTATACGCGTTGATTTTTGTTTCACCTAAATAAAGATTAGGCAACATAACATTCTCCATAGATGTAAGATCAGAAATTAAGTTAAAATTTTGAAAAACTATAGATAAATTTTTTTTTCTATAATTCGATTTTTGTTTTTCATCATAAGAAAATAAATTATCCGACTTTAATAAACTATAGTGACCTTGTTCAGGTCTATCTAAAAGAGCAAGCAGATGTATTAAGGTTGATTTTCCTGATCCTGATGGTCCTGTAAGTGCTACAAGCTTATTTGCGGGTAATTTAATACTCATATTATTAAGTATTACTATATCTTCATTATTATCTCTAAATTTTTTACTAACGTTTTTCAATTCAATTAAGTTATCAATCATTTTTCAAATTTTTTACTGGGTCTAATTTTGATGCACTTATTGCAGGAAAAAAAGAAGCGATTAAAACTATTACAAAAGAAAATAATGAAATTAACAACACTGTGTTATAATTAACATGGGTTGGCAGCTGATTTAAAAAATATATTTCAGATGGAAATATATTAATGTTCAAATATTTACTTAGAAACAATCTAATGTTTTCCAAATTATAAGATATTGAAATACCTAAAAATACACCAAAAAAAATTCCGAGAAATCCAATTGCAGACCCAGAAATAATGAATATTTTACATATTGAGCTTTTTAAGAAACCTATTGATCTTAATATGGCTATTTCCTTTGACTTATTTTTAATCAAAATTGTTAGAACAGAGATTATATTAAAAGCTGCAACGATTATTATTAACGTAAGAATAATAAACATAACATTTCTTTCTACATTAAGTGCATCAAAAAATGTCTTATTTGTATCAACCCAAGAATATATTAAGTTATCTGGATTATTTTTTTTTAAAACGTTTGTAAAAAAAATAGCTTTGTCAGCTAAATTAATTTTTATTTCAATTTCATTTTTTTTTTTTGAAATTAGTTCGCCTTGGTCTAAATTTGTTATTATAAAATTGTTATCAAACTCGTACATACCTGTGTTAAAAATATAATTTACGGTAAAATTAAATTGTCTTGGTATTAAACCAAAAGGTGTAGTTTCGGTATTTTTTGATAAAATAGTTATTACGTCTCCCACATTCAGAGAAAGTTTATTAGCTAGCTCCATACCTATTCCAATCCCATTTTTACTAATTTTACCCCTAACTACTGAATTCTTTAAAAAATAGTTATTTTTTATCTCATCTTGGTGAAAACTTTTGATTAATACTCCTAAACTATTTTTTTTTGTTAATATTAAAGCCTCTGAATTTCTAACTAAGTTAATATCTGTTACTTTAATTTTATTTTCTCTTGAAAGTTTTAAAATCATATTTTTTTCAAGTTTATAATTTCCTTTTGACAAATAAGATATATGTGGCTGATAACTTAGTAATTTATCTAAAAGGTCAATTCTAAAACCATTCATTAATGACATCACAATAATTAAAGTAGCCACACCAAGCATTATCCCAATAAAAGAAAAGTTAGAAATAACTTTCAAAAAACCGTCTCTATCTTTTGGTTTTAAATATCTTGAAATAATTAGAATTTCAGCTTTATTAATCACTATGGTAAATTTCTTTCAACCTATTAACTATTTCGTTTTTTGACAAGATTGCTTTCTCCACACCAAGCTCTTTAAATTCATACTCTTCTTTTTTCATTTTTGAACCAATGATTATTTGATATGGAATTCCAATTAAATCAAAATTTTTAAACTTACTCGAAGGGCTCTCAGAAGTGTCATCTAATATAGGGTCAAAATTATTGCTTTTAAGAAAATTATAAATATCGTTAGATTTTTTATCAACCTCATCACCATTTTTACCTAAATTGATAATGGCGACGTGAAAAGGTGTAATGGATTTTGGCCACTTCATAAATTGATTATTGTACTTAGCTTCAATTATTGCGGCTGGTAGTCTTGAAACACCAATACCATAAGAACCCATTTGTGGGTTTATTTTTTTACCTTCTTTATTATTAATTAAAGCTTTAAGTGATTTTGAATATTTGTCTCCAAAATAGAAAATGTGACCTACCTCAATGCCCCTAGTATGTAACTGGTTTTTTTTTTTCTACTAAGTTATTAAAGTCTATATCACTATGTTTTTCATCTGTTGCAGAATATAATTTAGAATATGTATTTATTATTTTATTTACATTACTTTTGTTATAATCAATGTTTTTAATATTAATATCTAGTAAATTCTTATCTAAAAATACTTCACTTTCACCTGTATCCGTTAAAATTATAAATTCATGAGACAAATCTCCACCTATTGGCCCTGTGTCAGCCTGCATCGGAATTGCTTTAAGATCTAATTTTTCAAATGTCTTTAGATAGGATAAAAACATTTTCTTATAAGAGTATTCTGCATCCTGCTTATTAAGATCAAATGAATATGTATCTTTCATTAAAAACTCTCTACATCTCATCACACCAAACCTTGGTCTTATTTCGTCTCTAAATTTCCATTGAATATGATAAAGCATTAGCGGTAAGTTTTTATAGGACTTTACGTTTTCTCTAAATATCTGAGTAATCAACTCTTCATTAGTTGGTCCATATAACAATTCTCTTTCTTGACGATCTTTAATTCTTAACATCTCTTTGCCGTAATCGTCATCCCTGCCACTTTCTCTCCAAATTTCAGCCGATTGGATAGTTGGCATTAATAATTCAATAGCGCCTGCCTTATTCTGTTCATCTCTAACAACTTTTTCAATATTTTTTAAAACTTTAAAACCCATAGGTAACCAAGAATAAATACCCGATGAAGATTGTCTGATCATACCAGATCTTAGCATAAGTTGATGTGACTTAATTTTCGCTTCTGAGGGGTTCTCTTTAAGAATTGGTAATAGATAATTTGAAAGTTTCATAAAGATAAAATTCTTCTAATGTTTAAAATATCAAAATAATTTAAAAAATAAATGATCGCAAATAATATTGATGTAATGACTGTAGTTATTACTAGTTTTTTGGTAATATTTGGGTTTGCTGGCGCACCTGGGTCAGTACCTTCTATGATATTACCCGCTTCCCTTTGTGAATTAATGTTCCTTGGCAAAATCATAAAAAAAACTAACCACCATAAGATAACAAAAACTACAATTGACCCAATCAATGACATTATAATCTAATAATGTTTATATTTGTAAAAGGTCTTTTAGATATTCTATTTTGAATGATTTTTTTAAGCGAGTTTCTTAAATTATCAATTAAATTGGACTCTTGTTTTTTATTATTTAAAGAATAATTTCTACATATATCAAATATTTTATCTTCAATTTCATATTTAATTTCAATTAATTCATGATCGATCAACGGTAAACCTCTGAGATTAATTATTGGTGACCTTTCAATATCACCGTTTTTAGATACTATTAAAGAAATATCCATTATCCCATTAAAAGAAATATTTCTTCTATCTCTTAAGCTATTTGACTCCTCGTCAATCAATCTATTTCCATCAACTAATAATTTTCCAGAATTAACTCTATTTATCACCTCCGCTTTTCCTGGAAAAATTTTTAATACATCCCCATTTTCAATTAACATTGGTTGATTAATTTTCTTACCTTTTGCAAAATCATAATGTTCTTTCAAATGTCGATGTTCACCATGAACCGGTACAGAAATTTGAGGTCTTATCCAATCATACATCTCATGCATTTCCTCTCTGCCAGGATGACCAGAAACATGTATAAATGCATTTTCTTCTGAAATTACATTAATTCCTCTTCTTACTAATAAATTATGCATAGCATAAAGTTTTTTTTCATTACCAGGAATTATTCTTGAAGAGAATATTACTGTATCATCTGAAGTTATTTCTACGTCAGGGTGATCTTCATTACAAATTCTATTCATTGCTCCTTTGGGCTCACCTTGACTACCTGTACAAAGATACACTATTTTGTCCCTTGGAAACTTATTTGCTTCACGTGGATCAATTGGTAAGTTTATATCCGAAAAATAACCGCATGACTTGGCCGTATTAAATATTCTATACATTGATCGCCCTACCAAACTAACATGTCTTCCAACTTTTGACGCACATTGAAACACAGTTTGCATTCTTGCTGCATTAGATGCAAATGTGGTTACAACAATTCTTTTTTTTTGTTTTTCAAAAATGCTTAACATGCTTTCTTTCACATCTTTTTCTGACCCAGACCTTCCTTCAGTAAAAATATTAGTAGAGTCACATATCATAGCTAAAATACCTTTATCTCCAATTTTTTTTAATTTATTTTCGTTAAAATTGTCTCCCATCATAGGACTTAAATCACACTTCCAATCACCAGTGTGAAAAATATATTTTTTATTATATTCAATTAATAATGCATTAGGTTCTAAAATTGAGTGTGTGAGAGAAATAAGATTTATTTTAATAATTTCTAAATCAATTTTTCCATTTAAAGGAATAATTTTTAGATACTCTTCAATATTAATTTTCCTCTCTTTAAATTTTTCCATTATCAAAGCACCTGTAAAGGGAGTGGCATAAATATTTGTTTTGATATTAGGCCATATATGCACTAATGCTCCAATGTGATCCTCATGACCATGGGTTATAATAATACCGATACAATTATTTTTTTTCTGATAAATAAAATCTGGGTCTGGTATAATTATATCAATGCCTGGCAGGCTTTCTTCTGCAAATGTAATCCCGCAGTCAACAATTATCCATTTATGACGTTCCGATTCACCGAAACCATACAAATTCATATTTGCACCGATTTCTCCCGAACCGCCTAAAGGGCAAAAAATAATTTCATCATTTGATTTCATTAAAAACTTTTTTATTTTCTTTCGCTGTTATTGCTAATCCATGTAAAGTGATATTTTGATTTATAACAGCTTTATAATTTATGCTTTTTTTAAACATTTTTGAATACCCACCTGTTAAAACTACTAAAAATTTTTTTTTTGTTTGGTTAATAATTTTTTTCAAAAGTCCGTTTATTAAACAAGAATAGCCAATATATACACCTGAATTAATTGCTGACTTGGTATCTTTTCCTATCACATTCTTTTGATGTGATATTTTAATTAATGGTAATTTGGCAGTAAATTTATTCAAAGATCTTAATGAAAGATTTATTCCAGGAGCAATTATACCGCCTTGGTAGAAATTTTTTAAGAATACTATATCAAAAGTTGTAGTAGTTCCAAAATCAATAATAATACAATTTTTTTTATAACAACTTAAAGCACCAATTGCATTCACAATTCTATCCGAACCTACCTCGGATTTTTTAGCAACATTAATTATAATTTTTTTTTTTATTATTTTATCTTTAAATTCAAAGACTTTAATTTTATTTTTGTTCAAATTTTTTTTTATAATATCATAAACGTTTGGGACAACAGATGATACAAAACTATATTTAATATTTTTTCCTTTTTTATATTGAATGATTTTAGATATGGTTTTTTTTTTACATGTTATTAAAGATTTGAAATAATTTATTTTATCTGTTTCGATATTGTATGTAGCAATCTTTGTAGATGTATTTCCAATATCTATAAGTAATATCATTTTAAAAATGTTTTATATTTTGTTTTACAAAATTAACAAAGTTCAATTTATTAATTTTTTTTTTAAGATATATTTTTAAACATGTAGTTGCATAATTTTTTATTTTAGGACTACTTACTAAATTTAATCCAATTCCAACAATCAAATACAATTTTTTTTTATATTTTATACTTTCAACCAAAATACCACAAATCTTTTTATTATCGACTAAAATATCATTTGGTTGTTTAACTTTTATTATTTTTTTTTTGAGACCTGTTTTTTTTAAATATTTTAGAATTATTCTTAAACAATTAAATTGTGCTTCATCAATTGTTTTTTGATTTTTTACTTTTTTATATATACTACAAAAAATATTTCCTGTGTTAGATATCCATTTATTACCATACCTTCCTCGTCCTTTAGTTTGTATATCAGAAATTACAATACCTGTGGCTGAAATATTTTGTTTTATTAAATTAATTGAGAAATCATTTGTACTATTAACTTCATCCAAGTAAAAAATATCTGTTGTACTCAAGACTTAACTAAAAACCTTGGACGCAATATCAGTTAAATTTAGTAGAAAAGACGGAACAATGAAATAAAATAAAATTATTAACGTAGACGAAACTAAGGATAACTTCATACCTAAACCTGACATATCATCAAACTTTAATATCTCCTTATCAAAATACATTATTTTAATAATTCTTAGATAATAAAATGCTGAAATGACCGAGCTTATTAATCCTATAATTGCTAAAAGATACATTTCTGACTCTATTACTGCCTTAAAAATATAAAATTTTGCAAAAAAGCCAGCTAATGGTGGGATTCCCGCTAATGAAAACAAAACCATACAAAAGCATAGTGCAATTATTGGATGATTTTTTGATAAACCACGTAGATCTCGAATATCCTCATAATAGATCTTATCACGACTAAAAAACAGAATACATGTAAAAGCCGAAATGTTCATTACAACATAAATTGACATATATGTTAATGTCGCTGAAATACCAACAACAGTTCCTGTTGCTAAACCTGCTAAAGCATATCCTATGTGACTTATCCCACTGTAAGCCATAAGTCTTTTAATATTTGTTTGCCCTATTGCTGCTACGGATCCTAACACCATCGATGCTATTGAAATAAAAATTAATATTGACTTCCACTCCTCTAGAGCTGCTCCGAACGCAACATACAAAATTTGTATAAAGGCTCCAATGCCTGCTACTTTGGGTGCAAGAGCAAAAAAGGCAGTAACGGAGGTCGGAGAACCCTCATAAACATCAGGCGTCCACATGTGGAAAGGAACTGCAGAAATTTTAAATGCTAAGCCTACAAGAATAAAAACTAATCCAAAAATCAAACCCAAGTTATCAACACTAAAATTCTCATTTATAATTAGATAATTTGTTGATCCCGTAAAACCATAAACTAATGAGCAGCCATAAAGAAATAAACCTGAAGAAAGTGCCCCTAAAACAAAATATTTAACTCCAGATTCAGAAGATTTTAATGAGTTACGATCAATTGAAGCGAGAACATAAAGTGACAAAGATTGTAATTCAATACCAAGATATAGACCGATTAAATTATTTGCACTTACCATTATAAACATACCAATTGTAGAACTTAAAATCAAAATCATATACTCAAACTTATCTACTTTTACTCTTTTAAAATATTGACCTACAAAAATTAAAGAAAATACGGAAGCTATCAAAATTATAATTTTTAAAAAGTTAGAAAAAATATTTATACTAAAATTATTATTGAAAATCAAAAGTTGAGTATCAAAGTTTAAATACACAATTGGAATGCATGATAACAATGTAAAGATAGTTCCTTTTTTTATTATTGAAAAAGAATTTTTGATAAATACACCCACAATCAACAAGGTCAACATTACTAACATTAAAAATATTTCGGGATATATATTTTGAAAATCAATCATATTATTTTACATTCGAAACCAATTTTATGTAGTTAAGCATATTTTCAGAAACTTTTTCAGTACTTGAGGAAATTAGATCTAAAAGCAAAGCTGGGTAAAAACCTAAAACTAATGTCATTATAAGCAAAGGTGTTAAAATTAAATACTCTCTTTTGGTTAAGTCACTCAAGCTTTTAATTTGTTCATTTTTTATTTCACCAAAAATAACTCTTCTATAAAGCCAAAGACTATAGCATGCTGAAAGTATTACACCAATCGCTGCTAGAAAAGCGATCCAATAATTAAATTTAAAAGCACCTATCAAAACTAAAATTTCACCAATAAAACCACTTGTTCCAGGTAAACCAAGACTTCCAAGGGTAAATACCATAAACATTATTGCATATTTTGGCATAACATTTACCACTCCTCCGTATTTAGATATTTCTCTTGTATGCATTCGATCATATACTATTCCCACGCACAAAAATAATGCAGATGAAATTATTCCGTGACTTATCATCTGAAAAACACTTCCTTCTATACCTTGCTTATTAAATACAAATATTCCAATTGTCACAAATCCCATATGAGCAACCGATGAATATGCTATCAACTTTTTCATATCTTTCTGAACGAGCGCTACCAAAGATGTATAAATTATTGCAATAATACTAAGTACAAAAACAAAAGGCGCAAAATATACTGAAGCATCTGGGAATAAACCCAGAGAAAATCTAATAAATCCATATCCTGCCATTTTTAATAAAATTGCAGCTAAAATAACTGAACCAGATGTAGGAGCTTCAACATGTGCATCTGGTAACCATGTATGTACAGGCCACATTGGCGTTTTTACTGCAAAAGAAGCAAAAAATCCCAGCCATAAATATTTTTGGTAATCTTTATTAATTTGAATATTAAGAAGTTTTTCAACATCCAATGTCCCAGTATCAAAATATATATATATTATTGATACCAACATAAATATTGATCCAAAAAGAGTGTATAAGAAGAATTTAAAAGCAGAATAAACTCTTTTCTCACCGCCCCAAATTCCAATAATCAAAAACATTGGAATTAATCCTGCTTCAAAAAATAGATAAAATATAAATAAATCTAAAGAGCAAAAAACTCCAATCATCATCGTTTCCATTACAAGCAACGCAATTAAAAATTCTCTCAATCTGTCCTTCACACTATTTATTGTTGCCAAAATACATATTGGTGTGATGAAAGTTGTTAACAATATAAATGATAGTGAGATACCATCTATACCCACTTTATAATTAACAAAATTAATTATCCATTCGTGCTGTTCTATAAATTGAAAGTCTGGATCATTATAATTAAAATTAATTAAAATAAAAATAGAAGCAAAAAAAGTTACTATACTTGTTAATTGAGCAACGTGTCCAGAGGTTTTATCAACAAAATTTTTATCACCTTTGATGAGAAGCAGAAATAAAACTCCGATTAATGGTATAAAAGTCGTTAATGTTAATATTGGTATGTCACTCATACTAGTAAATAAGTAAGTAAAATTGTTAAACCAATTAAAATCACAAATGCATAGTGATATAAATAACCCGACTGAAACAATACAGCACGTTCAGAAATAGATTTGATTATTTTTGCAAAACCATTTGGTCCATAACCATCTATTAATTTAATGTCGCCTTTATGCCAAAAAAAAGAACCTATTGCTTTAGCTGGTCTTGTAAATATAAAATCATAAATTTCATCAAAATACCATTTATTCAGTAAAAAATTATAAAGTGGTAAATTTGAATTTTTTATACTCTCTAATATATTTTCGTTCTTAATATATAAGAAATATGCTCCAACTATTATTAACAACCCAAATATTGGTGTAATGATTAAAAACCAGAGTGGTGGGTGTTTTAAAATGAATTCATCTTTAAAAAATATAGAAGTTCTCCAAAAATCTTGATGATCATTTCCAATAAATAAATCTTTAAAAATAAAACCAGATAAAGCTGCTCCAATAGTTAACAAAAATAAAGGGATCAATATTACTAATGGCGACTCGTGTATATTTTTAAATTTATCACTCTCACCTCGATAATTTCCATGAAATGTTTTGTATATAAGCCTCCATGAATAAATTGATGTAAGTATGGCTGTTAAAACTCCAATAACAGTTGCATAACCACCAAAATAACTATTTGAAAAATAAGCTGCTTCTAAAATTGCATCTTTAGAATAAAATCCAGACAAAAAAGGAAATCCAGTAATAGCTAACGTGCCAATGATCATAAATATATATGTGAAAGGTATTTTTTTATAAATACCACCCATTTTAGTAATATCTTGCTCTTCGTTAAGACTATGTATCACAGAACCTGCACACAAAAAAAGTAATGCTTTAAAAAAAGCGTGAGTAAACAAATGGAATATTGCAATATGATATGCTCCTATTCCAGCCGCAAAGAACATATATCCTAACTGGCTGCAAGTTGAATAAGCAATAATTTTTTTTATATCATTTTGGACTAGTCCTATAGTAGCAGCGAAAAAGGCTGTGGATGCGCCAATTAAAATAATTAAATCTTTTGAAACGTCTGAATATTCAAATAATGGTGAACATCTTACAACAAGAAAGACACCGGCTGTAACCATTGTTGCAGCATGAATCAAAGCTGATACTGGTGTTGGTCCCTCCATTGCATCTGGCAACCATGTATGTAAAAATAATTGTGCTGATTTACCCATTGCGCCAATAAATAAAAATATACATATAAATGTAATTAAGTTACCTTCGATGCCTAAAAAAAATATTTTTTCATTTATTAAACTTGGAATTTTTTGAAAAACATCAGAAAAATTAAGTGATCCCGTATATTTAAAAATCATGAAAACAGCGATAGCCAAACCAAAATCTCCAACACGATTCACTATAAAAGCCTTAATAGCTGCTGCATTCGCTGAGGGTTTTTTAAACCAAAACCCAATTAACAAGTAAGAGGCAAGACCAACACCTTCCCATCCAAAAAAAAGCTGTAAAAAATTATCAGAGGTTACAAGCATCAACATCGCAAAAGTAAATAGTGATAAATATCCCATGAAACGTGGTTTATCGGGGTCATGCTGCATATAGCCAATAGAATAAACATGAACTAAAAAAGAAACCGAAGTCACAACAACTAACATTACTGAAGTAAGTGTATCAATATAAATTGACCAATTTAAATTAAGATTTCCGCTTGAAATCCATTTAAAAATTACAAAATTTAGATCACTCGAACCATTGATAAATAAATATAAATAAACAAATGATAATGCTGCAGATACAAAAACTAAGAAACAAGTAATAAATTGCGATGACAAATCACCAATTTTTCTACCTAACAAACCTGTTATTAAAAAACCTAGTAATGGTGAAAATATAATTAAATAGGCCATGTCAACCTTTTAAAGTATTAATGTCCTCTACATGAATACTTCCTTTGTTACGAAAGAAAACAACTAAAATTGCTAAGCCAATAGCTGCCTCACCTGCAGCAACAGTTAATACGAACATTGTAAATACTTGACCAACAATATCTTGTAAATAAACCGAGAATGCAACCAAATTTATATTTACTGCTATTAAAATTAATTCTACAGACATTAAAAGCACAATCACATTCTTTCTGTTTAAAAATATTCCAATTACTCCAATGGTAAAAATTATAGAAGCTAAAAACAAATAGTGCCCTAATGATATATCAATCATTTAATTTCACCCCTTTAAAATTTTCTACGTCTTCTAATTGAATACTCTCTGATCTTTCTCGAGACACTTGAGATGTAATATCTTGCCTTTTAAGATTATCTTTTCTTCTGTATGTTAATAAAATTGCACCAATCATTGCTACCAATAAAATTAAACCAGAAATTTGAAAGTAATGTAAATACTCGGTATATAAAACATTTCCTATCGCCTCTGTATTGCTTAAATCATTATTTATTTTAATTTCAGATGTTTTTATAAAAGAGTCTCTATACTTCCATGTTCCAATCATTAATCCTATTTCAATTATTAAAATTATTCCAATAAAACCACCAAAAGGTAAATAATTTAAAAAACCAGATTTTAAATCACTATAATTTACATTAAGCATAATAACGACAAATAGGAATAATACCGCGACCGCTCCTACATAAACGATTAAAGTTAACATGCCCAAATATTCTGCGCCCATCATAATAAATAAACATGAAACACTTACAAAATCTAAAATTAAAAAGAATACAGCATGAATTGTGTTTCTTGCTGAAATTACAGCTAACGAGGATGCAATTGTTATAAAAGAGAATAAATAAAAAACCAAACTATGTGCAAACATAATTACCTATATTGTTTATCCAATTTGATATTATTTGCTATTTCAGTTTCCCATCGATCACCATTTTCTAATAGTTTTTCTTTTGTATAATACAATTCTTCTCTAGTTTCAGTAGTAAACTCAAAATTAGGTCCTTGAACAATCGCATCAACTGGACAAGCTTCTTGACATAAACCACAATAAATACATTTTACCATATCAATATCATATCTAGTTGTCTTTCTTGATCCATCATCTTGATGGGGTTCTGCTTCGATTGTAATTGCTTGAGCAGGGCATGCGGCCTCGCAAAGCTTGCATGCAATACATCTTTCTTCCCCGTTGGGATATCGTCTTAATGCGTGCTCGCCTCTAAACCTTGGACTAATTGGACCTTTTTCAAAAGGATAGTTTATTGTAGCTTTAGGTTTAAAAATAAATTTAAAAGCTAGGTACAAACCTTTTACAAATTCACTTAAAAAAATAGTTTTTATTAATCTATTTAACTTCATATTAATTTACAGGTATCATTTCAAAATATACTAAAAAACCAGACACAATTACTACCCAAGCTAGAGAAACAGGTAAAAAAACTTTCCAACCAAGTCTCATAAGTTGGTCATATCTATATCTTGGAACAATTGCTTTAATTAACGCAAAAACAAAAAATAGTAAAAAAATTTTAATTATTAACCAAATGGGTGAGGGTATAACATTTAATGGGTATATATCAATTGGAGGTAACCAACCTCCTAAAAAAAGCACAGAACCCATAGCACACATTAATAATATATTCGCATACTCACCTAACCAAAAAAGAGCGTACATCATACCAGAATATTCTGTTTGATAACCTGCCACTAATTCCGCTTCAGCTTCAGGTAAATCAAATGGCGGTCTATTAGTTTCGGCAAGTGCAGAAATAAAAAAAATTACAAACATTGGAAAAAGTGGAATTGCAAACCAAATTTTTTTTTGGGCTATAACAATATCGATTAAATTTAATGAACCAACGCACAATAACACAGTTACAATAACAAATCCTATAGAGACTTCATAAGAAACCATTTGTGCTGCTGATCTTAAAGCGCCTAAAAAAGGATATTTTGAGTTAGAAGCCCACCCAGCCATAATTATTCCATAAACACCTAAAGATGATACCGCAAATAGATAAAGAATTCCCACATTGATGTTTGTTACGTAAATATTTTCGCCAAATGGGATAACAGCCCATGCTAGGAGCGCTAATGACATTGTAACTACAGGCGCAAGAATAAATATTAATTTATTGGCACCTGCCGGAATAATAATTTCTTTAAATATGTATTTCAAAGCATCAGCAACTGTTTGGAGCAAACCGAAAGGGCCTACTACATTTGGACCTCTTCTAAGTTGCACTAAACCCCAAACTCTGCGGTCTACCCAGACAATCATTGCTACCGCAATTAACACAGGGATGATTAAAGATAAAATTTTTAAACTATCTAAAAAAATTATATTAAAATATTCATTTATCATGTTTTTTAGGCACTAACTTTTTTATTTGCTATCTTTATTTTTTTGCAATCATGCATTGTTTTTGAAGAACGAGCGATAATATTTGTTTGATAATAATCAATTTGATTTAATACTATTTTAAAATCTCTTTTTTCTTTATTATCAAATGTAAGATTAGTATAGTTTAACTCTGGCAACTTATCATATTCACCCAAAGAAGGATATTCACTCACCATTTTTTTTCTAAGTTCGTTAAAATTCTTAAATCCAAGGTCTATATTGTTACTATCTGCAATAATTGAAAAAATTTCCCAATCATCTTTTGCAAATCCTGGCGGATAACTTGATTTGTAAGATTTTTGCACTCTACCTTCTAAATTAACAAAAGACCCATTTTTTTCTGTATAAGATGAAGATGGTAAAACAACATCTGCAATTGTAGAGTTTTCGCCACCATGAGATCCTTGATAAATGATAAATTGATCATCTTTTTTGTCAATTGAGACTTCATCACAATTTACTAAGTAAAGAAAATCTGAATTGTAAACTTGTTTTAAATTTTTACTTTGTAAACCTAATTTTAATGATCCAACATTTGATGCAAATTGATGAAGAATGTTAAAACCATTTAATTTGTTAATTTTTTTTAATAAATTTTTAGCAGACGATATTACATAACCTGAAATATCTGATGTTAATGCGCTTTCTCCAACTATTATAGCTGGGTTTTTTGCCTCTTTTAACAGTTTAGACTCTGCAATTTTATTATTAATTAAGTCATCTAAAAGAGAAATATTATTTCCAAGTATTTTATAGTAATAATTTTGATCACCTGGGTCTCCAATAGAAAAAACATTACAACCACTATTTACTGCTTTTCTTATCCTATAATTTACAATTGTTGCCTCCAATCTTGGATTACAACCAATTAATAAAATAAAGTCACACTGGTCAATTTTGTTTATAGAAGTATTGAATGTAAAATTAAATTCGTCTGATGTATCAAATAAAATATCTTTTTGACGAAAATCAACTAATTGAGAGTTGTAAAGTTTATTAAATAATTTCTTGAATGCATATCCCGTTTCCAAATCGACCAATTGACCTATCAAACCTCCAAAATTTTTTTTGTTTTTAGAATTTTGATTAATATATTCTATTGCCTCACTCCATGAAACAGAGTGATATTTCCCGTTTTTTTTAATATATGGTGTATCGATTCTATTATTTAATAAACCATCGCATGCATATCTGGTTTTATCTGAAATCCACTCTTCATTTATATCATCGTTTATTCTTGGCAAAAC
>MDTA01186071.1_pt1 | contig 16177 bp, 13 predicted proteins | sample 811151 | NCBI WGS metagenome assembly MDTA01 (sample SAMN05326648, study PRJNA326480) | marine metagenome | isolation source: seawater | place: Indian Ocean: South | collected 2010 | reverse complement strand
TTTTCTTCCACCACCACATAAAATATTTGTATAATTTCCAATTTTTTGAGAAATGATATTAACAGTAAATTCGGTAAGAGTGGCTGCCCCGTCTTCCAAAGAAAGTCCTCTTGCAAAAGAAAGATCAAAATCTTTTATATCATATGACTTGTAATTAAATATTTCACTGTGAATAAAGTTTTCCATAGCCTGCTCTAAAATTATTTCATTTATTTTACCTCTAGAAGCTATTAATCCTTTGTCATCATATTTTTTTTTTGAATTATTTCTTATCCATTTATCAATAAGACAATTTCCTGGTCCTATGTCACAACTATACATTTCATCTTTTTCATTAAATAAAGTTATATTTGTAATTCCTCCAATATTAACAAAAGAAATAGGTGTGGAAATTTTTTTAATTTTTTTTATGAGTCTGTGGTATATTGGGGTTAAAGGTGCACCTTGTCCCTCATGCTTTAAGTCATTTTCCCTAAAGTTAAAAACAACGTTTTTTTTTAAAAGCTGAGATAAAAGTCTGCCATTTCCTAATTGTTTTGAAATTTTTAATTTTGGATTATGTAAAAGTGTTTGACCATGGAGTCCAATTACATTTATTGAGGGTATCTGCTTTATCATTTCTTTTGACACCATTGAATGAAAAATTGTAATCTTTCTCTCTAATTCATCAATTTCTTTTTTATTTTTTTTTAAATCATTTAAGTTATTTATTTTTTCATTAATTTTATGGATTTCTTTTGTTAAAGAGTTATTGTATTCAAAATACTTATCCGTAATAAGTTCACACTTATTTTGACCATCCGAAGTGATTACAGAAGCATCTACACCATCGCCGGAAGTTCCGCTCATTAATCCTAAAGATGTGAATTCTTTATTCATATTTGTATTTATTTATATCAATTTTAGTATAATAGTAGATCTAACACATTTATTTGTATGAAAAATGACTTTTTATCAGAGATGGAGGCTAGGGGCTTTTTAAACCAGTGCACTGATTTAAAAAAGTTAAAAGAAATAACTCAAAATAATGCCATAGCTGCTTATATCGGTTTTGATTGTACTGCATCAAGCCTTCATGTTGGAAGCCTTTTGCAAATTATGATTTTAAGACTTTTGCAAAAACATGGTCATCGTCCAATTGTTTTATTAGGTGGGGGCACAACTTTAATAGGTGATCCATCTGGTAAAGATTCGACTAGAAAAATATTAAATAAAAGAGAGATAAAAAAAAACATTATCGGAATCAAAAAGATTTTTAATAAATTACTTTTTACGACGAATAAAAAAACAAAACCTATCTATGTTGATAATTTTTCCTGGTTAGGTGGACTTAAATACATAGATTTTTTAAGAGATATTGGAAAACATTTTACCATTAATAAAATGCTGACTTTCGATAGCGTGAAATTAAGATTAGAAAGAGAACAATCATTAAGTTACATGGAATTTAATTACATGATTTTACAGGCTTTTGATTTTTATCAATTATTTAATAAGCACAATTGCATCTTGCAACTTGGCGGTTCTGACCAGTGGGGAAATATTATAAATGGAGTAGAGCTTGTAAGGCGTGTTTTAAAGAAAGAGGTTTATGGACTGACTACTCCCCTAATAACTCTTTCATCTGGTGTTAAAATGGGAAAAACTGAAAAAGGTGCAGTTTGGTTAGATAAAAATTTATTTTCTGCTTATGAGTATTGGCAATTTTGGAGAAATACTGATGATCAAGATGTTAAGAAATTTTTAAGGTACTTTACGGAAATAAAAGAAAATGATCTATCAGAATTAGTTGAAAATGAGAAAGATATTAACCAATTAAAAAGAATACTCGCCAATGAAGCAACAAAAATTCTTCATGGCGAAAAGTCAGCACTTGAATCTGAAAAGACAGCTAATGAAACATTTAAAAAAGGTGGGGTTGGAAAAAATTTGCCTGAATTCAATATTTCAAAATCAAAACTAGAAAAAGGAATTGATATTATTGATCTTCTTTACTCAAATAAAATTGTATCTTCAAAAAGTGAGGCACGTAGAGCTATAAAGGGAAGAGGTATTAAAATTAATAATGAGATTATTTTAAATGAGAAAGAAATGATTAGTACAAGTAATATTAAAGAAGATATAATAAAAATTTCCTATGGGAAGAAAAAACACTATTTAATTAAAATTAACTAATTATTTTTTTCTTTTTTTCTTTTTTCTAATGCTCTTGTAATAAATCTTGGTGTTAATGTTTTAATAGGATTGACGGTTGTTTTAATTTTACCTGGAGGACCTTTCATTTTAAAGCTCACGCCAAAAACTCCTTCGCCAACCTCTTTGCCAATTAAAATCTCACCAAGGACTGGAATTTTAGAGATAAGTTTATTAATTTCTTTTGCTGGAACCATTGTTCCTCTTAAACTTGTTAAGCCAGTATCTTTTTCCACATAACCTTCCATTAAAATTGTTAAACTCGGACCAACTGCATAAATTTCTTCTATTAGTCTTAATTTTTTATCTTCCTTCAACTTTATTTCTAAAGATTGAAATTCAAGACCTTTACCTGACAATAAAATTTCTAAGCCTCTCAAATCTGCTAAAGCCAGAAGCTTAGCAAAAGCAGGAGCATTCATTACTTTAAAATTTTTAAGTTGTAAATTTGAATGACCCTGAATGTCGTCATAAATCGAAGTAAACAAAAGTTGACCCCCTTCAATACCGTTAAAAAATTTTAAATCTGAAAGTAAAAATTTTGGTAAGTCAGAATAAATTTCAAGAACTCTCTTTTTTTCTTTTTTATTTTGTACTAAAGAAATATCTAGGAATTGATTTTTACTAAATTCACTTTTGGAAGAGATTTTTACAAACTTTCCTTTTTCTATTTTTCCAATTAAATTAAAATCATTTAGAGGAACATTTAGTTTTTTTGTAAGGATTTTTTTAAAACTTATGTTTATATCTTTAGAAACTCTTCTAAACGTATTATCTTTATTTTTATCCTCACTTAAATTTTTGATAAGGTTTGTAGCATCGAATTTTTTACCTGAAATCGATATTTTTTTTGAGATTTTTATCGTAAAATCATTATTTTCTCTATTATTTTGAAAAGTTTTAACTCTTATCAGGTCCAGTTTTTTAAATTTATTATTTTGATCTAATATTAAATTATTAATTGAGATTAAATTTTTATCCTCCTTGAATTGAATCTTTCTTAATTGTATTTCATTTTGTTTAAGTATGAAATTAAGTTGTATATTTGCAGTTTTGTCTTTTTCTTTATTGTAATTGATAATGTCAATCAAAAAATTTTCTTTTAAATCGATATTAAACTCAAACTCTTTTTTTGATTTATAAAAACTATTTTTAACTTTATATTTTTCAAATGATGAGACATCGTTTATTTTATAAATACCTTCAGAAAAGATATTTAAAGGGGAGCCAAAAGTCTTATCAATATTAATAATACCTTTGCCAAAAGAGATTTTATCTAACTCATTTTCAAGAAAAAAAATTTTTTTAGGTTTTTTAAAAACAAGAGATGAATTAAGAATATCTGACTTAATATCAAATTGATAATTATTAACTTTCAAGGTTTTATCAAGTTCTACTTTAAATTTTTTAATAACTGAGGCCTTCAAATTAAAATCTTTGATTTCCGAGGGTATTTTTAAATTTGATAAATCATTACTTAAATTTTTAATTTGATCCCGATTTAAATCTATTTTGGATGCCAGAGTGCCATCGATAAAGTAGCTTTTATCCATATCGATGTTCAATGATCCATTATCAATAAATATTTCCTTGTAGTTAAATGAAATGCCATTAAATAAAATATTTTTGTTATCAGCAATAAAATTTAAATTAATATTTTTAAACTTATTCTTAAAAACATTAATTTCTGCATTATTTAAAACACCTTTTAATTGATAATCAAACTTATTTTCTTTTAGGTAGTCTAAACTTAAATCTCCTTCGACAGAACCATTTTGAAAATTTTTAATAATAAAACTTTTAAAATTTGACGGTTTTGTTTTTAAAATCATTTGTTTCAAGTCTTTGATTTCAATTTCGTCAACTTTAACATTTATTTTTTCAATCTTTACTTGATTAGTAAATAATGAAAAAAAATCTACAAAAATTTTAAATTCATTTATTGGAACTTGAATGTTTTGATATTCTACTGCTGGTTTTTTTGTACTTAAGAATAAACTTAAGTCCTGTACATTTATTTTAATTCTAATTTTATCTAAATTAACTTTTAAATCTTTATTAAAGTTTTCAATTTTATTTGAAATAACAATATTAAATTTATCTGTCTCATACCCTTTAGTTGACAAAAAAAATATAACAGTAACTAAAATTAAGAATAGTAGTATAAATATTGAAAAAAATGTTTTTTTCATTTAATTTTTTATTAAACCTGCTTCAATAAATTCATCTATATTTCCATTTAAAATATGTTCGGGATTAGTACTTTCAACTCTATTTCTGAGATCTTTCACCATTCTGTATGGTTGCAAAACGTATGATCTTATTTGATGACCCCAACCTATATCTGTTTTAGATTTTAAATTTTTTTGACTTTCTAGTTCCCTTTTTTGTATTTCAAACTCGTATAATCTAGCTTTAAGCATTTTAAAACAGGTCTCCTTATTTTTATGTTGAGATCTTTCATTCTGACATTGAACAACAATTTTTGATGGTATGTGTGTAATTCTTACAGCACTATCAGTTGTGTTGACATGCTGACCGCCTGCACCACTAGATCTATAAGTATCAATACGTAAATCCTTTTCATTAATTTCGATATTAATTGAGTCATCGACTGCAGGGTAAACCCAAATACTTGCAAAACTTGTATGTCTTCTTGCACCGCTATCAAAAGGAGAAATTCTCACCAATCTATGTACTCCAGACTCATTGCGCATTAGGCCATAAAGATAATCACCAGATACTTTTAAAGTTGTTGATTTAATTCCAGCCTCATCACCTTTATGCTCACTTATAATCTCGTATTTAAAGAGTTTCTTATCAAACCACTTAATGTACATTCTTCGCAGCATTGAGGCCCAGTCCTGACTTTCAGTACCTCCTGCTCCTGCATGAATTTCAAGATAAATATCCAAATGATCGTCCTGTTTTGATAAAAAACAGCTTATTTCGTTTTTTTTGACTTCTTTTCCTATTTCAATTAATTTTTTTTCACAATCTTTTAGTATCTCTTGATTATTTTCCTCAAGCCCCAATGAGTAAATTTCTTTTAAGTTTTTAATCTCATTAAGAGAGTTTTTAAAAGATGAGACCATTTTTGTAAAAAGGTTTTTTTCTTTTACATTTTTTTTAACTTTAGACTGATCTTTCCAAAAGTTTTCACTTAAACTTTCCTTTTCAAGAATATTAATTTTTTCCTCAATTTTATTTTTTTCAAAGATACCCCCTTATATTTTCTAGGGATTTTTGAATTAAAGATATTTTATTTTCAAAATTTTCCATTAATAGAATTGTCTAAATTTTATTAATTTATCATAATTATTTATATTATCTAAATTTTTATTTGAAGAAGTGTTTATATCTTCTGTTTTGAAAGCTTCAATAATTGATTTTTTTTCGCCAAAATTTTCTTTCTTGCCATTATCATAATTAATTGGTGCAAAATAAACTCCATTTGGAATTTTGAAATTCTTGAAATCCTGTTTGAACATAGCGCCTTCAACAAAACTTTTAAAGACTGGTAGAGCAGCTTTGGACCCGGTTTCATATTTTCCCAATGACTCCGGGTTATCAAAACCTATATAAACCCCGATTACTAAATTTGAATTATATCCAATAAACCAAGCATCAAAGTTATTATTGGTTGTCCCAGTTTTTCCTGCTATTGGCACTTTAAGATCTCTTAATTTTTTTCCTGTTCCTCTTTTAACAACCCCTTCCAAAATAGAGGTCATTTGATATGCCGTTTCTTCACTGAAAACTTTACTATTATTTTCTTTAATTTTAGGAAAATTTTTTGAATTGTTTACTAATCTATCGCAACCAACACACTGTCTTTTTTCAGAGTTGAATATTGTTTTTCCTCTTCGATCCTGAATTCTATTTATTAATTTTGGGTTTACTTTATTCCCCCCATTAACAAATGCAGCATAAGCAGATGTTAACCTTAATAAAGTAGTCTCAGCTGAACCGAGTGAAACAGACAGTAATTCAGGAATATCTTCATAAATTTCTAAATCTTTCGAAAGTTTTAAAATTTTATCTATACCTAAATTTTCAGCTATTCTAACTGTCATTAAGTTTCTTGAATATTCTATTCCTTTCCTTAGCGTTGTTGGTCCATAAAATTGTTTTCCGTAATTTTCAGGTTTCCAATTTTTTAAACCATATCCTTGTTCTGCGATGAAAGGAGCATCCAGAATAATAGTATTAGGAGAATAATTGTTTTCCAATGCAGCAGCGTATACAAAAGGTTTAAATGCAGATCCAGGCTGACGCTTTGCCTGAGTTGCTCTATTAAATTCACTTGATTTAAAACTAAACCCTCCGACCAAAGCTTTTACTTGACCAGTAAAAGGTTCTAAAACTACTATTGCACCATTTACTTTAGGATATTGTTTTAAACTCCAAGAGTTATTGCTATTTTTTTTTACAAAAATTACATCTCCAATTTTAAATCTATCTTGAACTTTTTTTTTAATTGCCCATTTAAATTGATCTTTTAAAATCTGCCCACCAAATTCGTTTTTGAAATCTTTAAAAATGATCTTGTTGTCTAAGACTTCTGTTATTTCAACAAGTTTCCAATTTAGCGTTGGATCAATTTTTAAATTTCCTACCTTTTTTTCCCAATTAATTTTTTTTGTATTAGTAATTGGTCCTCTATAACCGTGCCTTCTGTCGTATTTTTCAATACCTTCTCGTAAAGAATTTAAAGCTTGAATTTGGTAATTAACGTCCAACGGGGTATTTATTGATAACCCTTCTTCGTAAAGTTTTTTAAATCCATAATTTTCTTTTATTATCCTTCGCACTTCTTCAGAATAAGAATTGGCTTCATTTAAAAGCTTAATTTTTCTTTTTTTTAATTTAATATTTGTATTTTTAAACATTTTAAACTCATCTCCAGATATAAATTTATTTTCTTTCAAATTTTTTAAAACAAAGTTTCTTCTTTTTTTTGCCTCTTCTTTGTATTTGAATGGATTATATTTGCTTGGAGCTTTAGGTAGTGCAGCTAATAAAGCTGACTCGGAATAATTTAGTTCTTTTACCGACTTATCAAAATATTCTAAACTGGCCGCTGCTATTCCGTAAGTACCTTCCCCAAGATAAATTTGATTTAAATAAAGTTCTAAAATTCTTTCTTTTGTATAAGCCTTTTCAATTCTAAAAGACAAGATTGCCTCTTTAATTTTTCTTCTAAGTGATACTTCATTTGTAAGAAGGAAGTTTTTTGCTACTTGTTGAGTAATTGTTGATGCGCCCTCTAATCTTTTATCATTGAGTATATTTCTTACATTATTCACTGTAGCTCGTACAATACCTTTAGCATCGATACCTGGATGACTAAAAAAATTTTTATCTTCGGCGGATAAAAATGAATTAATTATCTTTTTTGGGATTGCGTCATACGGAATAAAGATTCTCTTTTCTACTGCATACTCTGCAATAAGAACCCCATTTTTGGCATAAACTCTACTTGAAACTGGAGGTTGATATTTTGCTAATTTTTTATAATCAGGAAGACCAGCTGAAAAATACCAAAATGCTGAAAATATAATTAGACTAAATAAAACAAAAAAAACTATTGTTATTTTTAGTGAGATATCTACAAATTTTTTCATTTTATACCAATAAGTATCACATTTAATTTGGCTTTCTTATGGCATTATTTACTTTTTAAATATATCTTTATTAAATATAATTTTGTATAGTTAATTATGAAAAAAACTAATCAAATTTTAATGAAAATTACCCAAAGGAATTATTTTACATGGAAAAGAATTTATATATTGATGCTTCGCATCCAGACGAGACTAGAGTTGTTCTTAAATCAGGTTCACTTATTGAAGAATATGAATACGAAGATAAGAATAAGATAAATTTTAAAAATAACATTTATCTTGGAACTGTAAGTAGAGTTGAGCCTTCCCTTCAAGCAGCCTTTGTAAATTTTGGAAGAGTAAGACACGGCTTTCTTGCTTTTAACGATATTCAATCAGATTATTACCAAATTCCCACGGAGGATAAAGAAAGACTTCAGGAAGCTGAAGAAAAAATAAGAGAAGAACTTAAAAATATTAAAAATGACGAAAAATCGTCTGATAATGATAAGGTCGAAATCGAAAATGCTTCTGAAAATAATGAAAATCAAAAAGCAAGTGAGGAAAAAAGTAATAAAAATTATAGGGAAAAACTTAAAAATACTTACGGTTTAAAAAAATATAAAATACAAGAAGTTATAAAACCTGGTCAAGTAATTCTGATACAGGTCATTAAAGAAGAGAGAGGACAAAAAGGAGCTGCTTTAACTACTTTTATTTCCCTTGCGGGTAAGTATATGGTTTTGATGCCTAATACTCCTAAAGGTGGTGGAATATCAAGAAAAATTTTTAATTCATCTGATAGAAACAAAATTAGATCGATATTAAACGAAATACAAATTCCTAAAACAATGGGTGTGATAGTCAGAACTGCTGGAGCAAATAAAACAAGAAATGAAATAGAAAAAGATTTTCAGAATACTTTAAATACATGGGGTCAAATTAAAGATAAGGCTGTTGAGTCTAATGCTCCTTCGCTTATTTATGAAGAAGGAGATATTATTAAAAGAGCACTCAGAGATATTTATGATAATGACACCAAAAGTGTTTTCGTTGATGGTAATGAAGGTTACCAGAAAGCAAAATTATTTATGAAAGAACTTGTTCCCAAGAATGTAAAATTTATAAAAAAATATAGAGGTAAAATACCTCTGTTTCACGATGTAGGTATTGAAGAGCAACTTAATAAAATTTTCGAACCAACAGTAAAATTAAGGTCTGGGGGTTATTTGGTAATAAACCCCACAGAGGCATTGGTGGCTATAGATATAAATTCAGGTCAATCGACAAAACAAATCAACATTGAAAAGACCGCTTTAAATACAAACTTAGAAGCCGCAGAAGAAATAGCAAAACAAATTAAAATCAGGGATTTATCTGGTCTCATAGTCATAGATTTTATTGATATGATGAATTTTTATAACAGAAGACTAGTTGAAAAAAAGATGCGAGAAAGCATAAGAAAAGATCGAGCAAGAATTCAAGTTGGAAAGATAAGCTCATTCGGTTTACTTGAGATGACAAGACAAAGATTAAGAGAAGGTTAGATTAAATGGGAAACTAATTTGTCTTTAGAATCTTTTTCCCAAAAAATAATAAAAAAAATTGAAACTCTTGCTTTTACTAACAGTAAAATTAAAACAATTAATGTATCAATTGCTGACAAAGTTCAACTCTATATCGACAAAGCTTTTAAAAAAGAAATTCAATACTTCCAAAAAAAATATAGCTATAAGATCAATTTTTTAAGTGAAAAAGATTTAATCATACCTGAGTATAAAATTTTATTACTAAATAAAAATAAGAAAGTATTAAATAAAGTAGAAAATATAAGTAAAATTAAAACTCCAGAATTAATTAATAAAAATAAACTTTTAAACAAAAATGATTCAAAATCTGAAAAAGTAGTAAAAATTTCTAATAAAAAAAATGAAAAATCGAAAAAAAATAATTTTAAAGGTAAGAAAAATACAGTCAGAACTTTGTGGGTTAGAAAAAAAAAAGTGAGCTAAATAATTCCTTTTGAAGGAGAGCTGGCTTTAGCAAAAAAACTTTTCTTCATTCTTCCAGCTAAAAAAGAATTTCTACCCGAAATAACGGCGTCTTTAAAAGATTTAGCCATCAAAATTGGTTTTTTTGCATTTGCAATTGCACTATTAATTAAAACCCCATCACAACCCATCTCCATTGCGATAGTTGCATCTGAAGCAGTTCCGATACCGGCATCAATTAAAACCGGCACTTTAGATTGTTTAATGATTAAGGAAATATTTAATTTATTTTGAATTCCCAAACCTGATCCTATTGGTGACGCTAAAGGCATTATCGCGGAAGCCCCGACATCTTCTAACTGTTTTGCTATAATTGGATCATCAGTACAATAAACCATTACTTTAAAACCCTCTTTAACTAAAGTTTTAGTTGATTTAATTGTTTCAATCATATTTGGAAATAAAGTTTTTTTATCCGCGAGAACCTCTAACTTAACAAGTTTCCAACCACCCATTTCTCTAGCCAATCTTAATGTTCTCAACGCCTCTATTGAATTAAAACAACCTGCAGTGTTTGGGAGATAAACGATCTTTTTGGGATCAAGATAATCCATCAATAGTGGTTTTTTTTTATCAACAATATTAACTCTTCTCACCGCAACAGTAACTATTTCAGCTCCTGATGCTTTAACAGCTAATGCTGTTTGCTTAAAACTTTTATATTTTCCTGTACCTACAATTAATCTAGATTTAAATTTTTTTTTGTCTATTATTAAATGATCTCTTGTCAACTTTATCCTCCGCCAATAAAATGCACTATTTCAATTATATCTTCATTTTTTACAAATTTTTTTTTATACATTTGCTTTGGAATAATTTCACCATTTAACTCTAAAGCTATTTTTTTTTTGTCTAATTTATATTTTTTTAACAGGTCAGAGACATTAATTTTTTGCTTAATATTGATCTTTCTACCGTTTATTTGTATTTTTGCCATAATTAAGTTATTTAAATATCTTATATCAAATTTATGAAAAAGAAAATTCTAGTCATTAACGGACCAAATTTAAACCTTTTGGGAGAAAGAGAAAAGGATAAATATGGTAGCACGTCTTTAAAGGAGATAGAGGGCCAGTGTTTGAATTTTTCAAAAAAAAATAATTTGACACTCTCTTTTTTTCAATCAAATATTGAGGGTGAGATTATTAACGCAATACAAGAATCAAGAAAAAATATGGATGGATTAATTATTAATGCTGGTGGATATACTCATACCTCAGTAGCAATACACGATGCTTTAAAGCTTTTAAAAATACCTATCATTGAATTGCATATAACAAATATATATAATAGAGAAGATTTTAGGCATAAATCCTTAATTAGTAAATTAGCTACAGGAATAATTTGTGGATTTGGAATTAAGGGATATATTATGGCTCTTGAAGCAATAAAAAGTAATTTAGAGAATGAAAATAGATAAAAAATTAATTAAAGAATTAGTCAATAATTTAGATGAATTCAACTTAACAGAGTTAGAATATCAAGATGGCACAACAAAAATAAAAGTATCAAAGGCTTCTAAATCAAATGTGGAATTAGCCAAGCCAAGTACTGTTATGCCAAGTAATAAAGCTGTTTTAAGTAATAATGAAGAAGAAGGTATCAGAATTAAGTCGCCAATTATTGGCACTGCGTATCTAGCCTCTGAGCCTGGAGGTAAAAAATTTGTTGAAGTTGGTGATAAGGTTAAAAAGGGACAAACTATTATGATTGTTGAAGCTATGAAAACTATGAATCATGTTGCATCAACAAGTGATGGAGTAGTAAAAAAAGTTTTAGTCAATGACGGTCAGCCTGTAGAATTTGGTCAAACATTAGTTCTCCTTAAATAAAAATGTTTAAAAAAGTATTAATAGCCAATAGAGGAGAAATCGCTGTAAGAATTATCAGAGCATGTAAAGAATGGGGCATATCAACCGTAGCAGTGCACTCAGATGTTGATGCAGACTCTATGCATGTAAGATTGGCTGATGAAAGCGTCTGTATCGGTTCACATCAACCTCAAAATAGCTATCTTAACATATCATCATTGATGTCTGCAGTTGATTTGACTGGAGCCGAAGCAATACACCCAGGTTACGGATTTTTATCAGAAAACTTTAAGTTTGCTGAAGTTGTAGAAAAACATGGAATAAAATTTATAGGTCCAAGCGCTGAAATAATAAAAAAAATGGGAGATAAAATTGAAGCAAAAAAAATAGCGAAAGATAAAGGTTTACCAATTATTTCAGGATCAGATGGGTCGGTAAAAAATATTAAAGAAGCGAAAAAAATATGTGAAAATATAGGGTATCCAGTACTAATAAAAGCTGCTGGTGGCGGTGGTGGAAAAGGAATGAAAATTGTTGAAAAGGAAAATGACTTGGAAAATCTATTTTTAACTGCAAAATCTGAAGCTCAAAAATATTTTGGAAATGATGAATTATACATTGAAAAATATTTTAAAAATCCAAGACATATAGAAGTACAAATTATGTCAGGTAAAAACCGAACCGTTCATTTGGGTGAGAGAGATTGTTCTGTTCAGAGAAGACATCAAAAGCTAATCGAAGAAACACCTAGTCCAGTTCTCAAAGAAAATGAAAGAGTTGATCTTTTAACAAAGACAGTAAAAATGGTAGAACAAATTGGCTATGAAGGTGCTGGTACAGTAGAATTTATCTACGAAAATGGAAAATTTTATTTCTTAGAAATGAATACAAGGGTTCAAGTTGAACATCCTGTAACCGAAGTTCAAACTGGAATTGATATTGTCAAAGAGCAAATGTGGGTAGCTTTTTCAGGTAATACTGCACTAAAGCAAAGTGATATTGATCCAAGAGGACATTCAATAGAATGCAGAATTAATGCTGAGGATCCAGCTAAAAACTTTCAGCCTAGTCCTGGAACAATTAAAGTATGTCATCAACCATCTGGATTTAGAACAAGAGTAGATGGATCTATTTTTCAAGGGTGTAAAATTACCCCGTATTATGACAGTTTAATTGCAAAAGTCATATGTAAGGGGAGAAATAGAACTGAGGCTATTCAAAGAACTCTTAGATCTTTAGATGAATTCGTTTTAGAGGGAATCACAACTACAATCGATTTACATAAAAAAATTTTAAATCATAAAAAATTTATCGATTCTGACTTTGATACTAATTGGCTTAGCAAAGAAAAATTTTTTTAAACATTCTCACAACTCACAAGCCAAATATCATAAACTGGATGATCTAAAGGTTGAAGGTAGGGTGTTGAAGAAAAAGTCCAACCATTAAAAACAAATATTTTCTCATTGTTTGTATCGGATACATCTTTTACTTGAATATACGCCGCTTCATCTTTTTTATCTTCTGACTCAACTTTTCCACATTTAATTACCTTAATCTCAAGAAGTCCGAATCTTTTAATTTCTCCTAGTTTGAGGCTTATGTTGGATGTCTTAGCTGTAATTTTATCAAGGCCAATCAAATTTACCTTTGTCATTTTCTCTTTATTAATTTGGCCTTTTTTGTCTTTTAAAATAGACCGATTATTCAAATTGTCTTTTTCAGAAGAAATTTCCTCTTCTTCAAAACTAGGTTTTAAATTCTCTAAATTTATAAGCGGAACAGTTGATATTTTTTCGTTAGCATAAAGTTTTATCGAAAATAAAAGAGATAATACAACAAAAAAAAATTTAATTTTTCCAAGACTCATATTTTTTTTTTATCTTATTGTTAAGTATCTTGCTGGGACTATAACTTTTATCTGTTCCTGTAAGATTTTCTTTACGTTTTTTTTGCCAATTAAAATTTTGACTCTCTTTTTTTGGTATTTCGTCAACTGTATGATGAATCCATAAATACCACTCACCTGGAATCTTTGAGGCTTCTACTGAACTTGAGTAGACAACCCATCTTTCATCTTTTTTACTTTTATAGTACTTATTTCCTTGTTCATCTTTTCCAATTAACTTTCCAAAAAATAATGTTTTAAGTAGCGTCCCAAGGGTTTGTTTGTTCCACCAAGTAAAAATAAGTTTTAAATTTATCATTTATGTAAAATCCACACAATTTTAAATTGTATCATTATATTATAGACACTTACTACATATGTTATATACCTTCAATATCAAGATTCCTTATTAATTATGAAAAAATTTGTTGTTGAAACTTATTATACATGTACGTTCAAAACAGTTCATGCTTTAGATGAGCTTAATGATTCTGAGCTATCAAAAATAGATAATAGAACTGACGGCGAGGTAGAGGTCATTGAGGTAAAATTAAATAATCGAAAAACTAAAAAGACTGGTGAAAAATCTAAAAAAGAAATTGTAAATAAGGATAGTAAAATTAAACCTATTATTCAAAACATTTCTAATACAATATCAAATAAGCCACAGATTAAGTCAGAACCTAATATCAAAAATAAAACTTACATAAAAACTAGGTTTAAAATGCCGGATAGAAGAAAAGGTTATATTCAAAAGGTTTCAATAGGAGAACACAAAGTATATCTTCACACAGGTGAATATAATGATGGAAGAATTGGTGAGATATTTATAGATACCAATAAAGAGGGAGAATTGGTTAAATCGCTAATGAATAATTTTGCCATAGCAATTTCTTTAGGACTTCAATATGGGGTGCCTCTAGATGAATTTGTTGATGCATTCATAGATACTAAATTCGAGCCGTCTGGTAAAGTCGATGGTAATGACAGAATACTTAGTGCAACATCAATATTAGATTATGTTTTTAGAGAATTAGCAATTTCTTATCTTGGAAAAGAAGAACTTGCACATACACCTTCAATCGCAAGTAACGTTTCCATAAGCAATGATCAGACAGACGATAAATTTTTGAAAATAGTGAAAAATATCGCTTCAAAAGGATTTGTTAGAAGTAACTATGAAGAAAAACTTGTCGATCTCAGTGATATAAGAATTAATCTTAAATCTAAGAATTAGATTTTTTTGAAACAATTTTGATACCAAGTTCTTTCAATTGCTTTTCCTATACATCGGATGGGGCACCCATTAATAAATCTTGAGCATTTTGATTTAGTGGAAATAATGTTACCTCTCTAATATTTTTTTCATTTGCCAATAGCATAACTATTCTATCTATACCAGGAGCCATTCCTCCATGAGGAGGAGCGCCATATGACAAAGCGTTTATCATTCCTGAAAAATTCTTTTTTACCATTTCTTTTGAGTATCCGACCTTTTTAAAAACTTTAAATAAATATTCTGGCAAATGATTTCTAATTGCTCCAGATGAGAGTTCATAACCATTACATACCAGGTCATACTGGTATGCTAAAATTTTTAAAGGATCTTTATTGTCGAATTCCTCCATATTTTCTTGAGGCATTGAAAATGGATTGTGACTAAAATCAATTTTTTTTTCTTTTTCATCGTAATGATACATTGGAAAATCGGTTATCCAACAAAAAATAAATTTTTTTGTGTCTATTAATTTTAATGTATGTCCAATTTTTTGCCTAGCTAATCCAGAGAATTTTTGGGCTTCTGAAAGTTTATTACAAACAAAAAATAAAGAGTCATTTGCAGTAATTTTACAATCTTGTATGATTTTAGATATTGCTTCCTCTTTAAAAAACTTAGCTATTGGACCCTTACCTATGATTTTGTTATCTTTTTTTTCAAATGTCATATAAGCCATTCCGCTTGCCCCCTCAGAAATTGCCCAATTATTAAGATTATCAAAAAAACTTCTTGGTTGGGTAATAGTATTTGGTACTGGAATAGCTTTAACAACATTACCCTTAATAACTTTTTCTTTAAAAATTTTAAAATTAGTATTGTCTGATTTAAATATATCCGTGACATCTACTATTTCTATTGGTATTCTTAAGTCTGGTTTGTCAGTTCCATATTTTTCCATTGAGTCTTTAAATGTTATTCTTGGGAATGGATTTTTGTTCACTGTCTTTCCTCTTCCGAATTCAGAAAATAAGTTATAAAAAATAGGTTCTAGAGTTTTAAAAATATCTTCTTGTTCTACAAATGACATTTCCAAGTCTAATTGATAGTGTTCCCCAGGACTTCTGTCGGCTCTTCCATCTTCATCTCTAAAACATGGCGCAATTTGAAAATATCTATCAAAACCTGCTATCATTACCATTTGTTTGAATTGCTGTGGCGCTTGCGGTAAAGCGTAAAATTTTCCCTGGTGAGTTCTGCTAGGAACTAAGAAATCCCTGGCTCCTTCCGGGCTTGAAGCCGTCAAAATTGGTGTTTGAAATTCTAAGAAATTATTCTCTAACATTTTATTTCTTAAAAAAGAAATTACTTTGGATCTAAGTTCAATATTTTTATGCATTTCATTTCTTCTT
>MDTA01194480.1_pt1 | contig 16179 bp, 12 predicted proteins | sample 811151 | NCBI WGS metagenome assembly MDTA01 (sample SAMN05326648, study PRJNA326480) | marine metagenome | isolation source: seawater | place: Indian Ocean: South | collected 2010 | reverse complement strand
TCCAACGTCCCGAGTACGCCGTTCATCGGTGTGCGGATCTCGTGACTCATCACGGCCAGGAATTCGCTCTTGGCACGGGTTGCCGCCAATGCCGTGTCGCGCGCCTTGAGCAACTCCTCAGTGCGTGCTTTGACACGATGCTCGAGCGTCTCGTTCAAACGCGCGAGCGCTTGATTGGATTCGAATAACTCGAGGCTCTTGGCTTCAAGTAGCGTCTCCGCCTGCTTGCGGGCCGCCCGCTCGCGGGCACTACGGCGTTTGAGACGTTCCAGATCGGAGTCAGACATCAAGTTGGGCGCTGGCGCGTCAATTCACAGCGGCTGTGCGCCGCCGGCGCGGGGGCTAAGTCCTCGCGTTTCACTGCTATGCCACGGCCATAAAACGCGACACATGCATCGATCAGTCCGCTCGCCAGGTCCGCCAGGCCGCGTGGCGAAAAGTACTCGATCACCATGCGATCACCCTCGATGCTGAATTCGAATCGCGGGAACTGGCGCTCAAACTGGCTAAACAGATGCTCGCCAAAGCCGTGCACCAGCACCTGCGGACAGATGCTTTGCCGTTTGGCAAGCTCAACGACCAGGGTGTTGAGTTCCTCGGCGGCGTAATAGCCAACCGATGTGTACGCACCGCCTGACGACAACTCGACGTTGTCGAACACGTTGTCCATCGCATCTTCGCCGAATTTCCGTTCGGCGAGTTCTGTAAGCTCGGTGAATACAAAGCCCTTCATGGGCACTCCTCAGTCTGGGTAGTAAAACGGTCTGGTGCGGACATGGACGCAACACCATCAATCAGCGAATCGGCGTTGAATGGGGAAACTTTAGCTTATGCGTTATTTGGGTTTTTCGCTCTTCCATCGACGATGAATTACCGCTGGTGGCGTACCATGTCACTTGGTCACATGACAACAGATCGGACGAGCGATGCAACTCAATGTGGAGCAGAACAGCATGCTGGCGGGTGAACAGGGAAAAGCCCGCCAGTGGGCGCTGGAACATCAACTTCAGGTCGGGCGCATGTTCGACGCGGTGGATATGGTCGGTGTCAGTCAGGCCCATATGATGGCAGACGCTGAGTCTATTGGTGTTGCCGGCGTGGAATTCGTAGAGGAATTGGCGGCGCTGCCGGAGGCGGAACGAACGGTCACTATTCCGATGATCACGGATCCGCGCGGCGTCGATCTGGACTATTACGATCCGCTGGGCCAGACCGAGGAGATGGCAAACATCGAACGGCGCTTTATTGCGGCATGTGAACGCATGGGCATCATCATGACCAATACCTGTATCAACTATCAGACGGTTATGCCGCCTGTCAGGGGCGACCATGTGGCGTATGGCGATACTGGTGTGGTCATCTACTCCAACAGCATCTGCGGTGCCCGGTCCAACTTTGAGGGTGGTCCGTCCGCCCTGGCCGCCGGCCTTACCGGTTACACGCCCCGCTACGGTTTGCACCTGGATGAACATCGTCGCGCGACGCGCCGCTTCCGTGTTCAGCAGCAACCTGAGGGGCTGACGGACTGGGGCGTGTTGGGCGCTCTGGTTGGTCGTCGCGCCGGCTCTTATTGGGCCGTGCCGGTCATTGAAGGTCTGGACCGGGTGCCAACTTCGGATGAGGCCAAACATATGGGCGCTGCGATGGCGAGTTATGGTTCGACGCCTTTGTTCCACATGGTGGGGATCACACCAGAGTGTCAGACGCTGGCCGACGTTGGTGCAGAAAAGCTCACGGCCGAACTTATCACCGCTGATGACCTGAACGCGCTGCGCTCGGACTTCGGTGCCAGCGGCGAAAAGGTTGACGTGGTGGTCTTTGCCGCACCGCAGCTTTCTCTGGTTGAGATGCAGCGTGTCGCGAACCTGTGTCGTGGCCGGCAACGCCACCCGGATACAGCCGTGTTGGTGTGTACGGCGCCAACCGTCTATGCCGATGCCAAACGCGCCGGGTTTGTGGCCACCATCGAGGCCTTCGGAGCGCGCGTATTACAAGGTACTTGCTTCTATCAGCAGTACGCGCGCGAGATTGGCGAAGCGAACGGTTGGGTTCGTCTGCTTTCGAACTCGACCAAAATCGTTAACATCCTCGGGGGTTACGGGTATCAGCCCGCGCTCGCTTCGATGGAGGATTGTGTCGCATCGGCGATTGCCGGGGAGGTGGTCTGATGACTGTGCAATTGAAATGCCATCCTGGGATTGGGCCCGCAGTAACCGGTGAAGCGCTGGTCGCGCAGGACAACTTTTCCGCACGTTACGACCTGGATCGCATCAAAGGCATCTTTTCACGACCACAACACGCACTGGTTGGGCAGAGTTACGTGGATAAGATTCTGGTCGTCAATACGGCCAAGGGAGGTGTCGCTTCAGCATGGATGTTGTACGAGATGGCGTCACGCGGGTTGGCGCCCAAGGCCATTCTGTTCAATGCCGCTAACACCATACTGGCGCAAGGCGCGGCGTTTGCGTCGATGGCGATGTGTGATCGGTTTGCGGACGGTGATATCACGGCGCTGGTGCACACCGGTGAAACACTCCTGGTCGAGCCCGAAAAAGGACTGGTGACCATCACCAGTCGATGAGAACAACAGCTCTCGGCGATTCCGCTAAGATTGCCGCCCGCGGTAGGTCCGTCAATGCAACGAAGCCAGGAGTGAAACGTGTCCGCGCCTAATCTGCTGATCATCATGTCTGATGAGCATGACCCCCGATACATGGGAGCGTCCGGAGATACTTTTGTTAAGACGCCAAATCTCGACCGGCTTGCAGCCGGTGGGACCCGGTTTAGCAACGCGTATACAAACTGTCCAATCTGCGTCCCGGCGCGGGCCGCCTTTGCGACGGGCGCGTACGTCAATGACATTGGTTACTGGGACAACGCCATTGCCTACGAGGGTGCTTACAAAGGCTGGGGCCATGTCCTGCAGGCGCACGGCATTCGCTCCGAGTCGATCGGAAAATTACATTACCGGAGCGAACAGGACGACACGGGCTTTGATGCCGAGCATCTCGCGATGCATGTGTATCAAGGGGTTGGCATGGTTTGGGGATCCATCCGCGACCCGATGCTGACAGAGCCGCCGCACGGCGGCCGGATGTTGGGACCAACGATCGGCGCTGGCGAGTCAACCTACACCCGTTACGACAACGATGTGACCGTGCGCACCTGCGAATGGCTGGCTGATGCGGCCGGTCGTGAGGAACCTTGGTGTTTGTACGTGGGTCTGGTTGCGCCGCACTTTCCGTTCATCGTGGCGCAAGAGTTTCTGGATCTTTATCCGCTGGACGAGTTGCCACCACGCAAGCTCCTGCCTTCCGCTGGTTATCAGCGCCATCCATGGGTGCAGGCGCAACATGACTTCTGGCCAAACGACGATTTGTTTGCGGACGAGACGGAGAAGCGCACGGCCATGGCGGCTTACCTCGCACTTACGTCATGGATGGACCATAACGTCGGACGCATTCTTGGCCAGCTGGATGCGACCGGGCTCGCAGACTCGACGCGGGTCATCTACACGAGTGATCACGGCGATAACGTTGGCCATAGAGGCCTATGGGGTAAATCCAATTTCTATCGGGAGTCGGCTTGTGTCCCGATGATTATCAGTGGTCCCGACGTTCCGGTTGCGAGCAGGGAAACCCCGGTCAGTCTCATTGATATCCATTCGACCGTGTTACAGAACTTTGGTCTGAGCCTCGACGACCCGGTGCTGGATGACGGTGTGCGCCGGCCCGGTGCGTCATTGCTCGAGATGCTGTCCGCGGATGATGACCCGGAACGGGTAGCGTTCAGCGAGTACCACGCCGTCGGTTCACCAACGGGCGGCTTTATGGTGCGCAAGGGCCGTTGGAAGTATCACCACTACCAAGGATTTGAACCTGAGCTGTTCGATCTCGAGGCGGATCCAGAAGAGCTGGTAGACCTTGCCCGTCAGCCGGGGCATGAAGCCGTGATTGCCGAAATGCACGAGGCCTTGTTGCAGATTTGTGACCCGGCGGCGGTGGATCAGGCCGCCAAGGCGCGTCAAGCTGCGCTCATCGAACACCACGGCGGACGTGAGGCGGCAAAACATGTTGGCGCGCCCGCGGCTACGCCCGTGCCCGGACAGGGCAAACCGAAGTTTGGTCAGTAAGCGGGGTGGCTCGGTTCTACCCGCCCTTTAACTTTCATTTGATTTTCCAAGGAGTTTTGCATTGAGCGAGTTGTTTTCGCCTTACACGATGCGCGGGCTGACGTTAGCCAACCGTACCGTTGTCTCCCCTATGTGCGAATACAGCGCAGTGGACGGGAACGCGCAGGACTGGCATCTGATGCACCTGGGGCAGTTTGCGACATCTGGCGTTGGCCTCGTGATAACAGAAGCCGCGGCGGTCGAGCCGCGTGGGCGCATTACCCCCCAGTGTCTCGGTTTGCACAACGATGACAACGAAGAGGCGTTGGCGCGCGTCGTATCGTTTTGCCGTAAACACAGCAGCGCGAAGATGGGCATACAGCTGGCGCACGCAGGTCGCAAAGCGTCTACGCATCGTCCGTGGGAAGGTCGCCATCCTCTGGCGAGCAATGAGGGCGCCTGGCAGACGGTTGGACCGTCCGCCAATCCGCATGCGCCAGACTGGCATACGCCAAGCGCAATGAGTGTCGCGGAACTCGTGGAGGTCAGGCAGGCATTTGTCACCGCAACGGAGCGAGCTGAGCGCATCGGCTTTGACATGATCGAAGGGCACGGCGCCCACGGCTATTTATTGCATCAGTTCTTGTCACCTCTCGCGAATACTCGGGAAGACGAATACGGAGGCAGTCTCGAGAATCGTATGCGCTATCCGCTGGAAGTGTTTGCCGCCATGCGCGAGGTTTGGCCGGAATCCAAGCCCATGGGCATGCGGGTATCGGCGACAGACTGGGTAGAGGGTGGTTGGAACGTCGAGGAGACGTGCGAATTTGCCAGCCAGCTGAAGACTCTCGGTTGCGATTACATCTGCGTCTCTAGTGGAGGTGCGTCGGAGGAGCAGAAGATCCAGCTGGGTGAGGGTTATCAGGTTGCGTTCTCGCGCGCTGTTCGCGAGGCTGCCGCCATACCGACCATGGCAGTGGGCATGATCTACGACCCGCATCATGCCGAGGGGATTGTCGCGAATGGCGACGCGGACATGGTCGCACTGGCGCGTGGTCTGTTGTTTGACCCACATTGGGCGTTACGCGCTGCTACGGTCCTCGGTGCTGATGTGGAAGGACCGAACCAGTACGCGCGAGCGTACACGTTCCGTTTCCTGCAGGAAAAAGAGCGAGCTTGGGCGGGCGCAGAATAATCCACTCATAGGCAGGTGCCGCGCGACGCACCGCCTAAAACGCTGAACAGGAACAGACCCATGGCCAAAGTTTCACTCACGCCGCTCGCGGAAGGCAGTCCGACGTCGATGGTGGATGCGATGCGCGCGCTGCAGGCGGGCTCGCATACGCCCACGCAGCTGGTGCAACAATGTCTGACGCGTATCGACGAGGTGGAAGATACAGTCCACGCGTGGGTGCAGGTCGACGGTGAGCGCGCGCTTGCCGAGGCGGCTTATCAGGAGACTTTGCGACCCGAACACCTGGCGCAGTTGCCGCTGCACGGGATCGCGGTTGGCATCAAAGACATCATCGATGTGGCTGGTCTGCGTACCCGCTGTGGTTCTGCGTTGCGTGACGCACACCTTGCCGCGGACGATGCGCTGATCGTCACCGCTTTGCGGCGTTTGGGTGCCGTGATCCTTGGCAAGACCGAGACGACCCAGTTTGCGTGTGCAGATCCATCGCCCGCTTTGAACCCGTGGGATACCGATCACAGTCCGGGCGGATCCAGCGCCGGCAGCGCAGTCGCCACTGCCGCGGGCATGTGTTTTGCCGCACTTGGCACGCAGACGGGTGGATCCATTACCCGTCCCGCGAGTTTTTGTGGTGTCGCGAGCTTCAAAGGGCGATTTGGTCGATGGCCCATGCGCGGTATTGCGCCAGTGTCTGTCAATCTCGACCACGTGGGTCCGCATGCGCGTCGTGTCGAAGATGTTGCGATGTTATGGACGCTTATCAACAGCCAGCTACCGCTCGCGCATAAGGCGGACCGCCCAACGCAGGCGCAAGCGATCCTCGATGGTTCGTGGTTGCACTCGAACGACGCGCCGCGTCTGGCAGTATTCGACAGGTACTACAACACGACCAGCGAGGCTGGTGCTTACGCAGCATTTGAACAGAGCATTGAGAGATTGCGCGCCGCGGGTGCCAGCGTGGAAACCCTTACATTGCCACCCAGCTTTGAAGGCATGCATGCCAGCCATCAGATCATCATGGCTGTTGACGCAGCCCATGTGCACCAGCATGACTTTGCGCGCGCGCCGGAGACTTATCATCCCAAGATCGCATCGTTGATCGAAACTGGTCTTGGCACGTCGGCGGTCAAATACCTGCATGCGCGCGACCACCAGCAACGTTTTCGTCGAGACCTGGCTGCGACATTGCGACCTGGCGGGACGCAATACATTGCCGTCTGCCCCGCGTCGGTGACCACCGCGCCGCCGATGTCAGACAATACCACCGGCGATGCGCAGTTCAATGCGGTATGGAGCTTGAGTGGTCTGCCAACCGTGGGCGTTCCCGCAGCACTGGGTGACGACGGGTTGCCGCTCAGCCTGCAGCTGGGTGCACACGTGGAGTCATTTGGTTTATTTCAGGCGGCCGCGTGGTGTGAGCGTGCGGTCAACTTCGACGGTCTGCGGTGACATCATGATCCAAATCAACGGCGAAAGACTCCTGGACGATTTGCGCACGCTCAGATCGTTTGGCGCGCACGGTAATGGCGTTATCCGCACAACATTGACCGACGTGGACATTGCCTCACGCGAATGGTTGGCAGGACGTATGCGTGACGCTGGCTTGAAAGTTCACATTGATGGGGTGTCCAACGTATTTGGTTGCTCACCTGCAACGGGGCCGGCACTGATCATTGGCTCACATTCAGACACGCAACCGCGCGGTGGCTGGTTGGATGGTGCCCTGGGTGTGATGTACGGTCTTGAGATTGCGCGGGCAGCACGTGAGCAGGCGGGTACTCGAGAATTTGCCATCGACGCCGTGTCACTTGCTGATGAAGAAAGCACATTCATGAGCTGCCTGGGGTCGCGTTCCTGGTGTGGTGTATTGGATGAGACGCTCTTCGAGCAAGCCCGCAACGCGGATGGCCTGTTGCTGACGGACGCATTGGCGAAGTCCGGTTACGGCGACCATCCGCGTACCGCGTTGGATCGCGACCGCTACATTGGTTACCTGGAAGCGCATATCGAACAAGGCCCGTACCTGGAAGAACTCGGGTTGAAGATCGGAGTCGTGACAACCATCGTTGGCATCCGCGCATGTCGCGTGCAGTTTTCAGGCGAGCAGAATCACGCGGGTACGACACCAATGGCACGTCGAAAAGACGCGGGCGTGGCGCTGTTCGAGTTTGCAACGCGGCTGCGCACGCTTTTTCAAAAGCTTGCCACCGAAAAGACGGTCTGGACCATCGGGAGTGTGGAGCTGTTACCCGGAGCGGCCAGCATTATTCCTGGCGAAGCCCAGCTCAATCTGCAGTTTCGCGACGAAGACGAGCAACGCCTCGAGGCCATGATGGCCGCGGTCCATGACCTCGCGACAACGTTGGCGGCGGAGCTGGGTGTGACCATTGATGTTGACAGTGGGCGTGAACCCATCGCTCCAACGCGCATGGATGCGGGATTTCAAACTCATCTGGGAGAGGCCGCACGCACAGCTGTTGGTGACGCCTGGCAAAACATGCCCAGCGCTGCTGGTCACGATCCTATGGTGATCTCCCACCATCTGCCCTGCGCGATGTTGTTCATTCCCAGCATCAGAGGCATCAGTCACGACTTTGCGGAAGACAGCCACGAGGTAGACATTGTGACTGGCTGTCAGGTACTGGCGGACGGGGCAGCGCGCATCTTAAGCGCTGTTGATGGATAACCAACCAGCGATAATTCCCGCGTGCAGATGACCTACTCTCGTTCGGTCGTGAGGAAACAATCGAGGCGAACCGGCGGGCTCCGGACAGCCAGTCAGAAGCCGTATAGCGGTCGACCAGGATGTCCTTCCTGCGCGTTCTGAGGGCTCACAACACCTAGTCAGGGCATCAACCATATGCAAGTCATTATTCTGGGCAGCGGTTCGCCGTTACCCGACCCCAATCGAGCAGGGCCTGCAACATTGGTGCGAGCGGGTGACAAGACGCTATTGTTCGATTGTGGACGTGGCGTCTTGATGCGTGCGGCGGCGGTCAAGGCATACGCGCCCCGGCTGGACGCGTTGTTCATCACGCATATGCACAGCGACCACACCACTGACTTCAACGACGTCATCACCACCCGTTGGATCATGAGTGCGCGCCCCAATCCATTGCGTGTGTATGGTCCGGTGGGTGTAGAACAGTTTGCCGATCGGACCATGGCAGCATTGGAGTTCGACATTGGCTACCGGCTTGCGCATCACGACGACTTAGGTGACGGCCCGAAGCTGGATGTCTCCAGCCTCAACGATGGCGCGGAACTCGAAGAGGATGGTCTACGTATCATCGCCGCTGCGACCGATCACAGTCCGGTGCATCCAACGTTAGGGTATCGCCTGGAATTTGACGGCAAGGTGGTGGCGATTGCCGGCGACACAGTCCCATGCGCCGGACTGGATCTAATCTGCGCCGACGCCGACATCTACGTGCAGACGGTCATCCGCAGCGACCTCATCGAAAAGTCACCGTCTACCCGGATGCGTGACGTACTCGACTACCATTCCGACGTCGCACAAGCCGGCGAAACCGCGGCGCGCAACAGAGTGAAGAAGCTGGTACTCAACCATTTTGTTCCGCCCCCGCCGCCCGGCAAGGAAGCGGAATGGGCGGCTGACGCCACGGCGCGATTTTCTGGCGTGGTGTTGGTGGCAGATGATTTGCTGGAGGTAAGCTGTTAGCTGTCCGGGCGCATGTTCAGGGCTCGCGTCAATCGACTCGGACATCGATGACATCCTGCAACGTTGCGTTCGCGTGCAGTCACCTCACCAAAGGTTGACGCCTTACAGCTGAACTATTGGCCGAACATGGGCCTCACACGTGTGCGGGCTTGCCGTCCACCCCTCGATACAAGACGCCTTGGCGCAACTGCATGATGCGTTTGTGTTCGGCGAGTGCCGCGTCGTCCATGTCCGCTTTGGGTGGCGTTTCATGTATGAAGTGGTGGTAGCGGTCAATGCCTCGCACCAACCATGCGCTGTCGTCCGGCGCATTGATTTGCTTGACGTGTGGCGCGATGTAACGGACGGCGACGCCGATGCGACGGTCGTCCGAGTTGTTGGGTTCGGACGCGTGGATGGTGCGAATGTTGTGCAGTGACATCTCGCCGGGCGCCAGTACGGCGAATTCGGCTTGCGCATCGTCTACTTCGACTTGTATCTCCTGACCACGAGTTAACAGGTTCTCGCTGGCCAGCGTGTCGCTGTGTGGCAGCTGCTCCCGCTCCGCCCCGCCTGGCACCATTTTCATGCAGCCACTTTCGAGTGTTGCCGGGGACAGAGCGATCCAAGCCGTTACGACGTCAGCACTGGACAGGCCCCAATACGTTGAGTCCTGGTGCCATGAGACGTAACTGGTGGACTGTGCTTCTTTGACAAACAAGCTGGTGCCCCAACAGAAGACATCTTCACCCAGCACGTCGGCTACGGACTCGATGACTCGCTTGTCGGCGACCAGTTCGGCTACCCAGGTTTGTAGCAAATACAGCTTCTGGCCTTTGGAGAGTTCGTACCAGCCGCCGTGTCGACGTTCGTAGGCTTCGAAGCGTTCGCGATAGTGAGCGGCTTCATCTGCGCTCAGCACGGGTATAGGCCACGTATAGCCTTTGGCGGCGTATTCGTTACGTTGTGCGTCGGTCAACATGTTTCAGGTTCCGGTCAGATCTACGGCTTCCAGCGGAGCCTTGCCCAGGATCATGTCTGCGGCTTTTTCTCCGATCATCAAAGATGAAGCATTCGTGTTAGCTGACGGCATGGTCGGCATGATTGAGGCGTCCGCGATCCGCAATCCCTCGAGGCCGTGAACGCGCAACTCAGGGTCGACAACAGCCCCCGGGTCGGACGCGGGTCCCATGCGGCAGGTGCCCATCGGATGAAACGCCGTTGTTCCGCGGCCACGTGCATAGTTCAGGATCTCGTCATCAGTTTGCACATCGTCACCGGGCGAGAGTTCACCGGCAAAATAGGGCGCCAGCGGGTCGGTGCGAAACAGTCGGCGCGACAATTTAATGCCACCGAGGATCACTCGTTGATCCATTTCGTCCGCCAGATAATTTGGTTGGATTGCGGGCTTTTCGAACGGGTCCTTGCTACGTGCCCTCACGTAGCCGCGACTCTCCGGGCGTTGTTGCCACACCGCAATGGTCATGCCCGGCTCAACGTCGAGCTGGGACTGTACACCCTCGGCGTAGCTGGCTGGCGTAAACGTAATCTGCAAATCGCCATATTCCAGGCTTTCATCCGATTTCCAGAAACATGCGACCAGCGTTGGCTGCAGCGTCAGGATCCCTTTACCAGTCGTGAAGTACTTTGCGATTTCCCACGCCAACGGCAGCCCGCGCGAGCGTTCGTTGATCGTTTTAATGCCTTCTACCCGTGCGGTCATGCGGATCGGGTAGTGATCCCGCAGATTCTCGCCTACGCCTGGTAACGCGTGCACAACGTCAACGCCGATGGTCTGCAAAAACTCAGGATCACCAATACCTGAAAGTTGCAGGAGTTGCGGCGAGTTGAATGTGCCACCTGACAGAATGACTTCGCGTCGCGCGTACACTTCTTTGAACTCGCCGCCCTGGTGGTAGCGCACGCCCACGACGCGTTTACCTCCAAACAACAAGCTTACCGCGTGCGCTTTGGTGCGCACGTCCAGGTTGCTGCGTCCCATGACCGGATGCAGATAAGCGCGCGCCGAACTGACCCGTTTACCCTGATGGATGCTGCGCTGGAAAAAGCCGACGCCTTCCTGACGCGCACCGTTATAGTCGGGGTTGCGTGGGATGCCCAACGTCTCAGCACCCTCCATGAACGCGTCACACAAAGGATGGTCCCAGGCCAGGTCGCCAATGGCGTAACGCCCTTCCCGGCCGCGGAAGCGTTCGTCGCCGTCACCTATGCGACGCTCGTTACGTTTGAAGTACGGGAGCACCTCGGCATACGACCATCCTCGGTTACCCATCTGCGCCCAGACATCGAAGTCCATGCGCTGGCCACGGTTGTAGATGTGCCCGTTGATCGAACTGGAGCCGCCCAGCGTCTTGCCGCGCGGTTGTTGTATGCGTCGTCCCGCCGTGCCTTCACTGGGCTCAGTCTCATACAGCCAGTTGACACTGGGATCGACGATGGTCTTGATGAAACCGGCCGGGATATGGATGAAGGGGTTCCAGTCTTTGCCACCGGCCTCCAGTACGCAGACAGACGGCTCCCCCGACTCGATCAGACGATGGGTGATGACTGAGCCGGCAGAGCCAGAGCCAATAACGACATAGTCAAACTGGGCGTTATCCGCCATACGTCTAGCCGCGGCCTATGAATGGCATGTTGGTGGCCATGATGGTCATGAACTGCACGTTGGATTCAAGCGGCAGGTTAGCCATCTGCAGCAGCGCTTCGGCGACATGCTCAACGTCCATGCGCGGCTCTGCCGCAATGGAGCCATCCGCTTGCGGCACGCCCGCCGCCATGCGGTCTGTCATCTCCGTCACGGCGTTGCCTATGTCGATCTGACCGCACGCGATGTTGTAGGGACGCCCGTCCAGAGACGTCGAGCGTGTCAGCCCCGTGATGGCATGTTTGGTTGACGTGTAAGGGGCGGAGAATGGACGCGGCACGTGCGCTGAAATCGAGCCGTTGTTGATAATGCGTCCACCCTGCGGGTCTTGTGCCTTGAATTGGCGGAAAGCCTCTTGCGTACACAAGAACGCGCCGGTCATATTGACATCTACAACGGTCTTCCATTGTTCAACCGTCAGATCTTCGAGCGGCATGGCCGGCGTACCCATGCCGGCGTTATTGAAAACCATATCCAGGCGGCCAAACTTCTGAATCGTCTCGCTGAACAGGCGTTTGACGGAGTCAGGGTCGCCGACATCGGTGACGACTGGCAGCACACGTCCACCGGCACCGGCCGCGCGTTTGACGGTCTCCTCAAGTGCGTCTGCGCGGCGTCCCGCGACGGTCACGCTCCAACCATCATTAGCCAAAGCCAGAGCGCCCGCGCGCCCGATGCCCGAGCCGCCGCCCGTAATGATTGCTACGCGTAAACCATTGGCCATCAAAGTATCCCTCTTGGTTTTTTGTCTAGGTGTTCGTTCGCTGTTCGCTTGGCACCGCCGCGACCTCATTGATGCCCTCATAGGGTTCAGGGCCACGCATGAGCGCACGAATGAACCGAATCTGAAACTCAATATACCCGACCGTTGGTGGTTCGAAACCCAATGCCTCCACCATCTCCGCGTGCAGCTTCGGCAACTGGTGAAACGGCACGGCCGGGTAGGTGTGGTGGGCGGTGTGGTACTGCATGTTCCAGGCGAGCCATCGCATGAATCGCGTTGTGCGAATGGTACGCGTGTTGATACACGTATCGTTCGCGTGTGTGAGGCCAGTGTGCTCCGTGATGTTCTGTATCTGGTGAAACACCTTGGTCACCAGCATGGGTGCCAGCCACAACGTGACCATCGCGGCGCTTTCCAGCAGCATGGACGCAAGGATGCAAATACCGTAGAGGCCCAGATGCCAGCGTGCTTCTGCGATGATGTGGGCGCGTTGCGGCGCGGTGTAGTAGTTGCCAACCACGTTACCTGAGGCGTCCCTGAACATGCGCCGCACCCGGTTCCACCAATAGCTGATGCCCAGCAGGTAGATGAGATAGGGCGCCAGGCGATAAGAGCCTTCACGCGCGAGCAATTCGGCGTCGTTGTCCCAATCCTGTGTGTGGCGGTGATGCTGGTAGTGAAACCATCGCTCCTGGCTCCGTGGATATAACAGCAGGAAGCCAGTTACACGATTGAATACGTCGTTGAGCCAACGGGTCTCAAATACCGTGTAGTGGTTGAATTCGTGCTGCGCGGCAAATAAATAGTTGATAAGAATACCGTGTAGCACAAACCAAGGGATGGCCCACAGGCTGCCAAGGGTTGTATGCAACGCATAACCGGTTGCCATGATGGCGCCAAAGTGTGAGGCGGTCTGTAGCGCGCCGCGCCCGTTCGATCGGCGCGTAAGCTCGCTCAGCCGCTCGCGCGGAATGAGGTCTTTTCGTCCTACGAACCCGTCCATCAACTGGACTCCGTAGTTTGGTGGGTGGCATAAACAGCGACGCAGTCTACTCTTGGACCCATACGCGCCGCACGCGAAGCCGAGGAAAAATTCGATCGACACGTCATTCTCCACCGGGCAGCGATGGGTCAGCAACGCTGAGCCGGAGCTGGGTCTGGGTTTAGTAGAGGAACGTACCGATCGCGAGGTGCGATTGACGTTCCCAGCGAGCGGCGAAGAGCGCACCTACAGCATGACCAACGCGCCATTGACGCGCGTGAGCTACCAGGTCGGCGACCGCATTCGGCACCATTCCGGCATGGCGTTGACCGTAATCGACCGTGAGGAACACGCTGGCCAGTGGTTCTATCAAGCGACCGCTGACGAAGGCGCGACGCACGTTGTGCCTGAGCGCGACCTCGACAGTTTCTTCCAGTTGCGTAAGGCCGCCGAGCGCCTGAGGACTGGCCAACTCGACCGCAACCGGCTGTTCGAGCTGCGTGTCGAGAGCCTGTTGCACCATCATCGTCATCGGTCCAGCGATGTGCTTGGGTTGATTGGCGCGCGCGCGCAACTGTTGCCCCATCAGATGTATATCGCGAACGAAGTGGCCTCCCGTTTTTCTCCGCGCGTGTTGCTGGCGGACGAAGTGGGCCTTGGCAAGACCATCGAGGCAGGTCTGATCCTGCACCAGCTGATCGTCAGTGGACGTGCCCGACGCGTGCTGATTGTGGTGCCAGAACCGCTTGTACATCAGTGGCTTGTGGAGATGCTTCGGCGTTTCAATCTGATGTTCACCGTGATGGACGCGGAGCGCTACGAGGCGAGTCTGGAGTCGGACACCAACCCGTTCGAATCGTCACAGTGGGTATTGACCCACCTGGACGTGCTGCGCGATCCGGGGATACATGCGCACGCGCTGGAAGCCGAATGGGATGTGCTGGTTGTTGATGAAGCGCACCATCTGGGCTGGAGTGATGGTGAGGCGTCCGAAGAATTTTTGCTGGTGGACAGCCTTGCGCAGGCGACGCCCAGCGTCCTGCTGTTGACCGGCACGCCTGAGCAGCTGGGTGTGGAGGGTCATTTTGCCCGGCTGCGGATCCTGGATCCGGCCCGCTATCACGATCTCGCAGGCTTCCTGGAAGAGGAGGCTGGATACGAATCCATCGGTGATCTGGCGGAGCAACTCGCTGATCCTGACCTGCCCATCGATGAAGATCTGTCACACCAGATCGAGTTGCAGTTGGGTGACGGTTGGGGTGAGCGTCTGCTGCTGGAGTCGGAGGCGGAGCCGAGGACCCGCGAGTTTGCGCTGACGCGCCTGTTGGACCGTCACGGCACCGGGCGGGTGTTGTTCCGCAATGTGCGCGAGTCGGTTGGTAACTTCCCGGAGCGTGTCCTGGTATCGCACCCGTTACCCGCGCCAGAGGGCTACGTGGCCGCGGCCCAGGAGGCCGACCTATTGGCCTGCACACGCCCGGAGCAGTTGTTTGGCGACGCCTGGATTGGAGTCGACCCGCGCATCGGCTGGCTGTGCGAGTTGTTGGCTGCACATCGTGGCGAGCGATTCCTGCTGATCTGCGGTAACGCCGAGACTGCCCGCACGCTCGAAGAGCACCTGCGGACAAGACGCGCAATTCGGTCCGCCCTGTTTCATGAGGGCATGGCCCTGGTCGCGCGCGACCGGGCAGCGGCCTATTTTGCGCAAGCGGATGAGCCTGCCCAGATTCTGGTGAGCTCCGAGATCGGTAGCGAGGGGCGCAACTTTCAGTTTGCTTCGCATCTAGTGCTGTTTGATCTGCCGCTCAATCCGGATTTGCTTGAGCAACGTATAGGACGCCTGGATCGCATCGGTCAGAAGAGCGCCATCCAGATTCATGTACCGCACTTTGAATATTCGGCCACCGAACGCCTGCTGCGGTGGTATCACGAGGGTGTCAACGCATTCGAGAGTTCATCACCGGTGGTCGCTCGTGTTCTTGACGAAGTGCGTACGGAGTTGTTCGGATTGCTGCGCGACGATCCGGCGAGCTTGCTCGACAACCTGATCGTCCGAACCCGTGAACAGTTTGATGACGCCGTGATCGTGCATGAGCGCGGCCGCGACCGTCTTCTGGACCTGAATTCCTGCCGGCCCGAGCGCGCCGACGAGATCGTCGCGGCTGTGACAGCGTCGCAACGCGAGTCCGAGCTGGAAGCGTTTATGCAGCGCGTATTCGACGCGTTTGGCGTTGAGCACGAGCACAACGCCGACGACAGTGTGATCCTGCGGCCGACCGAGCAGATGTTGGCAGACTCGTTCCCGAGCCTGCCGGAGGACGGTACAACCGCCACCTTTCGCCGGCATCAGGCACTGCAACGCGAAGACCTGATGTTCCTGACGTGGGAACATCCAATGGTGTCGGGTGCGTTGGATTTGTTGCTGGGTACCGAACTCGGCAGCGCGGCGCTCTGCACCATCAAGTTGCCGCCGTTGCCGGCAAGCTCCCTGATGCTGGAATGTATCTTCGTATTGCGTTGTAAAGCGCCACCTGCCCTGCAGGTGCAGCGGTTCCTGCCGGGTGCTGCCATCCGTTTGCTGATCGATGAACGCGGCCGCGACCTGGGTGCTCGCATCACGCGCAGCAAGCTGAACGGCATGGCGCGCGGTGTGCCAACAGCCGTCGCGCAGGACGTGATCAAACATGCACGCCCGCGCATCGATAATCTGCTGAAGCTTGCGCATACGGAAGCCGAGGGCCGCGGACAACCGCAGATCGAAAAAGCCGTGGACCTCGTCGAGGAAACCCAGAGTGCGGAACTCGAACGGCTGGCCGCGCTGGCAGAGCACAACCCCAACATCCG
>MDTA01032733.1_pt1 | contig 16180 bp, 15 predicted proteins | sample 811151 | NCBI WGS metagenome assembly MDTA01 (sample SAMN05326648, study PRJNA326480) | marine metagenome | isolation source: seawater | place: Indian Ocean: South | collected 2010 | reverse complement strand
CAAACTTGGGCTGCCTATGACAGCCTCACACCTACTATAAACAAGGGCATTTACCCGTCTACTTGCAGTTTCAAGAGGCGCTTTTGCTAAGAACTGTGGCCTTGGCGAGCGGCATCCTGATACCAGGCAATCGCTTCGTCCTTATTCCGGGTAATGCCGCGGCCTTTTTCCAGCATCGAAGCAAGACTGAACTGGGCGATCGGATCACCCTTGCTAGCAGCCTTCCGGTAAAAGGAAGCCGCGATATCGTAGTCCTTCTTTACGATAACTCCTGCAAGATATATTTCCGCTAGTCGACGCATCGCGTCCGCGTTTCCTCGTTCAACCGCCTTGTTGTAAAGCTCAATAGCTATTTCAGAATCCGCTTCGATTCCACGTCCCTCTAAATAGCAATCCGCTAGGGCGACAGTCGCTTCCAAATGTCCGCGCTTCGCAGCCTTGCCGTACCAATAAAAGGCAGTGGCTTCGTTAGACGCGACTCCAATTCCCTTATCGAAAACACGTCCAAGGTTCCACATGGCAGGAGCATGGTCCAGTTCCGCTGAGCTGCGGTACCACAACAGAGCCTGACTGATGTCCTGTTCTATACCCCAGGCATTTTCGTAGCACTGGGCTAGCGCGTTTTGAGAATACGGATTTCCTTTATCGGCCGCGATTTTGAACTGATGAACGGCTGCCTCGTAGTCGCGGGGACCTCAAGACGCGTCACGGCTCATTGAACCGATAACCGGCATGGCGGCATCGAATTCTAGCTCCGCAGCTCGACGGTAGAAATCGCGAGCAATTTCTAGATCACGTAATTCTTCCGGTCCGAAAAACCTCAAAGAAGCAAGCTTGTGCAAAACGACCGGATAGTTCGGCTCCAACTCGAGGGCTCTTTCGTAGCTCAAGATAGCGCTAGCAGGCTTCTCGAGCACTTCGAGCAATCGCCCTAGCTGAGCATGGAAACGAGGCTCTTCAGGAAACTCGGTCAAAGCTGCTCGGCAAACTTCCAAGGAGGCCTTACGGTCGATCTTGTCGTCATCCACCGTATCCGACAACGAAAACTTATCGTCCGGAATAGAAGCCAAGATATCGGCCTCTAGAACCGGCGCGACTGGAGAGATTCGATCGATTCGTACGCGATCGCCTTCCTTGACGCTCCCAACAACTTCAAGCGAACCGGTCGCGGTGTCTTGTTCGAGCGAAAGAATGACCCCCTTATTCCTCCGCTTGTCCTGCCGCAAATGACGCAAACAGAGTGGAGATGATTAGGGTAATGCCAAATCGTGCATTCATAGCGATAATAGTATAATCGGTATTGAGCGCAGCGCCCGAGAATAGGTGATACACGTGATATGGTATCGGATCAATGACCCGCATCTCTCCAACGGATTCCTTCAAGGGTTCTTCAAGGGGTGTTTTGAAGAAAACGGCTTCTATCGACGCCAGAGCAAAAGGGGCCTTAGGATTTCCGAGATTCCCTATGGATAGAAGAGTCCAATGACTGAGCTATCCCGCTTAGCTCGCCCATAGAGGAATTCCAGAGTCGCAGCCGCCGTCGAAACCGAATCCGCTCAAAGGTGAACTTGCCGATTCGCGCTGGCTGCGCGAATTTAGCCACGTATGGAGATCGATGCTCAGGACGCATACGAAATAAATTTTTACGAAAAGCTGCGAAAACGCCTTCCGGGCGACACGCAGATTCTCGAACTGCTCGCTGGTCTTTATTCAAAATACGATATGGATCAGCAAGCGCTACGAATTGATCGAAAGCTGGCCAGACTGTCGCCAAAGGATCCGAGGATTCGCTACAATCTCGCTTGCAGCCTATCGCTTTCTGGGCGAACTCGGGAAGCCCTGAGCGCATTGAAGAAAGCAGTAGAACTGGGCTACAACGACGCGCAATGGCTCGAAAAAGATCGCGATCTCAAAGCCCTGCGCGGGCTTCCCGAGTTTATCGATCTGGTCGAACAAATTAAGTCTTCGACCTGAAAGCATCCCCTGCCAGTGTCGGTCACGTTCCACCACCCAAATCGATACTCAACATCGCAATAGGGTCGGGACAACGGATCCAACTTCTAACATGACTTCTCCCGCAATTCCCAATTCCGACGACGACGCGGAAAACATCGCACGAAAGACATTTCGCTGGGATATGATGCGGAGCAGCCTCGGCGGATTTATGGACGCTGGATGGAGAACCTTCGCCTTGCTTGTAGTTACGCGCTATTTCGATGCGTCATCGTTTGCCAAAGCTCTCGTGCCAGCGGCATTCATGATCGGCCTGCTATCTACTCCAATCGCCCTATTCTACTTTACACGTTTGAAAATGCGAACCAGCTCGATTTGCAGCGTCAACTATCTCTGCGCGGGTTGCTTGTTTCTACTCGCATCTGTTGGGGTCGATAATTTGTGGATCTTTTTGGGTTCAGGTACGATTGCGGCCGCGTTGCTTGCTCAACAAATGCCCCTTCTAGTCCACATCTATTCAACCAACTATTCCTCCGCTATTCGAGGAAAGCGCGTCGCCTACGCAATCACCTTGAGCGTCGCGCTCGCCCCGATTTTCGGCTGGTTCGGCGGGCAGTTGCTAGAATCCGATATCTCTAATTTCCCAATCCTATTCCAAATAATGGGAGTGGCCTGCTTCTTCTCCGGAGCTTGCATCTACATGACGCCTTCCCGAATCCTGCAACGGAGCCCTAAGAGCAATCCGCTGACACACCTTTCCCTGGCCTGGAAAGACAAAATCTTCGGATGCATGCTGGGAATGTGGATGATCCTCGGCTTCGGCAATCTAACTACCATGCCCCTGCAAATCGAGTACATGACCAGCGATGAATATAGTATTCAAGCCAGCAATACGCAAATCGCCATTGCGGCGATCGTCATTCCCAGCATTGCCCGCATCATCGCCACCTCTATTTGGGGACACCTGTTCGACTCATTCAATTTTTTCCTCATTCGCGGCCTTGCGAGTTGTATTCAACTAACCGCGATCGTCGCTTTCTTCTTTGCCGACTCGATTTTCGGCATTTATCTCGGAGCCCTTGGATATGGGGTCGCTATGGCCGGCGGCAATGTCAACTGGAGCCTTTGGGTAACCAAATTCGCGCCAGTTGGGCAGGAGGCCGATTACATGACTGTTCATTCTTTCATGACTGGCATCCGCGGTCTCGTGGCCCCATTCATCGGTTTCTACATGATCCAGTTCTTTTCCATCCAAGGATGGGCGGCATTCGGATCGATTCTCGTCGCGCTTTCCATCTGTCTGCTGTTTCCGATCAGCCGATTGGCGCGTCGGTGAGATTGGACTCAGAGATGCCTTGATTCGGACCTCCTTCCGCGCAACGTGTCGTCCCTATGAGTAGCGTACGCGTTAGATTCGAGCCAAGCCCTACAGGCTCAGTGCATATAGGCACAGCTCGAGCTGCCTTGTTCAATTGGCTCTATGCTAGAAAAACGGGCGGAAGCTTTATTCTGCGCATCGCGGACACCGACAAGGAGCGTAATACGCAAGATGCTCTTGACGAGCTCCTTAGAGTCCTTCGCTGGCTGGGATTGGATTGGGACGAAGGCCCCGATACTGGCGGCGACTTCGGGCCCTATTTCCAAAGCCAGCGCGGCGATATTTATAATGAGTACTTGAAGAAATTGGAGGATGCCGGGCGCGTCTACGAAAAGGACGGCGCCGTATTCTTCAAACTCGAGGGCGAACGCTACACCGAATACGACTCGTACCATAAAGCCGAGATCGAAAAAGTTCGGACTGAGCCGGTCACTATAGATGACCTGATTCGAGGCAAAGTAACTCGTCGCGAAGAACGTGATTTCGTACTTGTTCGCTCCAACGGAGATCCGGGATTCCATTTCGTTAACGTTGTCGACGACATTTCCATGGGTATCACTCACGTACTGCGCGGCGAAGATCACCTTTCCAACACCTCCAAGCATTTAGAGCTCTACAAGGCCTTCAAAGCTACCCCTCCGAATTTCGCTCACATGCCTATGATCCTCAAAGATCCGAAAGTAGGAAAAGGCAAAATGTCGAAGCGAGATAAAGGCGCCCTTATCGAAGAATACCAGCAACGGCACTTTCTTCCCGAGGCGGTGGTCAACTTTATCGCTCTACTTGGGTGGTCACCCAAGGACGGCAAGGAAGTTCTCTCTATCAAAGAAATCCTAGAACGATTCGAAATCAAAGACATACAGAAGGCCGGCGCTCGGTTCGACGAGAAAAAGATGTCGCATCTGAATTTCGTATACATGAAGATTCTGCCTATTAACGAGTACGAAAATTCGGCCAAGAAAGCTTTGGCAGCATCGGAGCTCATTGACGAGAACGTCGACAGCGAATACCTGCGAGCGGTTCTGGAATTGTGCCGCGATAAAATCGACAGTTTTGAGAATCTGCCCGGATTTTCCGCTTACTTCTTTTCTGACGAGTTCCCTGTAAACGAGAAAGCATTGAAGAAAGTCTGGAATCGAAAGGGAGCTTCAGATCGATTAGTGGAGATCGCCCCGCGACTTCAGGCCCTGGAAGATTGGTCGGAATCCGCGATAGAGAACGCTTTTTTGCAACTTTCGAACGAAACGGGAGATAAGCCATTCGCGTGGTATCCAGTTGTTAGATTCGCCGTTAGCGGCACGAATTCAGGACCGGATTTCCTGCCCATGCTCGAACTACTGGGCAAGGAGCTTGTCGTTCGCCGAATCAATGATCGCCTTGCATCAGTCAATTAGGCCACACTGGAAACGCATTCCAATTCATGACACCTGACGAAACCCCCTCCAATTTCATTCGCGATATTATCGATGAATCCCGTGCCTCGGGTTCGAGCGAAAAGATCGTAACGCGCTTTCCTCCCGAGCCCAACGGGTATCTCCATATTGGGCACGCATTCGCGATCCAGGTCTCCTACTCCATCGCCAAAGATTACGGAGGCGAATTCAATTTGCGTTTCGACGACACGAATCCAGCTAGAGAAGAGACGGAATACGTTGAAGCGATTAAAGAGGATGTCAGATGGCTAGGAGCCAACTACGAAAATCGACTCTATTTTACATCCGATTATTTTGGGCAGCTCTACGATTGGGCGGTGCACTTGATTCAAAACGGACTGGCTTACGTCGATGATCTGTCTCCTGAAGAAATGCGGGAGTACCGGGGCACTTTGACCGAACCTGGAAAAAACTCCCCGTTTCGCGATCGACCAGCAGAAGAGAGTCTAGCTCTTCTAGAGCAAATGAAAGACGGGGCCTTCAAAGACGGGGAACGTGTTTTGAGAGCCAAAATAGACATGGCTCACCCGAATATCAATATGAGGGACCCCGTGCTCTACCGGATAATTCACACCGAGCATCATCGGACGGGTGCCAACTGGAAAATCTACCCCTCCTACGATTTCGCCCACGGTCAAAGCGACGCCATCGAAGGCATCACGCATAGCCTTTGCTCTCTGGAATTCGAGTTTCATCGCCCATTGTACGATTGGCTTCTCGACAATTTACCCGTACCCAGCAGGCCACGACAAGTCGAATTCGCGCGACTCAATGTCGAGTACATTCTGACTAGTAAACGAAAATTGCTTCAGCTAGTTTCCGAAGGGCACGTTCGAGGATGGGATGATCCTAGAATGCCGACCGTATCTGGTTTTCGGAGACGTGGGTATACTCCGGAATCCCTCAATGAATTTTGCTATCGAGCAGGCGTGGCCAAACGGGAACGCGTCAACGAATACGCGCTACTCGAATACTGCATTCGCAAGGATCTTGAAGAAAAAGCCGTTCGTCGCATGGCCGTTCTCGATCCGGTAAAGGTCGTCATTGAGAACTTCCCGGAGGATGAGACCGAATTCTACGATGGGCCTAACCATCCCGCAAATCCGGATATGGGAACCCGTCGCGTCCCTCTGACAAAAGAAATTTTCATCGAGCGAGACGATTTCATGGAGGACCCTCCAAGAAAATTCTTCCGACTGGGCCCCGGCAGAGAAGCCAGGCTCCGTTATGCCTGCTACATCACTTGCACCGGATTTACTAAAAATGAGGCGGGAGACATCGTCGAAATCCAGGCCACTTTCGATCCCGAGTCGCGAGGCGGATCCACCCCAGATGGACGTAAAGTCAAGGGCACTATCCACTGGGTATCCGCGACTGAAAACGTTCCTCTGGAAGTGCGAGCCTACGAACAGCTATTCCTAAAGCCCAACCCAGACGATGCCGGAGAAGGCCAGACCTTTCTAGACAACCTCAATTCTGAATCCGAAAAAGTGATACGCGCCTACGGTGAACTGGAACTAGCCGGAGCAGAACCCGGAGATCGATTCCAGTTTGAACGAAAAGGCTACTACACAGTTGACCCAGATTCAACTACAGAGGCTCTCGTATTCAACCAAACCGTCACCCTACGCGATTCCTGGGCAAAGAAGCAAAAAAAGTAAACTGATGTCAGGGCCGAGTCTCAACAGCTGGGATGTCCTTTTCATGAGCCAAAAATCGTAGCCCCTACGACGAATCACGTGACACTAGCTCGCGGAATTCGCTCACTTTAGTCGATCCAGTTCGCAGCTGCCTGAATTGGACTGACTCATCCAAACCGCTACAAAGTCCTGCGCTAAATTTCGGTTTCTGTTCTCACCCGACTTTACCTGAGTCTCGAATCCTACGCCAAGCACTGCGGCGAAAAGCAGGCTGTCTTCCGGGGATGGACGCGTAGCGGTTAAAGAGCGATTTTCGATATCTACGAAAAGCGTTCCCGCCTTTTCCTCGCTTGTCGATGGATATGCTTCCCGCTCAAAGAAGCCCCTCCATTCTTTACCATCGATGACGAAGGCAGGCGTATAGATCGATGCGAGCTGACCTATCTTCCCTAAATGGTATTGGCGCTGCGTGTGTTGACCCGATGCAAAGGGGTCGCGCCAACCAAGTCGGTCCCAATAGTCGACATGAAAGGCGATCGGTATGAAGCTCTTAAACAGCTGCGGGCTCTCGATTAATTTGCTGAATCGGGTCGTCCGCCGCGTCGAGTGCCTTAGTTTGTCGGTCAAGGTAAGTATCGTTCCATAACCTAAAAGGTTTAGGTAGAACTCCCAACTCTGACGGCCAAAAATCTGATAAATGTTACCGAAGGGCGCCCGCAACGGAAATCAAGCGACAATCGTGTGAATTCTCTTCGATGTTCGCTCTGGGAAAGCCAGTTGGGCTAGACTCCGCCTCCGGGCCTAGGAATCGCTCTTCAACTAGGATTCTTCACCCGGTATGAACTCGCCGTCGCCTCGATAAATCGACAATTTATTTCTAAGCGTCCTGATGCTAATTCCTAGGATTTTCGAAGCTTGCGTTCGATTTCCTCCGGTCGACTCCAAGGTTTTCAGGATGTGCTGCCGCTCAATCTTCTCGAGCGGGAGCGGTTCCTCGTCTTCGGGAGATTGGCTTTCAACGGCTGGTTCATCGCCAAATCCATTGTCCCCTATCGGCGAGTTGAAGCTCGGGAAATCCGTTCCGCCAAATCCATTTGAATGGGACCCTGCGCCGACTAGCTCTCGGCTAGCGACACTCTCGGCATTCGCGACCGATTGAGTTCGCATAGCGCTCGGCATCAGTCCAAGCGACATAGCAGAGATCTTCGATCCGGGCTCGGTCAATATCACCGCCCGTTCAATGGTGTTTTGCAGTTCCCGAACATTTCCGGGCCAATCGTGAGAGATCAATGCTCGTGTCGCCTCATCGTCGAAACCAGCCAGTTTAATACCGTGCTTCCGGCTGAATCGCTGGGCAAAACTTTTGGCGAGCAAAACCACGTCTTTGTCCCTATCCCTTAGAGCAGGCACGAAGAGAGGGAATACATTCAGTCGATAATAGAGGTCCTGCCTAAAATCGCCATTCTCAACCGATTGCATCAAATTGCGGTTGGTCGTGGCAATTACACGAACATCTACCTTAATCGTTTTGTTGCCGCCCACCCGTTCAAACTCTCTCTCTTGGAGCACTCTTAGCAATTTGGCCTGAACTTTGGGCGATATCTCGCTAATCTCGTCCAGCAATATAGTGCCCCCATCCGCTAATTCAAATCGACCCTCGCGTCTTTGCATCGCCCCAGTGAACGCCCCCTTCTCGTGACCGAAGAATTCGCTTTCGATTAGAGTCTCTGAAATCGCTGCGCAATTGACCTTAATAAACGGGGCGTTTTTGCGGGCGCTCAACCGATAGAGCTCGCTAGCCACCAATTCTTTTCCCGTACCATTCTCGCCATTTATGAGCACCGTCGCTTCGGTCGGAGCTACTTTGGACACCATCGATCTCAATTGCTGGATCGGAGCGCTTTTCCCTATGAGCTCGGCTCCAACAGCGCTTTCCTGCGTGAAGAACTGATTCACCTTCACCAATTGCCTGTAGTCCTTGGCCTTCTTCATCAAGACGTCGATTTGCGAAGATGAAAATGGCTTGATAATATAATCAAAGGCGCCCGAACGCATGCATTCTACAGCCGACTCTACTGAACCATTTCCAGTAATGATCACGACCAAAGGCGGATCCTGCATTTCAGCGATCCGATCCAGCAGATCCGTCCCGTTGCCGTCCGGAAGATTGACGTCGACAAAAAGCAAATCGAACTCGTCTTTTTCCAAATGATTTTCCGCCTCTTTTAGCGTCGAAACGCTGCAAACGGACAAGCGCTTACGCCGCAACTGTTCTTCGAGGGCCTTTCGGATTATCAGCTCATCATCGAGGATGAGTATTCGTTCCACTGTCATAAACGAGTCGCTCTTGCTTTAATTGGGTTACGAGTTCCGGTTATCTAGTCGAAAAAAAACGGCCTAGTCGTCAGAAGAGGCTCGATATCATTAACGTAGTTGAATCGCGAAATAATGAAACCCCACGGAAACAGGTTTTTGTAAAAATCAACTCAATCTCGGCATTTGACAGGCTAAAGCAGCATTTCGGGGGAGCAGGATGGGGTCTCGCGATTCACTCAACAATAGTGCGACCACTTGTTTTGGCATTCTCTTAACGCATTGATTGAACCTAATTTACAAATTCTCTAGATTCCTCAAATTCAACTCTCTTCCCATCCTTATGCTAAACGGCAAAACCATTTTGATTACCGGAGGAACCGGATCGTTCGAAAAGCAATGCTGCCGGGAAATCCTTCGGCGGTTCGACCCGGAGAAAGTCATCATCTTTTCTCGCGATGAACTTAAGCAGTCGGAAATGGCAGCCAGCCCCACTTTCTCTTCGGGCAAATTTCGATTCTTTCTAGGCGATGTTCGCGACAAGCCACGACTGGAACGGGCCATGCACGATGTCGACTACGTCATCCACGCAGCGGCGCTCAAGCAAGTGCCCGCCGCGGAGTACAATCCCCACGAGTTTATAAAGACCAATATAAATGGGGCTATGAATGTCGTAGACGCCGCCATCGCTACCGGCGTGAGGCGAGTCATCGCTCTAAGCATCGACAAAGCGACCGCTACATAATTCATCCTTCCAGTCCTTATTGGAAATACGACAGCTCTCGATACAAGGGCGAAAAGTGTCCATAAGGATTTGAATACAATAGTCTAGATAATCCGGACCGACTTGGGATCGAAGAGCTTCAAACTCTCATCGAAACATTTCAGAATTCCGAGCTAGATTAGCATGAACGGGCTTTATCGAAAGATATCGGACCCAACACAGCCTCCACCTGTCGTCGCCGAGCTATCATGAAACCACAATCAGGATTTGGATACAGCCAAACGCTTAATCCAATTGGCTGCTGACAACGGGGCAAGCGCCGTGAAATTGCAGACTTATTCTGCGGATACACTGACCCTCCCTTCTACAAATCCTGAATTCATGATCGATGAAGGCTTGTGGGAAGGGAAGAGCCTGCACGAGCTCTACCAAATCGCCTCCACTCCCTATGAGTGGCACCGTCCGCTAGCCGAGCATGCGAGATCACTAGGAATTGACCTGTTCAGTGCGCCTTTCGATGAGGAGGCGGTCGAATTTCTTGAATCCGAAATCAAACCGGAACTGTACAAAGTATCGTCATTCGAAGTTACGCATATCCCGTTGTTGAAGAAGATAGCCAACACGGGTAAACCCGTGATTATGAGTGTGGGTATGGCTAGTGAAGAGGGAATTCGAACTTTACGGGACGGCAAATCCATAGTCGAGCAGCTACGCCAACCCTTCGTCTAGGCTTTGCCTTCAAGGCCTCGTTGAACAGCGGGCCTGTCCGATCCGCCATAGGCTTTTTGAATACGAGCAACGGCCGAAACTTGCTTCGCTAGCGATCGAGCATTCGACCGATTTTGCCTCTGCATTTTATCTAGCAGCTGACCGTTCGCCTCTTCGATTCGCCCAAGTTCCACTAATCGCCGGTCAAAATCCTGTCGCTCGTTCTCTTCTATCAACTCCGCGTCTTCGAGGATTCCCAACTCGCGAATCAATTTTCCTTTCTTTTCTTGGAGGCTGCGCACTTCCTCGAAATTCGATTCACGAATGCACAGAGTCTCCTTTTCAGTGAATCGTTCGTAAGCTTCAAGAAGAGTGAATCGCCGTTTTGTCATGGGAATCCGTTGCCTTGCCAATTCGCGCGACCCCAAAACATGAAAGCCCTACGAGCATTTGCAAGCGAAGGAATCCATCCGGACTCGTGTCGCTCTATTCTAAGCAACACTTGGCTATGACTAAGCCTTAAGGGACAAGCCTTCCCCGACTCCTATTCCTGATATAGCCGGAGCCGGTTCCGCTTTAACTTTTTGCTTGGTGAGCATTTCTTCCCAGGCATCCCGGATCTCAGTGAACAATCGGATGACTGTATCAATGGGCTCTTCTTCTTTCTTGAAGTCAGCCTCATTGAGCTTCGTAGAATAGAACCCATAGAGCCCAAATATCTGGTCGGCAAATTCGCCTCCTTTATCCAAGCGAAGCGATCGCTGCAACTCGCTGAAAATATTCTGAGCCTTGATCAGATTATTGCTAATCGCCTCGTTTCGCTTCTTCAGATCCTCTATTTAAAAGCCTCTCTTGGCATCGCGCATGGCATCTAGAGCTCCATCGTAGAGCATTGAGATCAGTCGTTCAGGACTTGCGGATAGAATGGCGGCTTTCTTATAAGAAGCGGCGTTTTGATTCATTGCAGAAGATTGGAAATAATACTAATTCCCGTCGTGCTTAAACTAAGGGTCATTACTTACTCCTCATCGTCAAATGGCACGATCAATTTAGCGATAGATTCGACGATTTCCTGCGAGGGATAATTGGGATCATTGAGAAGCTCCTTGCCCTTGGCAACTACCTCGGGACGAATCTCAGGCTGCTCGCGCAAAGCGTCCAGCTTACTCAAATCCACTTTGTCCTCCACTGGTCCATTAGGATTTTTGGACTCAGCTTCAATCGGCGCCTTGGAGGGCTTCTCTCCAGGCTGGTTTGCTAAGTTTTTAGTGTATACGTCGTTGGCTTGTGGGTGGTTATTGATGTTCATTACGTTAATGCGATTAAGGTTTCTTCAGGCAGTTTTTGTTTATATATTTTTTAAAAACGGCTCCCTTCTGACGAACTTTAATCTTTTTGTAAATTTATTGCGCTAAATAGCGAGTGGGCTACGTACTTTGAAAATCGGTTCGGGCTGTGCAGGGCTGTTTGCGTATTGTGCAGGGGATATTGAATGATCGATTGGGTTTTGCAAAATTTTCTAGCGGAATTCGATACTCGAGGATCCGAAGCGTCGAAAACTTCGTCGGCAGCCCAAATTAGCTCGCCCGTGTTACCATTCAGCAATTTCCACATCGCCAACTCTGAGCACTCCCCCCGACAAAATGCGGCATCTGAGACCACCACGACCTCGCATCATTTGTTCTGCCCCAGGTCCCAAGGCTTCGTTCATCCAATAGCAAGGAGCGCATTCCTCGACCCCAATAAAGGCGACTTCGCCTATTGAAAACCGCTTCCCGATTAGCTTGCTCAAGTCGATACCCGCAACCAACACATTTCGTCGCGTACTTGTAAAATCGAGGGAGGACAAACCTAGTCGCTGCTGCAGATCATCAGCTACCGCCTGGTCGAAAAACGTGACCTGCCCCTTGAAATCCTCTTTGTAGTCAAAAAACCGATCGCCTCGCAGGCCCTTTCCGGCTACGCACTCAACTTCCTTTAAGCTGATCGATTCATTTCGCAATCTACTCTTTCCATGCCGCCCCTTAAAATCGTGACCCGGCGACACTTGTATTTGGAGAATTTTTGGACCGTCTCTCTGCATAAGAATCTTCTTACACTTTACAGGACCCAATGAAATGCAGTCGTTCAACATCTGCCTGGGTATTCAGGCTAGCGAGAAACTCCGGTTTCCGACAAGAAATTCTCGCGACATCCCCGTCCATCAGGAATCGCCTTAAACTCGATTGTCCACTCTCCACTGCTTTCTCAAGAAGAGGTAAGCAACTCGGTTCGTAAATCGCGCACAATGGCTCCGGTTTCCCGTCAGAAGCTATATAGCAAGTCGCCAAACTGTTATCGTCGCGCTGAGTCAACAATCTCAGAGCAATGCTCGCGTCAAGAAGAGGCATATCGCAAGCTACCACAAATAATCCCCTCCCTTTCGCTTCTTCCAGACCGGAAAGAACGCCGCTTACAGGTCCTTTAATCCCAGGCCTGTCCACTAATATTGGATATCGCGATTCCTCACTGGCAAATCTACTTTGCGGATTACGAACGGAGACTGCAACTTCCTCGCAAAAAGCGTCTAGCAAACGAGTGGCGTAGTCCACCTGACGTAAGCCGTCATGGAATGCGAACGACGCCTTGTCTTGTCCAAAGCGCTCGCTTTTGCCTCCCGCAAGTACAAGACCTAGAATATTCCGCTTCACACCCCTAATCCTACAGGCTCGGTTCAAGACGCAAGCTTCATCAGATTCGAAAGATCTATGAACGCCTATTCAATTGACGAAAGCCCAAGCTTTCGAGAAGCGGAAAAACGATGGCTGCCTTACGCTCGCCTGGTTCGAAATGTCCCTTCACGAGATGATCGCTCACTGCTTTTGCATTTGTCTGGACTCGAATGGATCGATAGCGACAAGCGCGAAACGCTCTTCGAAGACGAGTTCGAAAATCTTTCAAGCTTGTTCCAGGAGAAAGAAGACTACTTTGCCAAACGGAAGCGCTTTACCCATGTATCGGAGATATTGAGACAGGATTTGGAAGCTACCGCGAACAACATCGGGCATAAAGGCTCGAAAAAGATTTCCGAACAAGCCGCTCGACTTTGGGAATCTCGCGAGAAATTTCTTCAAGAGAAACTGCAGGATCTCGACAAGTCGCTTACAGTAGTGCAAGAACGCTTGCATGTCATTCGAGCGAAATACGCCCAAGTTTCTGTATTGATAAAACGGTTTCGAAGGAACGGCACACCCATTCCAAACGAACCAGATCCCGATCTCGTAAAAGGCAAAAATGGCTTGTATATCGTCTTGCTCGCGATCTTGTCCGCAGGAGCTGCAGTCGCCGGGCTTTCCTTCGAAATGCCCGTCAATGCTCTATCGTACGTTGCCAGCGGACTATCGGCCATCTTCGTTTTGACTTTGCTTCCTAGTTGGAAGCTACAGGCAGCCGCCAAGCACTCCCACAAGCGATCGAAAATCAAAGATTCGCTGGAGTATCTTAAACGGGAAAACAATGACCTCATTCGCCGCATGCAGGAAAACCAAGCTGCCTACGACGACCTACAACGCGAGATTTCCATTACCAAGGAAGAGCTCGAATACAATTACGTCTAAATCGCGTAACTTAATCATCGCTATAGGATGATCGGGTCTCATCCTGATTAAGCTGCAATAAGAGCTCGGCCGAGGATAGCCCGATTTTCTATCCTACTCAAACCTCCACGCATTGGGCTCTTGGGTGATTGACGGGGGTTAGTTTTTCTCCAACAGTGCCAGCTTTTTTCAAAGATGGCCTCAAATAGCCCAGATTATAGCTTTTCGGAAATCGAGCCCGCTTGGCAGAAGCGTTGGGAAGACGAAAAGACGTTCGCCACCCTAAAAGACACTTCCAAGGAAAAATTTTACGTCCTGGACATGTTTCCCTACCCTTCTGGAACCGGTCTCCACATCGGACATCCGCTAGGGTATACGGGATCCGATATTGTTGCCCGTTACCAAAGGGCCAAGGGCAAGAACGTCCTGCACCCAATTGGGTGGGATGCTTTTGGACTACCTACGGAACAGTACGCCATCAAGACTGGAGCTCATCCCAGGAAAACTTCGATAGAGCGCATCAACCATTTCCGAAATCAGCTTAAATCTCTCGGATTCTCCTTCGACTACGACAGGGAAGTCGATACCACGGACCCCAACTACTACCGGTGGACGCAATGGATCTTTTTGCTCCTATTCAAACGCGGCTTGGCCTACGTCGATAAACGGCCCGTTTGGTGGTGCGAGGAATTAGCCACCGTTCTGGCGAATGAAGAAGTCATCGATGGAAAGTCGGAACGCGGCAATCACCCTGTCGTTCGCCGCAGCTTGAGGCAGTGGGTGCTAAAGATAACGGCTTATGCAGATCGATTGCTAGACGACCTCGAAGGAGTCGGTTGGCCAGCATCCACGAAAAAGATGCAGCAAGAGTGGATCGGCAAATCCAAAGGAGCGACAGCGCGTTTCGCTCTCGAAGACTCCGACGACTATCTAGAGATCTACACCACGCGGCCCGACACGCTTATGGGAGCTACCTATATGGTCATAGCTCCTGAGCATCCCCTAGTTCAAAAAATCACCAAAGTTGAACAGAAGCAGGAAGTTGCCAACTATGTCGACTCGGCAGCCGCCAAGAGCGATCTCGAGCGAACCGACTTGGCCAAGGAAAAGACAGGCGTATTCACGGGAGCCTGCGCGATTCATCCACTCACCGGGAATCGTATTCCGATATGGGTCGCTGACTACGTATTGATCAGTTACGGAACCGGCGCCATCATGGCTGTGCCCGCGCATGACGAGCGCGACCACGAATTCGCGCAACGGTTCAATTTGCCTATTGTGCAGGTTATCAAAGGTTCCGATGAGGATTCCCTCCCTTACCTGGGAGATGGAGAATTGATAAATTCTGGGGAGTTTGATGGGTTATCTTCGAGGGATGGAATAGCTAGTATCACTAGAAAGCTGAGCGAGGAGAACCGGGGTGAGGAAAGCGTGCAGTATAAGCTTCGCGACTGGCTATTTTCACGGCAACGATACTGGGGAGAGCCATTTCCGATCGCTTGGGTTTCAAAAGAGGATTACCAAAGAGCGGCCCATAGCGGAGCCTTGGAAGATTGGCTTCCGGAAGTTCCCGTTAGTTATAGCGATGAAAACGGCGAGCGGTTCGCCTTGCCCGTACCCCCTTCATCACTTCCACTTCGACTTCCCGAAGTAGAATCCTACAAACCGGCGGGCACGGGCGAGAGTCCACTAAAGAATGTCACTGATTGGCTTGAAATTTGGTACAACTTCAAGAATGGGGAGTTCGTTCCCGCTTCGTCCGAGAAGCCTAGTGGGAAAGATTGGATACGGGCGACACGCGAAACCAACACCATGCCCCAGTGGGCTGGTTCCTGTTGGTACTATCTTCGATACATGGATTCCGGCAACAACCAGGAGTTCGCTTCCAAGGAATCCCTTTCCTACTGGAAAGCTCCAGACCTCTATATCGGAGGACAAGAGCATGCAGTACTCCATTTATTGTATTCGAGATTTTGGCACAAGGTCTTGTATGACGAAGGGCTCGTACCAACAAAGGAGCCTTTCACCAAGCTTTTTCACCAAGGCATGCTCCTTGGCGAAGACGGAAAAAAGATTTCCAAGAGCGCCGGAAATGGAGTCGATCCTGTAGAGGTCGTCAATGAGTACGGCGTTGACACGCTTCGATTGCATTTAATGTTTCTCGGACCCCTTGAAGCCCGAAAACCTTGGAATTCCAAAGGAATCGGAGGAATCAACCGCTTTCTCGGGAAAGCCTGGCGGGAGATCGTGGGCAAGGATGGAAAACTGAATACAAAAATCAGAGATAAAGCCATGGAGAGCGAAGAAACTTTGTCGCTCTTGAATCAATCCATCCAGAAAGTCACCCAAGATCTCGACCGACTCAGCTTCAACACTGCGATTTCCCAGCTGATGATTCTAGTGAATCATTTGCAGACCTGCGAAGAAATCAGCCCGTATACCGTCAAATGTTTCAT
>MDTA01109014.1_pt1 | contig 16182 bp, 8 predicted proteins | sample 811151 | NCBI WGS metagenome assembly MDTA01 (sample SAMN05326648, study PRJNA326480) | marine metagenome | isolation source: seawater | place: Indian Ocean: South | collected 2010 | reverse complement strand
GTCGGAGGGCCACCTCTACGCGGCAGCGGCGCCGTCGCTGACGACGGCGATCTCTGTGGCGGTCGCGGCGGGCGAGTCCTTGCTCACGGCGGCGGTGCTCGCGATCGCAGGCATCTACATGACGCGCAGCGGCTTCATGGGCCAGGAGGTGACGCGCGGGTTGGCAGCACTGCAGATGCGCTGCCTGATGCCCTGCCTACTCTTCTCGCGCGTCCTGCCGGCGGTGAGCCCGCGGCTGCTCGTCCTCAACTGGCCTATGCTACTGCTGCCGCTGGCGATGGTGCCCATCGGGCTCGCGCTCGGCAAGCTGGTGGCGCTGCTCTCGGGCTCGCTGGTGCGGCCGCAAGACCACTGGATCGTTGTCTGCGCCACCGCGTTCCCAAACTCTATTTCGCTGCCCACTGTGCTGCTCACCGTCGTGCAGGAGATCCTGTACCGCGGCGGCGCCGCCGTGCCGCCCGACGGCCTCGTCGCAGACCCGCTCGTCTTTGTCGGCTTCTACCAGCCTGTGCACATGACTCTTCTGTGGGCGCTCGGCGGCTGGCTGCTCGGCGTGAACATGGAGCAGACGCCGGAGGAGGCCGCGCCGCCGCGTCCGGCGCGCGGTGGCGGTGGCGCGAGCGCGGCGTCGACGACAGCCTCGTCGCGCACGGGCTCGGCGATCGAGCTGTCCGTGCTCGAGGCCGACGCGCGCGCGTCGCCGCCGGCGCCCGCCTCCGCGCACGCGCTCTTCCGGGAGTCGCTCTTCTCGGGGCCGGAGGGCGGGTACCCGCTGCGCCGGCAAAAGGATGGTGGGAGCTACGCCAAATACCTCTACTCGCTGGCGCAGGGCGACGCCGAGGGCAACCACGCGCATGTACAGCTCTTCGCTCGCCGTGCGACGGGCGGCGGAGCCACAAGCGCAGCCCCAGGCGCGGCGAGCGGCGCTGCGCTGCTGGCGGAGCATCCGGCGGCAGCGAGCGACGCGGCGGCGTGGGGCTCGGAGGACGCGCACGACAACGACGCGCTCGGGCCGATCGACGAGGCACCGCGGCGGCGCTACCGGCGAGCGGCAACCGCGTGCGCTGTGCTCATGCGACGGGTGCTCGTGCCACCCGTCGTCGGCGTGCTGCTCGGCGCCGCGGGTGGCTCGACGCCGTGGCTGCGGCCATTGATGTACCCGCCGGAGGGCGCGCCGTTCGGCTGGCTGTGGCGCGGCGTGGTGCGCCTCGGCCAGGCGGCGATCCCGGTGTCCCTGCTGCTGCTCGGCGTCTCGCTCGCCAAGGGGCCGGACTGGTCGACTATCGACGTGCGCGCAAACCTGCTCATCGCGCTCACGCGCCTGGTGGCCACGCCGCTGATGGGCACCCTCGTGCTCATGGGGCTGCGCGCGAGCGGCGCGCTCGAGCCGATCTCGCCGCCGTGGGACGAGGTCTTCATCCTCGTCGCGCTCGTGCTCTGCGCCATGCCGAGCGGGCAGCAGCTGATCACGATGACCGAGCTAGGCGGTGGCGACCGCGCGGTGCTCGGCACGATCATTTTCCTGCAGTACTGTCTCGTGCCCATCGCCCTCGCGGCAACTATCACGGCGATCGTGCTGATGACCGCGATGTTGTAGCTTTTGTACCCCGGCTCTACGTTTATTACGGTTCTCTAGCTAGCCTTAACAGTTAGCCTTGCCTCTCGACTCCGGTGATCGGGGGCCCAACAGTCTCAGCCGGCTGGTTGGGCCGGTGCGAGTATGGCCAGGTCGTCCCGGTACGCTCCATCAGCCATCCTTCGCTCGAGTTGGCAACGCCGCGACTGAGATCCTCTGCTTCGTTGGTGTTCGCGATCTGCGTGAAGAGCCAGACGTCAGACACTGGGTCGCCGCCCAGGAAGTCCTTCACCCCGAAGTGTCCGAAAAGGTGCGGCTGGTTGCGCAGCCCGCGCGCGTTGCCCGGAAGCGGCTCATACATCGCCGCCGACATCTTGAAGCGTGGCGGGCTTGGTTTCGCGACGATGTCAGCAAGGCGCCAGGTGAAGTCGGTCATTTCAAACGTCCAGACATCGGAGAGCACGTTTTTCAGCGTGTACCTATCATGGGCGGGGCGGGGTCAGATCTACCAACGGCACACGTGCCACAGCACGCCGCGCACCCGCCGACCATCCAGATACGACGCGCGTTGCACGCGTCTGAACCAAAGCATGATCCTCCAACGCCAGTCGCGAAAGCGCGCGGCTCGGGTAGATCAATGTACGGCCGCATTCGCCCTCCCTCGCCTGACCAGTTGCCGTGGTACACGCCGAGGCGAGGGGAGGTGGCCAGGGGGTCCTCCCGCACCTTCTGCCACTCCCAGTCGTTCATCGGCGAGTCGGCCGAGCCGTTGAGTACCCAGAGCTCCGATACTGTCGGCCCGCCATTAGGATAAGCTGTCGACCCGAATTCACCCCCCTTTTTGTCGGTGTACGAGTCATCGGCGAACTGCTTAGGAGTTTGCCCACCGACATAAAGGCTCGCTGTCGCCACCTGGGTCTGGCCGCCGAACATGAGAATCGTCGTATTCGAAACGGGGATGAAGAGCGGCGCGCGCCGTCCCGCCGGCTGGTTGTGCAGCAGGACTTTCGACCAGCACTTCTCTGCAGCGCAGCGAGCGTATGTGCAGTACCCCCCAATGCAAGCCTGTTCATGCATCTCTCTTGCTGCGATGGTCAGGTCGAACACCCAAAGGTCGTCAAGCACGCCGCCAAAGCCATCGACCCCACCATACACCACGAGCGTCTCGCGCCCGTTGAGCCACCGGTGTAGCATGGCCTGCGTGTGACGGCGGTGCGGCGCGGTCTGTGACTCCTCTGCCGGATCGAAGGTGTAGACAGGCCGCCAGAGCATGAGAGTGAGGTCAAAAGCCCACACGTCATTGCGTGCATCATCGTACTGGTCGAGGCCACCGAAGATCACGAGGCTCGTGGGTAGAGAGGTCACTTCATCGTGGTACGCAAGAGCCGATGAGTGCGCCGACCGCCCGCCCGGCTCGCACGCTTGGCCGCCGCGCGGGGAAATCTCGGTGCCAGCGCATGCGGCGCAGAGCCGCTGAGTCGCGCTCACCGGCGTTCCCTCGCAGTTCTGGGAGGTTTCCTGGCCACCGGATGTCGCTGCCGACGAGCAGTTGGCTGGGGCTGTGTTACTGCAGTCAGGGCTTACTGTCTGCGGGTCCGAAGGCAGCTCCCACTCAAGTGTCTCCATGTCAAAGATCCACAAGTCACGGTCCTTGAGCTGCACCGGCGACACGTCGTCCGACCACACTTCTGGGCTTGTGACACCGTAATCACCGCCATTGAACTTGGTGTTCATATTCTTCGGGCCCATCGCGCCGCCGACAATGAACATCGTAGGTGACTCCGCTGCCACCGACTGGGCATGCTCGAAGCGCGCGGAGGGGACGGCGCCTCGCACCTCGATGCGCGATGATGAGGTGCTGACCTTGTTGTTGAAGATGTCTGATACCTTCCAAATACCGTTGACCAAGCCAGCGGTGTCGCGCATTACGCCCTCCACCCTCCAGCAGCAACGCTCGGAGATGCATGGCCCTGGGCCACCATCGTTGGGACAGCCGCCGTCAGCTCCCCAAGATCCTACGCCCTCGGCAACCCTGTCCAGAGGTTGCTGCATCCCACCTATAATGTACAATGAACCGGCTGGGCTCGTCGTGTCCCGCTCCTCAGCTGACAGGTTGTCAGCGCCTTCTGTCTCCACGTATACGAGCTGCGGGTGGATGAGTGGCACCGGTGCGCCCGCACCCGACCAAGGGACGGGATCGAGTCGAATCCAGCCAGCGTATGGACCCTTAAAGGCGTCGTATCGCGCCGAGTGAAAAGGGAGGCGATTGAACAAAGCAGACGAAGAGTGATCGATCCAAGCAGGGTTGCGCGCGAAGGCGAACGCCCATAGCTCATCCAGCAGGTGTGTGCCATTGTTGCCTCCATAGATGAAAAGGAAGGAGATGGGATCAGTCTGCGCTCCCACAGCCCCACTTGAGCCGTCGACGCGGCCATCGCAGATAGCCTCTGAGCGCATGGCGAAGGCCTCCGCCCAACGGCCCAGGCAGGTGCGCTGATGCGCGTGCATCGCGGAGAGCGCTGTCGCGTCGTTTCGGTTGAGATCGCGCAATGTCACGTTGCAGCAGTCGAGGCTGGAGCAGGATGAGCAGCGATTGAGGCCGAGCGCCCAGCCGTCGGTTTCATACAGTGCCGAGCCGTGCCCATATCGCTTTGTCGGTCGGATTTTGAGTCGCCTGGCCTCCTCTGAGTTCACCGAGAGCGACCAATTGTGTGCTTGGATGTTGTACCATGGGTATGCAGTGTACTTAGCCTCGGTGAGGGGTTGCAGTGACGCCACAGCATCAGCACCCTCGTGGGGGTAAAAATGCAACGGTTTCCAGCCATCGCCGCTCTCCGCATCAATATCGTACACCCAAAAGTCGTCGAGCACCTGTGGCGGATGCGGAACTGATGGTCTGAGAGGCGAGCCCTCCCACCCCCTCACCCTCCCCTCGCCGCCTCAACGCGCACCGATGCCGCTCCGCCGGCTGTGTCATTTGTCCCGCCGAACAGGACGAGAACTCTTTCCTGCGCGACGTACTCCAACGTGTGAAAGTACCGCCCGGGCGGAGACGTGAAGATACCCGGCTCAGGCAGACCCGCTGACTCGGGCGTCAGCTCCGGAACCTTTGGAACGTACGCGCAAAACCGGTCGTATCCCGGCCCCCCTCCTTGGGACACATCTGAGAGTGGCACCTCCCATGTTGTCAGGGAGTTCCCAACGAAGCCACCCATTGACTTGAGCGAGTTGGGCGTCTTGTCAATCGCGTACTGGGCGCACAGCCCCTTTCGAACGGAGTCTGGCGTACAACCCCACGCGCCACCCAGCAGGCCGCATGCCCATATGGGCAAGCCTCCAGGGTGAACCATCCGCACGCCAGTAGTTGCAAGCAGCGAAGATTCACCCTCATGGCTCAGCTGGTGGCTGAGCTGAGAAGCAATCTCGAGGTCGGTGTCGTTGCGTGACAAGTACGGGTCGACCTGGCGATTGTTGGGCCACTCTAGGCGAGTCGAATCCATAGTCACCTTAGAGTAGGGCGGCACCGAGAAGTTACGCGTCGACTGGAAGTACGTCGGAGTCCGCTGAGCGACGTTGCGATCCATCCAATAGCACCGCCAATAGCTCTCGGTGTTGAGGCAATTGGTGCCGAACCAGCGGAGCGCCTCGTCCCACTGCGCTTTGACATCTGCCCAGTCCCAGATCTTTCTCGAGAGCAGAGTGTGCAAGATAACGGTGGTGTTCACCGGCTGCACGGCGAGCCTGTGCAGGCGGTCGGCGGTAGAGGAGCCAACATCTGCAATGGCAGACGTGGCGCTGGCGTGAGCGGAAACGGCTTCCGATCCTGGCATCGAGAAGGAGTGGACTTCAGAGAGACCTTTATAGAGCGTAGAGTGGCACCGCCAGGACGAAAGTGTCGCAATCTGCTTGGCATTCCAATCCTGCGAGAAACAACGGGCGTCATGGGGGTGCAGCAGGGGGCGGCGGAGGGCCGGAGCGTGCCTCAATGCTCCTCTGCGAGAACTCTCCGGAGACCAGCTTGTCGTCCTCTGCCGCAAGCTTCTCCACGAGTCCCAATATGAACGCTCGGAAGTCTCCGAGTAGCTTGCGGCGCAGCTTATACAACGTCGTTCGCTCGAATTCCACGAACGCGGAGTACAATCCGGCGGATGCCACGTTCGGTCCCAATGAAGGATGTGAGCGATCGCTACCTGATGCTGACCCTACTGGAGCAGGGGGTGCAGCAGCAGAGAACATCGACTCCTCCTCATTTGGACCCCACTCGGGGCAACCTTCGGAACTTTCGACTACTTCGAAGGGGGTGATCCGACCCCACGAGTGGCAAATCTGCTCGCGCCATGCCAGGCCAGTCTCGTTTAGGAATTCCTTGTACTGCGCCGCCATCGACCGCCGCAACAGTGCGAACTCGACGTCTCTGATGTAAGCCCACTGATGGATCCGCGCAGTGAACCACTTCTTTAGATCTCCGTAATCTCCGGGCACGCATTCGCACACGTCGGTCAACGTCTTCGGAGTTTTGCGGCAGTGCATTCCACTGATGTCACCCTCCCAAAGCCGCTTCCAAGGCTGCAGCCGCGTCTGATTGAATGCGCTGAGCAGCCGCGTGCGCACGGCGTTCGAGTGGAGCGTTAGCCGGTGAGCGATGGTCTGCTTCCATGCGGAGTAGGTGTTGTCGAACCACGGTGTGAAGACGTCCTTCTCCCAGGACAGTAAATGCTTGATGAAGGTGTCAGCGTCCGCAGTGCTCTGGTCGAGCCATGTCCACCCTGACGATGTCTCGTGTACGCGCGTCAGGGACGCGGATGCAATGTCTTCCCATGGCCTACCAGCCTGCTGGCTGCGCGTTCGGCCGCCAAAGAGATAGAGCTTATCAGAGTACGCTGCGCTGTGCACCAAGCTCTCATTAGCGACGATAGCCATTTTGTGGCCGAACGTCAGTGGCACGAGGCTTTGATCCGTATGCGCGGCGCGATTCGGCGTGAGCTGTGTCCAACCACCCGCTACTGTGCCATTGCTGGAATAAGTAAACTTCCACAGGTCGTTCCGACGCAGCGGCTCCGCATAGTCAGCGCTTTCAAACACTGAGGCCGAGCTCAGCACAGCTGGCCGCGCAGCACCTATCGCCACGACTGTGAAGTTCTCCGCATCTGACAGCACAGTGTTCATCAGCTTGCGAGTCCTTTCCCATGCGTCAAACAGTGCGTCCCGGCTCGTGAAGGCGAACGACACGTTGGCGAGGTGGGTTCTTAGCAGCGCTGCATTCACTGAGATCGATCGCGTGCCTAGCAGCTCGGTCGCGCTCGCCATCGCAGTGCCCGGCTCGTGGAGCTGCCATGGCTCAACGTGCTCCCAGCTCTGCTGTTCGGCGACGACATCCTCCGACAGCACATTCGGATCGCCAGCGTCACCAACCCTCCTGCCAAGGTCATACCTCGTTCGGAGCCGATGTAGGAGAGTAGTGCCAATGTCATCAGCAGACATGCCCAAGTGAGCCTCCACCACGACACTGAAGTTGAGCAGGTACCCATCAACGGTGGGGCCGAGGCCGCCGTGGATGAAAAAGCACGAGCTGCCATGAGCTGAGGCGTGGAGCCATCTTGCGGACGGGTTTCTGTCGGTACTTGAGAGCATCCGGCCGGTACGCCACGAACCAAATTGGTCGTGGGTTGTATCGGTTGGCATCCACGTCCACATGCGGTCACTGACGCTAAGCCGGCGGCGGCTGCCCGTGCAGCCGTCCACCTCACAGCTGACGCGCTTACGAACTCCATACACCGCGCTCGGTGGCGCTTGAACCTTCCCACCCCACAATACCAACATCTGTGACCCTGGTGGCAGGTCAGTCGTGCTTGACGTTGTCGGACCGCGCGCGAGCGTGAACCCGACGAGAGGCTCGAGGCTAAAGCCGAGCACGCCATTGACACCCCCGATGGGCTTTAGACCATGGTACGAGTCTGCTTTCACCCAGCCCCAGCCGAGTCGCCGTGCGGCGACGTTGCACGACGTGGGTGTCGCAGGCTGCACCTGCGGCTCTCGTTGCTCGTGAAAAGAGTGCGAGCACTCGCAGCACGCGGTGCGCTGGTCGAAGGGAGTCGTTTTCGCGTCCATAGTCATGCATGTGTCCGGGTCTGTGATGCACGTGCCATGGTGGGAGCAGTCGTTTAGGCAGTACGGCTCTGTGCACGCCCCACCCCGCCAGTTCGTCTTGCACAGGCAGTGTCCGTCAATCGCTGAGCATTTGCCGTGCGAGCCGAAGCTACCGACGCTCTCGTTCCCGCATCCGAACTGGCAGAAGCAGTCCTCGCGCCCCCAAAGTGGAACGCTAGCATTCACGTCGCGCACGCAGAGGCAGTCCCCGAACTCAACGAGCCCGCCACCACCACTGACCACGCCAGCCGCCGCGAGCCTCCCCGCGTGCTCGAGTGAAGCGACGCATGCGCCGCGGCCGAGCGTGCAGTTGCGGCACGCGCAATCCTCGCCGACATACCACGGGGCGCACTGGCAGAGTGGCTTTCCCATCACCTGCGCCGCGCGAGGTGGTAAGGGAGACAGGTCGCAGGCTGGGCCTGGCAGTCACGGAGGTATAACATGGAGGGTTCTCGGGCAAGCCGGAGAGGTGTGGAGGGGAGGGTAGCCGGAGGTGAGGTGGTAGCCGGAGACCCGTGGAGGGCCAGCCAGTGTGGAGATCGAGAGGGAGGAAGCCGATCGGTGCGGGGACGAGGCAGGAGTGGAAAGAGGCATGGCCAAAAGAAGGGAACGGGTGGCAGGATACCTCGGCGCCCAAGCAAACTCCATGTCCGAGGCTCTCCCAGCAGTCATTCGGACATTCGCGGAAGCCGCAGTAATCCACAATAGATGATCCGACTACCGCACGCGTTGTCCAGTTGGAGTCACACACGGCGGGGCCAGTGCCAAAGTTCATACGATATCCATGGTTCGATGCAGTTGGCCGCTCTTCCTGCGTATCCTCATCCCAGACCGAGCGGACGCCAGTGCAATCGTCGCCGAAGTATCCCTGGGTGCAGACGCACGTCCCAGTGCAGCAGTCGCACCGACCATTCGCGTGCGCCTTATCCACCACGCGGCGGCCGCAAGAAGATTCGCACGGCACGGCGCACTCACCGCAGTCATGGCCCGCATAGCACCCGTGACACACGCATGAGTGCAAGTTGTAGTTGCACGAGCCACGCCCTTGGCAGCGACCCGGACACGGGCCGCGAACCGTGTGGTTTCGACCGCGCAGTCCGGCGAGTTCAGCGAGTCTGCTCATCGTCGCCGCCCCGAGCCCCTTGAGTTCCTCATCCGTCGGCGTGCGCCCGTGCTGACGCGCAAACCTCTCTGCACCAGTACGTAGTTCAATGCTCAACGCGTCATACTCGACCTCCTCGCTTAAAACTAACGGCGGCGACGGGGATAGCGCCATGTCCTCCTCGAGCAGGTGAAGCAGCGCGCCGCGTGTGGCTGCACCACGCAAAGAACTGCTCGGGGCACCGTGAGCCACGGGAGCAGCACTTGGCTGCTGGGCCGATGCAGGCGTGACTGGTGGGATCGCATCGACGGGAGCGGGCTGCAGTGCGGCGGACATCCCAAACCGCCGAACGTTTTCGCCGAAGCCGACCGCCAGCACAAAACCCCCAATCAGCCTCAACATGGCAACCATGGTATCGCTCTAGAGGCCTCTACGGCTTTACAGCGTGCGGCTTTACAGGTGTACCATGGTACTCGTACGTACTCTAAAGTCACTTTAGAGAGCAGTACGATTTGTTAATTATCGCGTGGTCCCGCGCGGCGCGCCTCCAGGTGCGTGAATGTGGGGAACGTACGGCGGCGGAGGCGTTCAAGCTCGTCGCGCAAAAGCTCGATCTCCTGCGTTTGCATCCCCACGAGGGTCTGAAGCTTTCGCTTCATGTGCACGTCTGCGAAGCGCTGCGTGGCGTCGGCCGAATCGTCCTTCGTCGCCGTCTGGATCGAGTGGATCGCTTCGCGCTCGAGGACAGATGCCTCGAGCTGTTCGATCTGCGCCTTCAGCGACCCCATCTCTGTGTCTTTGTCGTGCACCAGCTTGTGGATCTTCCCCACCTGCCGCTTGTACTCGTCAACCTTTTCTTCATGGTTGATCTTTATCTGCTCGAGCTTGCGCTCGAGGCGGACGGCCTCGGCCTGTTGGTTGTCCTCGCCGCCGCCATTGATGCGCTCCTGCAGATCTTTTGTCACGCGTAGCAGCTGCAACTCGCGCGTCAGCTCGACAAGATCTTCGGCCTCGCGGTCGGCACGCTCGTTCTCCCACTGCAGCAACGCGATCTCCTTCCGGAACTCCTTGATCTCCTCGAGAACGCCGACCTTCTCGCCCCCAAGCGCGCGGATTTGCGCATTGAGCTCCGCGATCACGCCCTTGTGGACGAAGAGTGCCTCAGAGTAGTCGGTGACAACGGCAGCCTCCTCGACCTCAAGCTGCCCTTGCTTGAGCTTATACGGGAGCTCGAGGTTCCAACGCTCGCGAGCCTCACGGTCGCGGATCGCCGCAAGCTCGGCCGCCGCACCGGCCATCCTCTTCTTGAGGGCGTCGTCGGTGTCGGCCATCTCCTGCAGTAGAGCGTTCATCTCGGCGAGCGTCGCGCCACACGCCTTGAGGTCCGTCTCGGCAGTGATCTTCGCGTTGCGCGCCTCGACGAGGCGGTCCCACATGTCGAATGACAGTCCCTCGGGCATGTCGACGGCGGCATCGAGCGGCTCAATCACCACCTCGGTCGCCGGCGCATCAAGATCCGTGAACGGGTCGCGGGTCGGCCTCGCAGGCGCGTCGGCAGTCGCGTCGGGCTCGGCTGCAGGGGTAGGGATGCCTTGCGCGAGGAGGTGTGCCGGCTTCGACGACGAGCGGCGACCGTACGATTCCTGCGAGCGGTCGGAGCCGCGCTGCTGCGCTGCGCCGAGGAAGGCAGCGGCGCCCATCTTGCTCGCCTTCCTTCCTCCGAGGCCTGGCCGCGAGCCGCGATTCTCGTCGGACGGCCGTCCGCCAGTGTCAGAGCCGCGGTGCGACGCGTTGTCGCTTACGCGCCCCTTCGCGATGACGCGCGTCTTCCGGCGGCGGTACAGCTTCTGCAGCACCTCAAGATGCTCGGGGGCGTCTACGAAATCCTGCTTGAACGCTTTCTCGAGTGACCGGTTCTCCGATGCGAGGCCCTCATGCGTCTCACGCACCGCCTCAACCTCCCGCCGGAAAGTGGCGAGGCGGCCGCTGCTCGCTTCCTTTTGCTTGCCAAGCGTCTTTAGCTCGTCCGAGAGCGCCGCCACGCGCGCGTCATGTTCCTCGACGCGGAGGCGCGCCTGCGCGAGTTTCACTGTCACGAGCTCGGTCTCGAAGACAGCCTGGTCGTACTGCACCTTCGTGTCAGCGAGCTCGGTGAGGCGCTCGTTGAAGAAGCGGCACGCGTCGGCCATGTCGAGGCGGACCTTCGCAAGCTCGGTTTGCAGCGCCTTTGTGCGCTTCTCGCGCTCCGCCTCGAGTTTTTTCACCTTCGCGTCAAACTCCTTCACAAGCGCGTGCTCGGCCTCGGTCATCTGGTCAACAGGCGTCACGACCATCCACTCGGGCCGCACGAGGTCCTGCATCACTTCCTCGTCGTCGCGCTTCGATTCGAGCGTGCCATTCATCATATCCAGCAACGCCCGCTCCGCCATGTTGTCACCCGCCGCCGCCGCCGCGCGTGCTTCCGCCTCTTTCGCCTTCCGCTCGGCCTCGGCACGCTCAGCAGCCGACAGAAGCTTCGCCGCCTTGACTTCCGAGTCGTTCACGGTAAGCACTTTCTCTGGCTGCTCGGATACGGCGAGCACGAGCGCTGCCCTCGTCGCCTCCTGCTCTGCCTGCTCGGCACGAACATCGGCGCCTAGCCTCTGGAGCTCAGAGAGAATCTCGCCAACACGGCCCTGGCGGGAGACGCGATGGAGACACGGGGTAAGGGGGGAGGTGGCGGAGGTGTGCAGGCATTGGTTCTCGAGAATGGCGTCGGCTGACCATCTTCTCTCCGATCCTCTCCAGTTCAGCTTTCTTCGCTGCGAGGAGCTCGTCGAACTTTCGATTGAAGCGCGATTTCGTTGTCTCTATCAGCTCGGCGCAAAGCGCCGCCTGGGTCGCCTTGCGCCATGTGCCGTGCAGCTCGAATGGCGCCAACAGCAGGGAGCTCTCATCGCCAACCGCCGCGCCCGTCTTCAACGGCGACGACAGCTCGGCCTCCTCCGGTTCCTGCGCCTCACCGTCACCGCCGCGCGCCTTCGAAGGCGACAGATCGCCGTCGGAGCCGCCGCCGACCGCCGACTTCTTGCCGCTGCTGACGAAGCAGATGTCGCTCGCAAATTCCTTTGCTTCCTCGAAGAGCCCCGCAGCCACGTCAGCGTCCGCCCCGGTCTGGGCGCGCTCCCACTTCCCCACGTGTACTTCGACCTGCCGCAGCAACTTGACACGCCTCAGCGCCGCCAGCTCCGCCGCTTTCGGCGCCGGCACGGTGAAATTCGACACGGAGGACTTTAGGGTACCCGGTGGCTCATCACCCGGCAGCCGCAGCGCCGTCATCACAGTTGACGGCGTCGCCATCGCTTCCCAAAACTCCGCCTTCATCCGGCTCGCGATGAGCCGCTTCGCCAGGTCGTCGCGCTCCGTCGCGCGGCGCAGGCCTTCGACGCGGCCCTCGCCCTCTTCGCGCCACGACGTCTGCTGGGCAACATCGACGATGAAGTCAGCGGCCGCCATCTTCTCGAGCTCGTCCACCGGCAGTGCGGCGTTTGCTTCGATCTTCGCGAGCAGCTTGGCGCGGACGCCCTCGACCTGTTGCTTCATAAGCTCGCGCTGTGCCGAGTGCGCGGAGATCTCGCCTTCGCCGCCGCTGCCCGCCTGCGGTGGCACCTGCAGCACCGACGGCTCCCCACCGCTCGCCGCTGCACTGCCCGTCGCCGCCGCCTCGACGGCGCGAGGGACGTCTTCGACCTCGGGGTACACGACGGTCATCGACGGCGGCAGCGGCGGCGTGGGCGCGTCAAACGCACCGGAGTAGGTGCTCGCGTAGACGGCGCCGTCGCAGCCGCAAGAGAAGACGGTGGCGGTACCCGGCGCCGCGTCGGCGTCGGCGAGGAGAGCGAGGGCGCAGACGCCACCTGCCAGCACGTCATGCAGCGAGATGGTTGCGACGTCGCCCATGTTTGCGGTCGAGCGCACGGACACCTCGCCGTCTGCACCACCCGTCGCCAGCAGCGAGCCGTCGCGCGAGAGCGCGAGGGAAGTGGGCGTCATCTCGTGCACGGGATACGACTGGTCGGCGTGCGACGGCGGCAGCGACGCGGCCTGTTGCTCGGAGGCCGTCTCACTGGGCATCGTGTACACCTGCGCGCGTCCGAAAGGGCAGGGAAGACTCGACGGCTGGGGGGTCTGCTGGAGAGGAGAAGGCATTCGGCACTACCTTGAGCGCGAGGTCGTCGCAAAGGGCCAAGAAAGAGGACGCTCCCGGCCGGGCCTGCACCGGGTACGCCTCCGGTAGCGCGGCGATCGCCACCGCTGGTGCCTCGAGCTTGATCAGGCCACGCGCGAGCGACCGTTTCTGGAGTTTCAGGTCGGCGGGGGGCACGGCGCTCGGTGCTGGCGGTGTCATGCGCACGACGGCACCGCCGGCGCACGCCGCGAGCAGCTTGGGTGCCTCGGAGGCGCCGACGCTGGCGAGCCACGCGAGCGACGCGGCGGGCGTTGGTAGGTCGGTCGCGCCGATCACCGCGACAGTCTGTGGGGTGCACGCGATGAAGAGTAGCGTGGCGCCGCCGTCGGCCGCCGCGAGCACCTCCGCGGTCGGTGACCACGCGAGCGCAGTCAGAGGCTTCGTCGAGAGCCGCGAGCGGTGCACGAGCTTGAGGGCCGCACGGTCACGCTGGTACACGCGGAGCACACCTGCAGGCGAGCACGGCGCACTTTATGAGGAGGAGATGCAGAGATTTGGGGAGGTTTTGGTGGATGGGTCGAGGGGAGGGGGGTGGTTGGGGGGCGGGTCCAATGTGTTTTGATGGGTTTGAGCAGCGGGACGGCGGGTGGAAGTGACGAGGGGGACCGCCGCGCACCGTCGGAGAAGCCGACGGCGACGAGCCGCGAGGTGGCGGTGGCCGCGGCGGTCGAGGCGGTGGCGTCGGTCGCGGGCACTGCCGTCGCGAGGAGCGCTAAAGATCGGCAGCCCGTGCATCGGATGACTCCATCGTCTCCCACGGAGACAAACTCGGCTTCCTCGGACACGATGCCGCGTTCCTCGACGGACGGAAGGAGGGCGGCGGTCGCAACGGCACCCGCGTGGAACGATGCCGCCTGCAGGAGGGACGGTTCGGGGTGCGGACGGGGTGGGGGGTGCGCGTTCGGCGCACGGGGTGCAAAGGGGGTGCATGGAGGGGGAGGGTGGGGAAGGACTTGGGGCGGGGCAGTCGGGGTACGGGTACGGGTGTGGAGCAGTGGGGACGCGGGTTTGGGCCGATCGAGGGGTGAGAAGCAACGGTGGACGGGGAAGGGAGGGGGAGGGGGTCGGCGGGTACCTTCTCGACGGCAAGGAACGCGCCGACTTCTTCCGGCTCGAGCGCTGTCTCGGGGAGCTCCGCCGTCAGCATTGTGACGAGGTGGGCGTCTCCCGAGGCCGTCGTAGCGAGGATCTTCAGGTAGTCGGGGCTGACGGCGACGGAGGCGATCGCGCCTTCGACCCGCACCTCGTACAGCGCCTCGGCAGTCGCCACCGAGTACCACGTGAGCACACCATCGCGCGAGGCAACGAGGAGGAGCCTCGCGTCGGCGACGAGGCCGGCGACCGCGCTCCCCGACGCGAGGACGAGGCGCTGCGACATGCCACCGGCGTCGGTGGACGAACACGTGACGGCGCCCGTGTCGGTGCCGGCGTACAGCTCGGAGGCCGCCCCCCACGCATGGCAGGCCCATACTCCGCCGGTTCCCACCTCGTCGGCGGGGCTCAGCTCGGTCGCCGACGCCGTGAAGTGCTCGTATGTCTGCTTCACCGCGCAGACCTGCAGCTTCGCGCCCGCGAGCGCGCAGAGCGACGATGCCGAGCGAGGGTCGAACGACAGGTCGGCGCACGGCACGGCGAGCGGCAGGGTCACGAGCAGCTTGCGCGTCGACCACTGCCACACCGAGAGCTCGAGGCCGGGCGCGCCGCCCACCGCCGCCACGCGGCTGCCGTCGCGGCAGAAGGCGAGCGCGAGCACCTCAAGGTGCTTCCCCGCCGCCGTGAGCGACGCGAGCCGGCTCATCGAGCCTATGCCCCAGACGTGGACGGTGGCGTCGACCTCGCGCTCGGCAAAGGCGACGAGTTTCGCCTTCGGGCACACAGCAACGAGCGCAATCCCGTACGGAGTGCCGCCGGCCTGAAAGTGCGACCCCTGCTTCGCGTGGAGGCAGGAGCACGGGGCGAAGACCAGCCGCTGCCCCGCGACACGCACGGTCGTCTCGGTGTCGGTGAAGTGCGGCGGCGACGATGCCGGGCCGAGGCAGGTCTCGGGGCTCAGTGTCAATGCCGACATGCTAACTGACAAGCGGGCCTTGCAAGTCGAGTAGGAATGCGCGAGATGGCCGTGGTCGACCACGCTTTCTGCGACGCGCGCAGACTGGGAGAAGTCGCAGGACCTGAGTGCTCTTCCTCGCACCAGCTTTGACTGCGCCTTCAGCAGCAGCAGTATAATCTTTTACAGTCGGAAGCGCAAACAGCGTAGAGTACGCTGTTTGTACCCCGCTTTGAGGCGCGATCGAATCCGCGGCACACGCACACTGCACCCACCACACGCGTGTCTCACGGCTATAAGGACGAGCGGTCGCCGACGTCTATAAACGCCAGTCGAACGGCCAATCCTTTCCGTCCGCGCGGCCGCCAGCCAAGGTACCTTGGGTAGGAATTCCTGACGCCAAAGACGCCGAAGACGAACTCAACCAAAAGACAGGGTCAAACCGCTGCGATGCAGGGCGCCGTCCCGAGCCTCTCCCTCTCGAAGAACCCGCCGACCTCCGGTGGCGCCGGGAGCTAGTGCGCCCGCCGCCCCGCCGGCCCCTTCCCTCCTGCCGGCGCGCGCGCTCGCCCGTGGTCGCATCGCCACTTGACCCTGGCGCTCGCCCGCAGTCGCGCGCCGCCCACGCCGCACAAGCTGGCGGGCCAGCGGCTCTCGAAGACAGTGATGCGCGCCGACTCGCAGGACCCGCTGAGCTCCAAGGGCTGGGGCGTGGTGACACTGCAGGACGGCTCAGGCACCGAGCGCGAGGTGCGCGTCGTGCAGAAGGAGGAGTACGAGGACACAAACATGGTTCACATCACGTGGTTCTGGACGTGGGAAGGCGTGACGCACCAGGTGGAGCTGCGGCACGGCCGCCGCTCGGGCATTCGCAAGATCTACGTGAACAAGAAGCTCGAAGACCGCGTGAAATCGATGAAGAACCTGCTGTCTGACACGGGCAGCCAGCACTCCTTCATGGTGGGGCCAAAGGAGGGGGAGATCCTCATCGTGCCCAAGGGCGCCTCCGGCTTCACGTATCAGCTGCGCATCGACAGCATGCCCATCGAGCAGAACATGGCGCGCCACACCCTAACCCTGAC
>MDTA01010239.1_pt1 | contig 16182 bp, 25 predicted proteins | sample 811151 | NCBI WGS metagenome assembly MDTA01 (sample SAMN05326648, study PRJNA326480) | marine metagenome | isolation source: seawater | place: Indian Ocean: South | collected 2010 | reverse complement strand
CTTCGTGTGTTTATGGTGGAGGTGCGGGGTACCGCCCCCCGGTCCAGTCCAACTTTTGAATTGCTTCAACATCGTACTTTATTTATAACATATAACGAACGGCTTTGTCAACCATTTCTTTATATACTTGCAAATAAAAAATATCTCCTACAATAAAAGCGAATGACATCCAGAATAAAGAAATTACACCTAATCGAATACGTTCTTTTCGTTTGTGTATCCACATCTGCATTTCTGGATCATCAGATGCATAAAAGACAACCGGCCGACCATGATACAGCCGACCGATTCCTCTATATGGTTTGTATTTTTTATTTGGCTTTTTGTCTTTGAAGGTTTGACCACCTTGCATAGCCATATTTGATCACATATTATTTTTCTTCTCTTGGATTTCCTTACGTCTTTCTTTTGTAAGTTTACCAAGGTCACCTAGAGCTTTTCTTGCTCTAGCAGCCGCCGCTTTGACGCCTTTAGTTTCGAACGATTCTTGTTCAGCTACATAATTATTAAATGCCTGAACTATTTGTTCATGTATACTCATATTTATCTCCTTTTAGTTAAGTTTTAAACCTGTAGTCGTTTCAAGATATTTTGTGTTAATATCTGCAACTGTACCTGTCATAGTGACTATAAGATCCTTATTAAAAGACATATCCTCACTTGCACTGGTAAACATGTAAGGAGCAAGTCCTATACCTTGACCTGCCGCTACAACCATCATAGGTTTTTTGAGTCTAACGTAATCAGATGTTTCTTCAACTAATCTGCCTACAATTTCTTCCCCAGAAGTAATTTTGATAGAAACAGTGTCGTTTGATTTATATGTACTCTGAACTAACATTATCTATGTCCTGTTCCGTTATATCCAGTATCTTCGATATACTGTAAAAATTGCTCGTAGCCTCCTACCGCTGTATTATACACTTTTATCTGCGGGAAGGTGCGAGCTCCTGGGAAGTTTTCAAACACTTCATCTCTATCAAAATCTTTTCCTAATTCTTTATAGGAATAATCATAGCCTCTTGTCTCGCATAAAGCCTTTGCGGCATTGCAAGAGGGACAGGCTGGTTTGCCCCATATTTCTATACTCATATTAGTCCTTTCCTAAAAAACCAATTTGACCTAGTGTTTCAAAACCTATTGGATGTGTTTGGAACACTAAGCTATATCTTTTGCCCCTAAGCGGTGGTCTTGCCGCATGAGGAATTTCCGATTTAAATTTAACAAGTCTACCATATAAAGGTACAACTGTTCGGAATATTTCTTCGCCGTCTATAAAAATAGTTTCACCTCCAAGTGTTACATTCCAATTAGGACTTAGATAAATCATATATGTAAATCCATTCCAATCACTTGAATCAACATGAGGTTGGGGACAGTCGCCTGGTCTAAAACAATTATAGATACAACGCCTAAATTCTTGTCTGTCTAAATACTGTAAAAATTCTTTTGCTATTGGTTCGAAATTATGTTCGAATGGTTTCCCAAGTGTAGACAAATCTTCACCTTGAGGACTATCAGGTAGCTCTTCCCACTCCTTATAGTTTTCAAAATAATTAAATGTTTTGTCTAATAGTTCAGTAGGAAAAAGGTTATCCTGAACTTCTATCATAAACTAAATCCTTTCAATACATCACTAGCGTCATCTTGTTTAATGCCCCCAACAATGTATGACTCAACTTCAGTTTCTTGTGGTGCAACTTGTAATCCTGCACTACTTAACCAATGTTGTGTCCAAGGTAACGGATTTGTGTTTACTGGTTGTTCAAAAATTGTATCAAAGCCTAATGCTTTCAATCTTCTATTTGCAATATATTCTACATATTGATGTAATAATTGTGTGTTAAGACCAATCATAGATCCATCTTTAAAAAGATATTCAGCCCAATCTTTTTCTTCAGCTACACATTCACGCCATAATTCATATACATCTTCTTTACATTCTTTTGCAATTTTAGCCATTTCAGGATCGTCTTTGCCTTGAGCCCATAGTTTCAAAACATGTGTGCTTAGTGCAAGGTGTTGTGCTTCGTCACGTGCTATTAAAGAAATAATCTTAGCACTGCCTTCCATAAGTTTTAACTCACCAAAACCAAATGTACATGCAAATGAAACATAAAAACGTAAACCTTCTAAAATATTCACAGTCATCATAGCTAGATAAAGTTTTTTCTTTACTTCAGTCATTGTGCCTTGTTTTAAATGTATTAAATTATCTGCGGCTTCGTTGAATGCATCATAATGCTTAGTAACAGAGACTGCTCTTGCAATAATTTTTTCGTCATCTAAAATAGTATCGAATACCTCAGCAGGATCAGGATATACATTCTTCATTATATGTGTATAGGAACGAGAATGGATAGTTTCAAAAAAGTCCCATGTAACAATACAACCTTCAAGTTCTGGTAAAGATACATGTGGCAAAAAAGCTAAACAAGGCCCGCGTCCTTGTACAGAGTCTAGCAAAGTTTGATATTTTAAATTTGCAGTAAAAATATGTTTTTGTTCAGGTCGAAACTGTACAAAATCAGCTCTATCTTTTTGTAAACTAACTTCTTCAGGACGCCAAAAATATCCTAACATGGTTTGATTAAGTTTATCAAACACAGGAAATTTAAACACATCATACCTTTGTGTATTTTGATCTGCACCAAAAAACATGTTTTGCTTTGTGAAATCTACTTTATCTTTGTTAAAAACTGTTTTTGCCATTATATTATCCTTATATCTCTAATTATTTTACAATCTATATTCTATATTGTCAACCTAAATTGCACATGCTTCGCAATATTCTTCGTATTGCTCGTCAGTGCCTTGAAATTCTGCCCTCTCTATAGGTTGTGGTTTTTCTTCTATTTCACTTGGGTCAGTTTTGAAATCATACGTATTTTGATAGTACGATGTTTTCCAACCAAGTTTATATGTAGTTAGCAGATCTTTTATCATTACACTCATAGGCACTTCATTATTTTCGTACTGAGTGGGATTATAACTCCAGTTTCCGCTAATTGCTTGATCAAAAAACTTTTGCATTACAGCCACAATATTAATATATCCTTCATTGCTGGTCATTTCCCATAACAAAGTATAATCATTTCTTAATGAATAATATTGCGGAACAATTTGCTTAAGAGGCCCTTTTTTTGATTTTTTAACGGACAAGTATCCTCTAGGCGGTTCGATTCCATTTGTGGCGTTCGACACAACGGAACTGCTCTCTGAAGGCATTTGTGCGGACAATGTGCTGTGCCGTAAACCGTGTAGTCGTATGTCCTCGCGAAGAGTATCCCAATCATAATTTAATTTAAAGTTCCCTAATTCGTCGACATCTTTTTTATAAGTATCAATTGGTAAGATGCCATCGCTGTATTTAGTGCGGTCATAGTAATCACATGCACCTCTTTCGGATGCAAGTTTATTGCTGGCTTTTAGCAAATAATATTGGAAAGCTTCTGTAAGTTCATGCACAAGTTTCCATGCTTTTTTATCTTTGTAAGACAATCTATTCTTGGCTAGATAATGAGCAAGTCCTATATAACCGATACCTAAACTACGTCTTGCTTTTGTAGATTTCTCTGCAGCCTTAATAGGATATTTTTGATAATCTATTATTTCTTCAAGTGCTCTAACTGCTAAATCACACAGTTCTTCAAGATCATCTAAATTTTTCAACACGCCTACATTAATTGCACTCAATATACAAAGTGCAATCTCGCCTTGTTCATCGTCTATGTGTGTAAGAGGCTTTGTGGGCAAAGTAATCTCTTGACATAAGTTACTCATATACACAGGATCTTTGAATGAACTGTGTGTATTGCAGTGATCTACATTCATAATATAAATTCTACCAGTTTCTGCACGTTCTTTAATTAGTGCAGAAAATAATTCCATTGCTGGCAACGTTTTCTTTTTAATGCTTGTTTTTCTTTCGTAACTTTCATATAATTCTTTAAATTTTTCTGCATCACCAAAATATGCCTCATACAATCCTGGTACATCATGTGGAGAAAATAATGTTATCTCTCCACCATTCAACAGTCTTTCGTACATTGTTTGGTTTAACTGTATAGAATAATCTAATCTCCGCACCCTGTTATCTTCTGTACCTTTGTTGTTTTTTAATACAAGTATATCTTCTATTTCTTGATGCCAAAAAGGAAAATGTGTTGTAGCACTACCTCCACGCACACCATTTTGTGTACAACATCTAACAGTAGCTTCAAACTTTTTTAAGAAAGGAACAATACCTGTGTGGGCTACTTCTCCTCCTCTGATTTTTGAGTTGACGCCTCTGATACGTCCTGCGTTAATGCCGATACCAGCTCTTTGAGCTGTGTATCTACCGATGGACATGTCTGACGCAAAGATCGAATCAAGTGTGTCGTCACTATCAACGAGCACACAACTGGCAAACTGCCTAACTGGAGTACGAACTCCTGCCATGACTGGCGTTGGTATATTGATTTTAAAAAGGCTGGTCGCATCGTAATACCTCCTCACATAGTATAACCTATCCTCTTTAGGATAATTTGCAAATAATGTTGCCGCGATCATCATATACATATATTGTGGAGTTTCATACATTTCTCCTGAACTTCTATCTTGGCAGAGATACTTATCCACAACTTGTCTTAGTCCTGCATATGTAAAATTTTCATCCCTTTTGTGATGTATATAACTATCTAATTTTGCAAGTTCATCTTCACTATAAGAATTTTTTATTGCAGGATCGTACACACCTCTTTCTATGTTTAGGTCAATTATTTCCTTTAGCGGAATAGTTTTATATTCACCAAATATTTCTTTGTAAGTTGTATATAAAAGTAGTCTAGCCGCCGCATATTGATAGTTTGGATTATCTAGTGATATTAGATCGTTTGCACTTCTTATCAAAATTTCTTGTATTTCTTTTGAACTCATACCATCGTAGAACTGTATATTAGCATTCATTTCTATTTGACTTGCACTGACACCTGCTAAATTTTCACATGCAAACATAACTACTTTGTGGATTTTATCTATGTTAAGTGGTTCTTTTGTACCGTCACGTTTTATTATTGTTGTTCCATTTGTCATTTTTTACCTCTATTCTATATAATTCGTGTTACTGAGTTATCAGCTTAAATCCTCTATTCCTGCTTCTGAAAATGTGCCAGATACATTCCTGTGTTTCGTATTTATTTTGGGTCATGCATTTTGTAAATCCGTTGTGAAAAAAGAGATGTGGGTAACTCTTCTTTGTAAATTGTTTTGTCTGTGTATCCAATAATTTTTGTATCATCAACCAAAATATAGTAATGTGCTGATGAATTGTTGTGATCCTTTGCAATATGTATCTCAAAATTTGATTCCTTAAAACGTTCTGTTAATTGTAAAGTATAACATATTCCTAATGTAATACAGAAACTACAATATTGGTTTTCGTTCACTAACTCCCAAGCAGTTGGCCAAATACTCTTGTTCCAAGGATCAGTGTTTATACTAACCAATGGTGCAGTATTGTAATAATTAACGACATCTTGGAAGGGATCTTCTGAAGTTTCTAGGCTTTCTCTAAAGTTTGCCCAATTTTTTAAACGTCCTTCAAAAGATCTTAAGTCAAACATTAGCCAATATCAGACTTGGCTATGACTACATTGTACCTAAAAGATGTGCTATCATTACTCGGCATGTTGCTTATAACTTTAACACCTACTGTGTCATTTGTCAAGTCAGAATTTAGATCTAATATTTCTGCTGAAAAACTAATGCTATCTTCATATGTAGCATCACCTGTGAAATCATAATCATCTGAAATTGTTACACTAGGTGTTGCTCTAGGCTCTACTACAATTTTAAGTATGCCTGATCTTTGCATTTCATATGTGTTGCTTACCATTTGATAATGTAAATTGTATACATGATGTCCAAAACCTGGTAAGCGGAAGAGTCTATATCCAGCTGTGCTTCTACCTATGCTTCTATTTAGGTGGTAGCCTGAAGTGTAATCAACAACTCCGGTAATTTCAGGAATATATGGCACACTATTAATACTGTTAACACCGTAAGATAATTCTGGTGTTCTAGTAAAATGATCATTTACACTTTGATTTCCTGGCTGTTTGTAGTAAATTACAGAATACACTGGTTGATGTTCGGCACCTGCTTCATTACCTACTGATGAAAAACTATTACTTTTACTTGTATTTGAAGTGCCGTTCTCTATCCATATTCCATATCTGTTAATATTGATAAATTTACTATTGCTTATTATAGTATTAGTAGGACCTACAGATGTTCCTTGTGCTTCTGATCCTAACACCATATCTACACCAAATGCAAATCCGTTTCCTAATGTTGAAAATTCACACATATCAAATATATGATGGTCTATATCCCAATTACTCATTACACCATATGCCCATCCAGATACTTTACAATTAATAAATTTGTTATCTTTGCTTTCAACTGCCCCTGATAAACTTGTAATTAATATTCCTATATCGTTATCATAATCTCCTGGAATGCTATCAACTTGTGTCCAAGGTCCTTTAACAATAATATCTTCAAAGATACTATTTCTACAGGTTTGAATATGTATACCTTTGCTATCTGCAACAGTATTTTCTAAAGTCATACCTTTTAATTTTATATTTCTTGCTTGGTTATTAAAAGTAGAACTACTATCTGGCTCATATACTCCTGGACCTGTATTTGGGTGATCATTTACTGTTTGGAAAATTGGTGCATTAGCTGTTGTTCTAATGATAGTTTTGTCTGAACCTGCTCCAATAATTGTTGCATTAGGCGGAACAAAAATAGTTCCGTCTATAGAATAAATTCCTGCTTCAATATGCAATTCAACTCTACTTTGTTCGCTTCCTTTTATTGCGGCATTGAGATATAGTTGATCTATAGCTCTTTGTAACAAAACTTTTGCAGGCTGACTAGAATCTCCAGTAGCGCCAAATGCTCTGATACTAACTCTATCATCAAGTCTGTCCTGTAATGTTCGTTTGATCGGACTTACTGCTGATTCTCCTGTCAGAAAAAATGCTTCATCTCCCCTATATGCATATGAATTTGCCAATGCAAATATATCGTCATATTGTGTTAAAATTTTTGTGTTGCCAACCGTTGGAGCTCCTTCTGATACACTACCGTTTCCTATGAATAACTCTCGTGTATCAATTGCCCAACCCATTTCTCCGCTGGCAAGTTGCGGTAATCCAGAACCTTGGTTTTTCTGACCTCTTCTTAGTTGGATACGTGATATTTGTACGACAGCCATTAAATACTCCTAATCAATTTAAAGTATTTATGCCGATAAGCTATTGCGTATATTGTTAATTTCTTCAATAGGATTAATTGCCTGGGTAATAGTTCTACCTAAAATCAAATAATCAGCCCCCATATCCACTGCTTGTTTAGGTGTTGTTGTTCTTTGCTGTCCTGTATTACTACCTATACCTGGGCAAACTTTTATCATGTTAGGTGCTATTGCATTAACTGTGCTAATATCTTTTGCACTACATATCATACCTGCAAATTTATAAGGCATTATACGTAATATATTTTCTCTCCACATAACTAAAGCATTTTGATTTATAATATTTTGTAAATCAGCACTATTCCAACTTGTAAGATAAGTCACACCTAATAATTTAATTTGATTTGAATATTTCGACACTGCTTCAAATACTGCTTCATTATTTAATGTGCTTATTGTAGTCATTGTTGCACCTTTATCAACAATTTTTTGTAGAACTGTGTCAATTGTGTTTGGAGTGTCCCATAGTTTTAAATCTATAAATAATTCTCCGCTTTTACAATAGTCTTTAATATATACACTTTGACTCCATAAAGCATGGTTTATTTTAAAACCATCGACATGACCTCTTAATTTAGCTGTCATTTCTAAAGCATCTAGAGGATTAGTATAGTCTAATGCAACAATTAATTTAGTCAATATTCTTCCTTTCTTAGTGCATTTTTATAAAATATAAAATCTACCAAAATTACATTTATTAAAAGTCCAATAGGAGTTAAAGCAATACCTAATAACCATGGTAGCACAAATAAGAGGAATACTTGTCCTACACAGTATTTCACAGGGTTAATAGGCGTCCATTCAGTAAAACTAGGTGGATTGCGTTTTGGTCTATAATCTTTGAATTCATAATCCATTAGTTGTACTTTTCATAGTAAGTGTAAACTCTGTTGTACCACTCTCTTCTCCACTCATCGTACTCGTGCGGCCACAGATCAAACTGCTGATACTGTAAATCCCTGCTACACATAAACACATGTCCTTCACGTATATTTGTGTTATAGATTTCATTGTGTGCTTCTGCATAGGCAACTAATTGTAAGTAATAATCAATTACCCATTCTTCTTTTTTAGGTTTATTTGTTTGTTTGAAATCCATTATACAAGGATTACCTTTGTATTGTCCAACTAAATCTGTTGTACCTGCATACATTTTTGGCATATATAAATTTACTTCAGATCCCCAAATTTCATCGACATGAGAAAGTGCTTTGGATTTAATTTGTTCTGCCATCTTGTGGGCTTGTTGTGCATACGGATTAGAGCCTGGAGTTGTCCACTCACCTGACTCTACATAATCTTCAAGATATTTGTGCATTCTAGTACCCACACCAGATGCTTCAGTCACAATTTCTTGTGCTTTTTGTTCTCCTACTCTTTTTCGCCAAGCAATTAAATGAGTTTTGTCTTTTGTTGCATCAAGTATTGTAGTTACACTTGCCACAGCATTACCATCAGGAGTTAAATATTTTCTCCTACCATCTATTTCTTTGCGATTAATTGTTTGATATTGAAATTTTTCAGTAATCATATTCGTCCCAACGGTCCATAAAAGGATCTGCCATGTAGTATGGATCAACAGTTGAATTAGGATCATCTTCTGCTGTAATCTGAGTTACTTCAGGAACATAGTGCTTGACCATATTTTCAACTCCCATTTTCAGAGTAATTGTACTACTTGCACAGCCACTACATGCTCCGCCTAGAATTAAACGTAAGTGTCCTTCATTATAATCTACAAAATCAATGACACCACCATGACTGGCAACTGCTGGCTTAACGTTGGTTTCGATAATATGTTTAATTTGTTCTATAATTTCTTCTTTGGTTCTCTCGGCCATAAGTTTTTACTCCATGTTATACATAGTATACTAAAACTATTTAATTGTCAAGTTATAAATTATCGCCAAGGTTGGTTGCATTCTTTGCCATCTTAGATACTTCGTCTCCAGAAGTATCTTGCTGTGGCCCACTTGAATCAATTGTTTCAGATGTTTTAGGTTCTATACCCTTTTCGCTAAAATTAGCAACCATTGTTTTTATACGGGGATCTGTATCGTAGGCGGCTTTAAATGTTCCGTAATCGAATTGTTCACCGCCTACATTTTGCATTATTTTGTTTAAGTCTAGGTTTTTTGCACCTTGTTTCATGTCTTCTTTTTTAGCACCGCTAAAATGTAAAAACACGGGTGTGCCTTTTCTATCTGCACTGGATATAAGTGTTCTTAGCACTTGGACAAGTAAAGAACTATCCTGTGTTACTTCATTGATTTTCACTTTTTTTTTTGAACTAAGAATTCTGCCTAGTCTTATTGATTGTTCTATTGATTCTCTTTTTTCGCGTCCTGCTTCTTCTTCGCCTCCTGCGGCTGGTTCTGCCGCGGCAAAGTCATCGTCGACTTCTGGTGCAGGAGCATCACCTTCTGGCTCAGGCGCTTCAGCTGGCATTTCATCTCCCATAGCCTGTGCAGGATCTTCTTCGCCTGTAAGTTGGGCTACGCCACTTGTAAGAGCTCCCCGTGTGCTTTCTAAGGAACCATATAAACTTTCTAGTGCAGGTTTGACTGTTTGTATAAACTGTTCTGACTGTACGTTCCCCATTTCGTCCCGGATAGCATCGCCTAGTTCTAACATTGATTCTGCTTGCATTTCTGCTGTGTCTTCCATCCAGCCTGTAACTCTATTGACCATATCTTTTGCGGCCATTACAATTTCAGCCTTATCCTCTTCGCCTTCGAATAATTTAGCTACATGAACAAAATAGTTTTCAATAATTTCTTTACCTTCGTCCATTTTTTTCTCTCTAATACATTTTTTGCCATCTGGAGATAACTTGTATCCATTTGGACATTTACCGTCCTTTGGCACTGGTGAAATGCCTTCTTCAACATTTTCGCCTTTCATGTGTTTTCTCAATTGTGGAGGTACTTTGCTTAGATCTTTTTTCTTTTTGTCTCCACCCTTTGCTTTTTTATCTTTAGCCGCTTGACTAATAGGTTCTTTAGTATTGCCATCTCCATCAATATCCGGAAAGTCAGGCTTTGATGCCTCTTTTGTTTCTTGATCTGATATGTCCTCACGCTCCGCAATAGCTTGATTAAGTACATCTAGGAAGAGTTTATTTTTTTGGTACTCAGAGTCTTTAAGGACTGATTCATATTTTTCTTGTGATTCAAACTGGCTCATTTTTGTTCTTATTTTATTTCGAACATCCTGTAATTGTTCTAGTGTGAATTTTTCAATGTTAATTTTTTGTCCAAAACGCTTTGCTAAATTTTCATTTAGGTTATCAGCTGTTTTAGGTTTTGAAATGTCATTTAATCTCATAGCTCTCTTCCTATTGTGTTATATTTATTTATCTTAGTTATCAAATATTAATCCTAACAACCGATGCCTAGCTTCTAAAGCATTTGATTCTGCTATTTCTAATCTTACAAGAGCCGCTTCTTTTCTAGGTCCTTCCGGTGCTTTTTCTATAGTATTTCTATAAAACATGCTATCTATTTCGTTTTTTTCTAAAGTTTTATCTAATCTATGTATATTTTCTGCACACTTTATTTCATCAATTGCGCCTTTCACATAAGCTAAAGCCGCAGGTTTACTCCAAAAATTTGTTATTTTTTTATTTGTTTGACAATTATATATTAGATATCCTGTGCAGTTTTTACGAATAACATATTCACCTATACGAATACTGTTACCCTTTTTGTAAGGAATTTTTCCTAATACATAAGGATCATTTAAAAGGTCTTCTAGTTGTTTAAGGGCTTTTTTGTACAGCATTCTTTTTTACCGAAAAAGAGTCTTTTTTGTTTCCTATCTTACTTACTAAACTCTTTCTGATTAAACTATCTAAAATGAATTGTTCTCTTTCATTGTAAGATTGAATTGACATTTCACTGTCAGGCATCTTACTTAGAAGTGCTTGTTCTTCGATAGTTGTGAATACTGTAAAATCTGAAATTAATTCATTTAATTTCATGCTCCCATGCTTACTATTTTTACTTTTGCACCTGGAGCTAATGTAGGAGCTACTGCTCCGTTTGTTTTATTGTCTAATTTAAATGACTTTCCGCTAGGATCATCCGGATCAGGTTGAATCATACCTGGTTTTTTTGGATCTTTTGGCACAATGGTTTGAATTTTTGTCTTAGGATCTATCAAAGTCACATTCCTATCATCAGCATTTACAACAGTTAATTCCTTTTGTTCTAATATATCGTTTTTTAAAATTTCATGTATTCTCATTTGAATTTTTTCCTTCCAAAAGGTGAGCTTCTACTACTCATCGGTTTATTAAGCCTAGGTAATCTTTTACTAGCTGGATTGTTTCTTCTTGTAATCTTACTTTTAATGGCCATTGTAGCCCCACGTTTCTGTTTTGTTTGACTTAGTGATGCACTTTTTCTAACATTAAGAGGTGCATTACATGCCGCAGGACTAGACATTACCCTGCCCTTACGATGTCCGTGAGTGCATCTATACTTTCTGGTTTGTTTACCACCTGTTCTAGACCATACTCTTGTTACTTCTGAAACAATCATACCTATCTCGCAGACTTATTCATTTGTGCTACACGCCTTGACACAGGATTCATCCTTTTGGTTCTACGTGCCTTACGTGACATTCTGTTACCTAATCTCGCTTTTGTTTTTTTAAGTCTTATTCTTGCGGCTATGTTAGGTGCGGCAAAGCATTGTGATGCCATTTTAACCACACGACCTTTGCGTTGTCCACTTGTACATCTATACTTTCGAACAACTTTCTGGCCTGATTTTGCCCATACTTGTCTTTCTGCCACAAGGGCGAATTCTCTTAGCAACATGCAAGTATTTAGTCTTAATTAACGTTTAATAGGATAACTACGATGGTTGATAATAAACCTGCAACAACAGTTCCTGCGGCGCCTATCATGACTTTCATCATTGATTTATTGCCGTGTACAATGTCGTTATGAATGTGTTCTACTTTTTCTTCTATTTTAGTGAGACGACCTTCCAATGCCAAATACCTTTGCTCGCATAAGTCAACATGTGCTTCTAGGTTTTCTCGTTCTAAATCTGTGGCTCTTGCCATCTTTTCTCTCCGTTCCTTATTATATCGTGGACGGGGCCTTTTCTCTTTGCCTTAAGATGTAATGTTTTCCAATGTAATTCTTATGCCTATTCGTGTTATAGTATTTATTAAAAGTAAACATTAATTATCTAATAATTTAAAAACTATATTTTTGTCCACTGTGTCTGTCGTTCTAAATGCTGGTGTGTTAATATTAACAGTTTCATTTAATCCCACTATAATAGGGATTAAATCAAAGTCTTTAGTAAGCATATCTAAAGATAATGCTCCTTCAAATTCATGTGTAAATTCAAATACCCAATATCTCTGCTTGTCCAGTATATTTTTACCAAAACCTAATCCACTCACATCATCCACTATTGCTTGACAACTAACTGGCATTATATTACAACGTAAGGATGCTGTATTGATCAAAGTATTGTAATTAGCTTGTTGGTGTCTTTTACTAGTATCGTCACTTTTATTGGCATTAGTTTCTGTTATGTCTATTACAGTCAATATTTGCCACCTGTTTTGCATGTAACTATTTACAGGTCATAAAAAAAGGGCGAACAAAAACTGAACGCCCTTTTTCTAAACTCCCCCTTAGGGTATTTCTTACATACCTTCTAGGTCTGTTGGTGCTGTAACTGTTACAGTTTGTGAATCAGACAATGTCTGAACACCACCTGAAAGTGTGCCAAGTGCACCTGTATCAAGCACTTTACCAATAGTTTGTGCAATCATGTCGATGTCTACGCCATGATTGTCAGCAACCATGTAAATTTCATTACCGTCTGATTTAAACTGAATGATGTGAATCATTCCGCCTAGTGCATCTGAAATCTTTGCCGCTGCCGCATCTGATGCCGCTACTGCAAGACCTGAACCAGAAAGCACGACTTTGAACATGCTTGTTGATGTAAGTTCTTGGATTGTTCCTCTAGCTACTGCTGTAGGATTGGTTCTTGTTAATACTGCCATTTTCTTCTCCTTATCATAAAATAGCCTTCACGCTCAGTGAAGTTATTACATATGTATTTACCGATTATAGGAAATTTCAGCGATTTAAGGTCTTTTTCGCCCGATTATGGATTGATTTAAGCATGTTTATGTAAGATGGTCCTGCTCTTACAATGTCATCCATTAATTTTGCAACAGGAGCATATGCTCTTACTTGGTTGCTAGGAATAGGCTTACCATCCCTTATGTGTTCTAAAAATGCTTTGATTAGGATTAAATTTTGTGGTTTAGCTATAAGTCTATAAAAAACATAGCTTGGATCAGTAGTAGGCATTAAATCAGGCTTACTGATTGTAGGTTCTGGATCAATTACTCTTTTTGCTTCTAAATCTTTTATTGCAACAAGTGTAGAAAAATCATCTATTAGATCGCTACTTCTAAGTTTTGCTCTTGCGGCATATAATAGTTTTGTTGCAATGGTCATTTGGCTACGTATATTTTTCATATTTTCTATTCTACCTAAACTACGCCTAATTCCTTTGTAGTCACTGTTAGTAACATTAAGTCCATTTTCTACTCTTATGAACATTTGTTGTACATTAGTAGGAATCATCCCATTGCCTACGGCAACAAGATAAGATTTTATGTCAGACAGAGGTAAAGTAGATCTCGCCTGTATACGCCTTGCCGCTCCTGGATCTTTTAATTTTGCTAGAGCTTCTTCGTCACCTTTTACAAAGTATATTAAGTTGTGTAAATCAGTACCTGCAGTCTTAAAAAATTTATATGTTGAATGCACACTTTTTTTTGAATAACCTTGTACCATTTTTGCGGCACTAGGATAGTTTCTCATAAGCTCTAAAATAAGCAACGACAAATAAAGTCGTTCGCAACAATCACTATAAGACATTACCCTCTGATTCTGAGGATCTCTAGTCATTCTAGCTTCTGCAAGTTCTTTTATAAACTCCATTACATATACTTCATCATGAATACTTGACCCATTTTGTTTGGATCTTTTTGATCTACAAAATCATGTAAGGTAGAACTTTTTTGTAAGTCTTTTGTAAATTGTAATTTTATCTGCGGTTTCATACCTTCTGCTGTTAGAAGTTGTCTAAGTATCCTTGCTTGTTGCGGAGACACTTCAACTTTTTCGCCGTCATCTGTCATTACATGTTTGATAGGATTTGGATTGCCAGAACTATCTAAAATTTTACCTAGTTGGTCAAACATAGAGTCGCCTTTAAAACTCTTTCCCATATCTTTATCTGGATCATCTAATTCAGATCCGTAGCCTTTTAGGCCCAAATCGTCCATATGTCCTTCATTCATTATATCTTTTAGTTTCATTTTTTTATCCTTATCGTTGCACTGCTCTATTAGCTTGGGTGAATCCACCTTCACCTCTATTTACAAGTTTTATATCACCTTGTGGATGAGCTATCACGTAGCCCTCTCCTCCTGAGTCATTGCCTATACTTGCCTTTACATCAGCATCGTGGTTATCAAATTGTTTGATTATATCATTTTTTACCTTTTGTATGCTAGATGCTATTTCCCACAAAGCATCAAAACCTTGTTTATTGCCTCCTATATGGTCAATTATTCTTTGCTGTTTTGGTAGGCTTACTTTACTTGTTTTAAGCCATTCAAAGAAATCTTTTTTCATGTTAGTCTGATTGACATATAGATATAAAATTTTATCAAAGTCTGCTAGTTTTAATTCAGCTAACACATCTTTTGCTAATAATTTATCTATGGCTCCTGCATTTCTGCTTACCATTGCTTGTAAATTTTTTATATCTTCATCTACAACCTTTGGAGCTTTTGATACAGTGACAGGAGGTATAACTAATATATCATTACCTTCAAAAAAGGTATTAGGATCTATTGTTATTGGTCCTTCGTTGCCTTGATCGTCTACTTGTCTATGTAAAACGACGCCCGATTTGCTTTGTGTGATTTTTTTGCCCAACTCGCTATCTACGTTCACTCTATAAGTGACTATGTTTGGTGTGAAAACAAATGAATTGTTTTCTATTGGAGGTGTATTATAATAAAGTAAATCTCCTTTGAAATAACCTCTAAAATCTTTAGGCATTGCTTTCTCATACAAAGCAAATGACTCTCGCATCTTACTAGCAAATTCTATACGGTCCGGTTTATCTCTGTTTGCGCCACCACCACGATTGAGGAGGAACCTGGCAAGGTCATCTCCACTAGTTGCTCTTTCGACTCCTCCTTTTTTGACGAATCCGCTTTTGTCTGTAAATACAAACTCTCCATTTTCATTGCGTCCAAAAATGATTGCGGGAGATCCATCCCATTTGATAGTAGTATCACTATGTCCTCCTTGCTCTAAACGTTTAAGGCTTTCCAATGCATGTGCGGCACCTTTACTTCCTTGAAAGATAACATAATCTTCAGCATGGTCAATACGTGCATCACCTTCAGTTAAAATTTGTCTAAATTCAAAAAATCTCATAGCCCAGCTAACTCCTTGATTCTATCAAGTTCAACACTTTCAGGCAATGTAAGATTCATTTTGCTAAATGTTTCTCGTGCATCTGCAACTAGTTCTTCATAATTAGGTAATGTTTTTGCTCTCGTAATAATAGTTTCAACTGATTCTAAATCATCTTGTTGTGCATTTGGTCCTAATAGTTTCTTTGCAATATCTACAGGACTTTTACTGATAATTTCATTTGTTTCTCTATCCATCAACCCAACGTTAGCAGACCATTTCATTCCCTGTGCTGATGCAATGCTACTCATAAGTATCTGCCTATGTTGTCCTTTATATGGACTATCACCACTTGCTCCACGTAAACTCCACTTCATCCAGTTTGGAT
>MDTA01220459.1_pt1 | contig 16188 bp, 19 predicted proteins | sample 811151 | NCBI WGS metagenome assembly MDTA01 (sample SAMN05326648, study PRJNA326480) | marine metagenome | isolation source: seawater | place: Indian Ocean: South | collected 2010 | reverse complement strand
TCAAATAACAACTCAGGCCGATGTAGCTCAGGGGTAGAGCGTTTCCTTGGTAAGGAAGAGGCCACGGGTTCAAATCCCGTCATTGGCTCATTTATTTTCAATTTAAATTAATTTTGAAAATGAAAAATAATAGCTCTAGATATTATGATTGATATTCTTGTCATTGGAACCGGAATTTCAGGCTTAACATATGCAATTAAAATTGCAGAAAAAAATCCAAGAATTAATCTTACTCTAATTTCAAAAAACGACATAAATGAAGGAAATACTCTGTACGCACAAGGTGGAATTGCTGTAGTAAATAATTTTAAAAAAGATTCTATTGAAAAACACATCGATGATACAATTGTTGCTGGAGATGGTCTATGTAATAAGGATGTTGTAAGATTTGTAATTGAAGAGGGTATAATTCGTCTTAACGAATTAATAAATTGGGGAGTTGAATTTGATAAAAAAAAAGATCAATTTGATTTATTAATTGAGGGTGGCCATTCTGAAAAAAGAATATTTCACAACAAAGATCAAACTGGAAAACAAATTCAAAAAGTATTAAATGAGAAAGTCAAAAGTTTTCCTAATATTACTATACTAGAAAATCACACTTTAGTAGATTTGATAACTGACCATCACTCAAAAGAGAACAAAAAAAGATGTTATGGAGCCTATGTTATATCTAAAGAAAAAGAAAAAATTTTTAAGATAGTTTCTAAAATTACTGTTCTTTCATCGGGTGGTGCCGGGAATATTTATTCTCAAACTACTAATCCTAGTGTAGCTACAGGCGATGGCCTAGGGGCTGCCTACAGGGCGAAGGTATTAATTGATTATTTACCCTATGTTCAGTTTCATCCAACTACTCTTCGAGAGAAGATAAATGGTAAGGTCTTTTTGATTACTGAAGCGGTAAGAGGGGCTGGAGCAAAGCTACGTGATGTTAATGGTCATCGTTTTATGTTAAAAATTGATCCAAGAGCAGAATTAGCTTCAAGGGATATTGTTGCTCGTGGAATACAAGAGCAAATTCAAAAAGATAATTTAGGTTTTGTTTGGCTTGATGGATCAGAAATTTCAAAAGAAAAATGGAAATCTAAATTTCCTAATATTTTTAAAACATCCAAATCTATTGGTATAAATCTACCTGAAGACCCTATTCCAGTGGTTCCAGCTGCTCATTATTTTTGTGGGGGTATTAAGGTAAATGAACATAGTGAATCTAAATTAAAAGGATTATATGCTATTGGTGAATGTAGCTATACTGGATTACATGGAGCTAATCGATTGGCTTCTAATTCCTTATTAGAAGCTCTTGTATTTTCTCATCGTGCGGCCATTGATGGAATTAAGTCGTTAAATACAACTATACCTGATAAAACTTTTTATGACTCTATTCCAGAGTGGAATGGTGATGGCTATTCAAATAATGAGTTCATTACAAACATTCATTCCCTAAGATGTGAATTGCAAAATACGATGACAAATTATGTTGGGATATTTAAGACTTATAATGGATTGAAAAAAGCAGAAAAAAAAATTAATGATATTTATGATAAAGTCAGAAGAATTTATAGTGAAAATAAATTGACTAATGATCTTTGTGAACTTAGAAATATGGTTGGTATTGCTTACCTAATGATAAAAAAATCCCTAGAAATAAAAGAAAATTCCGGAGTGTTTTTTAATTTTGATAATGAGGATAAAAGAACCTTTAAACAAAACTAATTATCAGGAATATTTTCGACATCATATGAACCAAAATACATGTCTCCTATGAGATCAACTATTTCTTTTGTCATTTCCTCTTCTGAATTAATTTTTTTCAATCGAAATTCAGACAAATCCATTGAAATTAATTTATTTACACTTCTGTTAGTATATATTGCAGTACACAAATAGTAACGAATTACAGTTTCAAGCCTAATTTTAGTTCCTGGGTAAAAACTTTGAAATCCATCTAAATTTTTAAATGTTGTATCCAATACTCTGAAAGGTCTTTGAAAGTTTAATACATTTTTATATCGAAGAGCTTCAAAATCGTTATTTATGTCCTGAGAGCAAAGTGAACGAGAAGTCATAGAAATAATTATTATTAAGCATATAAAAAATTTTGAATTCATATTATGTGATTAAAATACCCAATCCACCAATTGCCGTGAAAAATAAAATTAGTTTTCTGTAAGATTCATCATTAAATTTTTCCACAACCCTTACTCCGATTAATAGTCCAAGCAAAACAAAAGGTACTAAGGTAATACTTATTTTAAATGATTCAATATTAATTGTTTTCCATGAAATAATATTAAATGGTATCTTGAATATGTTTATCAAAAAAAATAGCCACGCTGATGTCCCAATAAAATCATTTTTAGGAATTTTAACTGCTAGAAAATAAATATTTGCAAATGGGCCAGCAAGGTTGCCGATCATTGTTGTGATTCCCGCTAACGTTCCAATTATAGATGAAAATAATAAGTTTGTTGGAATTTGTTTTTGATTCACCGAATCCCAAATCCACATTAAAAGAACGCTTAATATAATTATTATTGCCATTAAAATTTTGAAAATAGATTCGGGAATATCCTTTCCAATGAAGACTGCAATTAAAACCCCAAGTATCATCCAGGGCAAAAATTTTAATATATAAATCCATTTTGTGTGCCTCTTGTAATATATAACTGCAAAAACATCACCAAAGATTAGTAAAGGCATAATTATTCCTGTAGAATTTTTAGCACCGTAAACCAATGCAATAATTGTAACAAATAATATTCCAATACCCTTTATGCCTGACTTTGATATTCCAATTAAAAAAGCTGAAAAACAGGCTATTATAAAATTTAGTTCTATCATATTAATATAAAATATCAAAAACAAAAGTTAATCTATTAGTATAAATTTTTTTAAATAAAATCTATCAAATAATTTAAAATTGAATAATCAATTCTTAATCGATTTTTTTGGTATAAAATTTAATTTAAAAAAATAATTTAATCCAATATTCCAGTTAAATTTTTTTCCTGTTAATCCTCCAAATTCAATTGGTTTATTAAATACAGAACTGATTGAAAAATTAGATTTTAAGTGCCCTAACTCCAATGTGTTTGCCAAAAAAATACCTCTTTTTAGGTTGTCAATTTTTACTGTATAGAGTTGGGGTAATAAATTGATATAAAAACTATTAAATTTAATTTTTTTTACAACTGGAGTTAAAAAAATAATTTTACAGAGTCAAACTGATTAGTATTTACATATTCAATTGGAAAACCTTGATAATATGATATTATTAAGCTAAAATTTTCATTCAAAGTATAAGTAAAATTTGGATTTATCATTGCATTTACCCAAGGTTGAAGTATCTCATTTGGAAGATTGTTTTCATTTACTTTGACTCTTTGTGTAAAAACTCCCGGTAGAAATGCTCCAAAATCAAACTTTATTTTTTCTTTTCTAATAAATTGATAATTCCAATAAAAATCAACTCCCCAAGGCTGAAAACCTTCCAGCTCATATCGGACCAATGAACGAGCTGAAAATCTTTTATTAACAAAGTTGAAATTAGTAATTAGAGATGGTTTGTCCCTCGTAAATAGTGGAACCCAGTCAATTCCATTATTGTTAATATTGAAGTTTCCACTAAAATAAAATTCATTATTAGACTGAGAAAACATAACAGTTGAATAAAAAAAAAGAATAAATAATGTAATATTCTTCATAGCTTATTTATAATTTTTGTTTTTCCTCTAAAATATTTTTTATGAAATTTATATTATCAATATATATTTTTAAACCATCAAGCTTAGCATTCATTGCTAACCCCTTTTCATAGAGTAAACTTTTAAATTTAGGATCAGTAGATGAAATCAATTTAATTTTTTCTAGAAATTTTAATTTTTGGGTATTGCCTATTAAATCTGAATTATTAAAGGCATTAGTGCTAATTGTTTCAATTATTTCAATGTAAATACTTGGATAATTATTCTGAAAATGAGTTACAATTTTATTTAAAACTGTTATTTCATCTTCCATATTTGCTTTAATGAAATATGTTATTGATGTGTGCAGTTCATCAAGTCTAGTCTTAATTTCTGAAGACTCTAAATATCTAATTTTTCCATCGTTTACCAAAGAGTTATAGAATGAGACAGGAGGCGAGAATCCTCTATAATTGAAAATAGCTGCTGCAATATTTATATTTTTTTCATTTTCACTATTAAAAAAATTTCTAGACTTCTTATCATTTATTTTCAAAAAATTAACAATCTTTAAGTCATTATCAAACCCCTCCAATCTAATTTTTAAATAATTCTCGATTTGGTAAATTTCACTTAAAAGATTTTTTTGTAAATCTTTAGTTAAGTGTTTTAATTCATTTTTTTGACGAATATCTTCAATAAAAAAAGAAATTGAAATACCCATGACTATAACTATGATTTCAAAAGTATATTTTATGAGGTATTTTTTTAATGACATGTTTTAGTTTTTTTTAAAAATAGTAATTGTAATTTTATTTATACTTTTAATATGCAATTATAATAATATAAATATTGATCAGATATTTCTTCTTATTTCTTTTATTTATTTCAATTAAATCATTAGCCCAGGGAAAAAAAATAAATTTGGATGAAGTGAGTGTTTACAAAAAAGCCCTCCCTAATATTAATATTTCAGGGATTAAATATTCTTTTGCAGATAGAGATAAATTTATTAGCTACATCCTGAAAGCACCATTTTGGCGAGATGATTTTTCTTTTAAAATTTCTCTACAAAAATTTACAAACCAAGAAATTTTTTATTACCAGATGAATGGGTCAACTCTAATTAAAATTGATAATGAAATTTTATCGCAATACCACAAGTATAATAGTTTTAAAAAAATAAAAAAATTGAATTTTAAAATCAGAAATGTTTCATTAAAAAAATTCATTTCATTGAATGTTATTGAAATAACAACTAAATAAACAAGTAAGTAATTAATCCATTAATTATAGTATAAAATAATGCGGGTAATATCATTTGAAATGGGTCCTTGATTTTAAATCTTACATAAACAGCAATTATCATCATTAATGTCAAACAAGATGAAGACAAAATTATAAGCGGTTTAAAAAATAATCCAATAAGCAAACCGCTTCCACCTAGAAGTTGAAAAGTACCAATTAAATGTCTGTAATTTTCGTATCCCCATCTAATAAACTCAGAGTTCATTCTTCTTGAATTAAATGAACCTATTCCATAAATTAAAAAAGATAATCCGCTAAAAATAACCAACAATAATTTTATATACATTTCTTATACTATACCTTGGTTAACTCCTACAACAAAAAGTGAGAGAAGAAGAAGTATAAAAGAGGGAATGTACTTGAATAGAGGGTTTTTAACTGAAATATGAGCGATTTGTGCACAAATCATTAAAAATGCCATTAATAAAGAAGAGGCTAAGACTACCTTTTCATAAAAAATACCAACTATTAATAGGGTTGAAAGAGATATTTTTGTTGCTCCAACAATATTTCTGATTAAATTTGAGAGACCATATTGGACAAATTCTTCAACAATATTATCGTATCTAAAAACCCATACATTAATAACTGAAACAGCAATTATTATTTGACAAAATATAGCAATTTTTTCCATGATTACAATTTACGCAATTTATATATATCTTTAGAGATTAAACATAATTTAATGGAGAAAATTTTTCAAATATCTTATTTAATAATTGCAATCACATTAATTATTTTGGGATTGAGATGGATGATAGCTGATGAGCCATGGTTGTTGGATAAAGTTGCAAATGAAGAAAGATTGGGAATTACATTTACTGAGCTCTTCAATAATAATGTAAATAAATCTTTACCAGACTATTTAAAACAGATATACAGATTTTTTGGATTATGGATCATAATTATAGGTTTTTTTATTTTGGGCCTATCATCAAGTTCTATGGTAGAAAATTCAAAAATTAGAGTGGTGCTTTTAGCTTGTGTAGGAGTAATGTGTTATTCAGGATTATTATTAGCCTTAATTTGGATTCCAAAATCTCCTTTTGTTTATTTAGGAAGCTCAATGGTTGTAATTCATGTTGTTACATTTTATTCTCACATAAAAATTGCATGAATTAGAAAATTAATTTTCTATTGTTTTCTTGTAAACTGACAATGTATTCATTGCACATATTTTATTGGTAAATTTATTTTCTAATGTTTTTTTACCGTTTATTATAAATTTCTTCCTCAGTTCATTTGAATATACCAATTTTTTAATTTTTTCAGCAAGCATTTCATAATCATGTACATCAACCAAACTTCCATTTTCGCCATCAAATATAACCTCAGGAATTCCTCCAGCTTTTGTTGAAATAATTGGAATTTTTGCATGAAAACCTTCTAAAATACTTAATGGTAATCCTTCTCTAACAGATGAAAAACATAGGCAATTGAATTGAGATAAATATGAAGATGCATTTTTTTTATGTCCAACTAGTTTGATGTATTTATTTATGTTTAATTTCTTAATTAAGCTATGGTAATTAAAAGTTAAATCGCTGTGTTTTCCAATTTGAAAACAAAAAATATTTTTTTCTTTAAGATTATTTGTTAATTCATATATTGCTTTTATCAGTGTATTTAAATCTTTTGCTTTTGAATGATTTGCGATTGAACCAATTATGAAAACGTTATCATCTAATTTAAGCTCTTTTCTAATATTATATGAGGAATTGGAATTTAACCTGTTTAAATTTATTCCATCGTAAACCAAATTTAACTTTAATTTATTTTGACTACTTAATATTTTTGAGAAATTTTCTTGAACTGCTTTTGAAACACAAATGAACTGATCAATTTTTTTAAAATTATACTTTATTTTACTAAAGGAACTAGATGAATCACTTATTCCTTTTTTTGAAAATACTGAACCAATTCTTTTATTAAATATTATTTGAAAAAGTAAAAACGTCCCAACCGAATTACTCGTGTGCATGTGAATTATATCAATTGAATTATCTTCTACAATTTTATTTAATTTAAAGGCTAAATTAATTGAATAAGTGCTTTTTTTTGTTATTGAAATGTGTCTTATGTTGTTTTTTAAACAGTATTGATACATTGCACTTTTTTTAAAACAAAATACTGTATTAGTAATACCTAAATTTTCGAGTTCAGGAATAAGATCAATAAGTTGTTGTTCATTTCCTCCCCAAACCATTGCATGTGATAGATGTAGGATTTTCATTGGAGCTAAAATTTAAACAAGTTGATTAGACGCTAATTGTTATTAGCATTTTGTTTTTTTATTAAATTAAGCGCTGAGCCTTCTTTGTACCATTCAATTTGTTGACCATTGTAGGTGTGGTTGGCTTTTATTATATCTGATCTACCATCAGAGTGAATAATTTCAATTGTAAGTTGTTTTTTTGGACTGAAATTTTTTAAATCAATAAAATTAAAAGTGTCATCCTCCTCGATTAAATCGTAATCTTTTTCATTATCAAATGTAATACCTAACATTCCTTGTTTTTTTAGATTAGTTTCGTGAATTCTTGCAAAAGACTTAACCAATACAACTTTAACTCCAAGATGGCGAGGCTCCATAGCAGCATGTTCTCTAGAAGAACCCTCACCATAATTATGGTCTCCTACTACAATTGATGGAATGTTATTTTTTTTATACTCTCTTTGAGTGTCTGGAACACCACCATACTCCCCAGTAATTTGATTTTTAACTAAATTGGTTTTGTTGTTAAATGAATTTACAGCTCCAATAAGACAATTGTTTGATATATTATCCAAATGTCCCCGAAATCTCAACCAGGGGCCTGCCATTGAAATATGATCTGTAGTACATTTCCCATGCGCTTTAATCAATAGTTTTAAGCCTTTGATATTAGAACCATCCCATGGCTGGAAGGGGTCTAGTAGTTGCAATCTTTCGGATTTGTCAGAGACTTCAACTGTTAAATCAGATCCATCCGAGACAGGTTCTAAATATCCATTTTCTTTTACATCAAACCCTAGGTCTGGAAGTTCATTTCCCTTTGGAGGATCAAGAAAAACTTCATTTCCTTCTTCGTTTATTAATTTGTCTGTAATTGGATTGAAATCCAATCTTCCAGAAATAGCAATGGCCGCAACAATTTCGGGAGACGCCACAAATGCATGTGTATTAGGATTACCATCTGCTCTTTTTGCAAAGTTTCTGTTAAAAGAGTGAATTATAGAATTTTTTTCATGATTTTCAGCACCATCTCTGTCCCATTGACCAATACACGGTCCACATGCATTAGTAAAAATTTTTGCATTCAATTTTTCGAAAATTTCTAATAGTCCATCTCTTTCAGCAGTATATCTTACTTGTTCTGAGCCAGGATTAATTCCAAAATCAGCTTTAGTATTTAATTTTTTTTCGACAGCTTGTTGTGCAATTGATGCTGCCCTTGAAAGATCTTCGTATGATGAATTTGTACAAGAGCCAATCAGGCCCCATTCAATTTTGATAGGCCAATTGTTTGACTTAGCTTTTGATTTCATTTCCGAAACTGGAGTTGCAAGATCTGGCGTGAATGGACCATTTATGTGAGGTGTTAGTTCATTTAAGTTTATTTCAATTACCTGGTCAAAATATTCCTCAGGATTATTGTAGACTTCAGAATCTGCAGTTAAATGCTCCTTAACCTTGTTTGCAGCATCAGCAATATCATTCCTTCCAGTAGCTCTGAGGTATCTTTCCATAGAGTTGTCATATCCAAATGTTGAAGTTGTTGCACCTACCTCTGCACCCATGTTGCAGATTGTTCCTTTCCCTGTACATGAAATCTCCTCAGCTCCATCACCAAAATATTCAATTATGTAACCTGTTCCTCCCTTGACAGTTAGTATTCCAGCAACCTTCAAAATAATATCTTTAGGAGCTGTCCATCCATTCAATTTTCCTATTAGTTTAACTCCGATTAATTTTGGGAATTTTAATTCCCATGCCATTCCAGCCATAACATCTACGGCATCTGCACCTCCCACCCCTATTGCCAACATTCCCAGACCGCCTGCATTTACTGTATGAGAATCAGTTCCAATCATCATCCCTCCAGGAAATGCATAATTTTCAATAACAACTTGGTGAATTATTCCCGCACCCGGTTTCCAAAAACCAATACCATACTTGTTTGATACTGACTGCAAAAAATTAAAAACTTCGGAACTAGCTGAGTTTGCGGCTTTTAAATCATCAAAAGCACCCGATTTTGCTTGTATTAAATGATCACAATGGACGGTTGTTGGAACTGCAACTTTATCTTTACCTGCCTGCATAAATTGTAAAAGGGCCATCTGAGCGGTTGCATCTTGGCAAGCTATCCTATCTGGAGCAAAATCAACATAATCCACACCCCTTTGGTATTTCTTTGAAATTTTATCATCCCAAAGATGAGAATAAAGAATTTTTTCTGATAGTGTTAATGGTTTTTTTAAAATGGATCTTATTTTGGACATAATATTTCCCAAAGAACTATAGTAAGTTTCTATCATTTTAATGTCAAATGCCATATTCAATTATGTTGAAAATTTATAAACGAAATTACACTAAATATTGGGGATCTGAAAGAGACTAATCAGAAAATTTATTCAAAAAAATTTTGCAGCAGTTAATGATTTTTAAAACATCCGTGCATATAAAATATAAAATGATGTCCAAAAATTAAAATTTTTAGTAAAAAAAACACGAAAAAAAACATGAAATTTAAAAGCTCGTACAAATTTTTTTATAAATTTGCACACTCTAAAACTCTAAAGAAAAAATCAATTATGGCTAAAGAAACTTTCGATCGGTCAAAACCACATTTAAATATTGGTACAATTGGCCACGTAGATCATGGTAAAACAACCCTAACAGCAGCTATCACTAAGGTTTTAGCTGATGCTGGATTATCAGAAGCACAAAGCTTTGATCAAATAGATAATGCCCCTGAAGAAAAGGAGCGTGGAATTACAATTAACACATCTCACGTCGAATATCAAACTACCAACAGACATTATGCTCATGTAGATTGTCCTGGACATGCTGATTATGTGAAAAATATGGTGACTGGTGCTGCACAAATGGATGGAGCAATATTAGTTGTAGCTGCAACTGATGGCCCAATGCCGCAAACTAGAGAACACATATTGTTGGGACGTCAGGTGGGTGTCCCTAGAATTGTAGTTTTTCTAAACAAAGCTGACATGGTTGATGATGAAGAATTACTTGAATTAGTTGAAATGGAAGTTAGGGAATTACTCTCTTTTTATGATTACGATGGAGACAATACTCCAGTAATATTAGGATCTGCTCTTGGAGCACTAAATGGCGAACAAAAATGGGTTGACACAGTTATGAAATTAATGGAAGAAGTAGATGGTTGGATTGAACTTCCAAAGCGAGATGTTGACAAAGATTTTTTAATGCCCGTTGAGGATGTCTTTTCAATTACAGGAAGGGGGACCGTTGCAACTGGACGAATTGAAACAGGTGTAGCTAATACAGGAGATGAAATAGATATTATTGGTATGGGTGCTGAAAAATTAAAATCTACCATTACTGGTGTTGAAATGTTCAGAAAAATTTTAGATCGTGGTGAAGCTGGTGATAATACTGGTATTCTTCTTCGTGGAATTGAAAAAACAGACATTAGAAGAGGTATGGTTTTATGTAAAGTTGGTTCTGTGACTCCACATGCTAAGTTCAAAGCCGAGGTATACATATTGAAAAAAGAAGAAGGCGGACGTCATACTCCTTTCCATAACAATTACAGGCCTCAATTTTACGTAAGAACAACGGATGTAACGGGTAATATTAAACTACCAAATGGCGTTGAAATGGTGATGCCTGGTGATAATTTAACAATTGAGGTAGATTTAATTCAGCCAATTGCATTAAATCTTGGATTACGTTTTGCTATTCGTGAGGGTGGTAGAACTGTTGGAGCAGGTCAAGTAACGGAAATATTAGATTAAAAATTTAATTGATGCCCAGAGTAACGAGTAAAAATGTGCTCGTTTCTCTACAAAATAAACGGGTTTAGCTCAGTTGGTAGAGCACTGGTCTCCAAAACCAGGTGTCGGGAGTTCGAGTCTCTCAACCCGTGCATTATAAATTTAATTAAAATGACGACTATAGTAAATTTTTTAAAAAATTCATTCGAAGAGTTACAAAAAAATGTTTCCTGGACACCAAGGGCTGAACTACAGCGACTGGTTGTTGTAGTTTTATTATTTTCCGTCATATTTTCTCTTGCTATATGGGGTGCTGACTCTATTCTTTCGAGAATAGTCAAATCTTATTTTGAACTTATAAGTTAATCGCATGACCGAAGTAAGTAACAGTAAATGGTATGTAATTCGAGCCGTTAGTGGTCAGGAAGCTAAAATCAAGGACTATATAGCTTCTGAAATTGAAAGACTTGGATTTACAAAGAAATTAGAAGATATGCTTGTTCCAACTGAAAAAATAGTTCAAATTCGAAATGGAAAAAAAGTTAGCAAAGAGCGTACATATTTTCCAGGCTATATAATGATTAAGGCAGATTTATCTGGAGAACTACCACACGTGATTAAATCTGTAACAAATGTAATTGGATTTTTGGGCGAAACTAAAGGAGGTGATCCTATCCCGTTAAGACCTGCTGAGGTAAACAGAATGCTTGGAAAGGTTGATGAATTATCCCTTTCAACAGAACAATTGAATATTCCATATGTTGTTGGAGAAAACATTAAAGTTATTGACGGTCCATTTAATGGCTTTACTGGAGCTATTGAAAAGGTAAATGAAGATAAGAGGAAACTAGAAGTTATGGTAAAAATATTTGGTCGTAAAACACCATTAGAACTAAGCTACATGCAAGTTGAAAAATTATAAATTAATGGTTTTAACTTTTAATTATAAAAACTAAAATATAATGGCAAAAGAAATTGAGAAAGTTTTAAAAGTTCAGGTAAGAGGCGGGGCTGCTAATCCAGCGCCTCCTGTTGGCCCTGCACTTGGTGCGGCTGGAGTCAATATAATGGAATTCTGCAAGCAATTTAATGCAAGATCTCAAGACAAACCGGGAAAAATTCTTCCAGTGACCATAACAGTATATAAGGATAAATCATTTGAGTTTGTGATTAAGACCCCTCCAGCTGCTGTACAATTAATGGAGGCTGCAAAAAAGAAAAAAGGTTCTGGAGAACCAAATAGAAACAAAGTTGGCTCAGTTACATGGGATCAAATAAGAAAAATTGCTGAGGACAAAATGCCTGATCTCAATGCTTTTAATATTGAATCTGCTATGAAAATGGTTGCAGGCACCGCGAGATCCATGGGATTTAAGGTTCAAGGAGACATACCTTTTAAACAATAATTTGAATAATGGGAAAAATCACTAAAAATCAAAAAAAATCAAGAGCTAAGATAGATACTTCTATATTTTACAGTTTGAAAGATGCATCTAATTTGATTAAAAGTATAGCAACTTCAAATTTTGACGAATCTATAGATATAGCTATTAGACTTGGTGTTGACCCAAAGAAGGCAAATCAAATGGTAAGGGGGGTTGTTACTCTTCCACATGGAACTGGAAAAACTCTTCGAGTTCTTGCACTCGTAACTCCCGACAAGGAAAATGAAGCTAAAGAAGCGGGTGCAGATCATGTCGGTTTAGATGAATATTTACAAAAAATTAAGGATGGCTGGACAGATGTTGATGTAATTGTAACTATGCCAAGTGTTATGGGAAAATTAGGTCCCCTTGGTAGAGTTCTTGGTCCAAGAGGGCTTATGCCAAACCCTAAAACTGGTACTGTAACAATGGATATTAAAAAAGCTATATCAGATGTCAAAGGAGGTAAAATTGATTTTAAGGTTGAAAAAAATGGCATTGTTCACGCAGCAATTGGGAAGGTTTCTTTTTCAGAAGAAAAAATATATGAAAATGCTGATGAATTTATCAAAACAGTTATTAAACTTAAACCTTCTACTACCAAGGGAACTTATGTAAAAAGCATTTTTTTGTCAACTACTATGAGTCCAAGTGTTCCTATCGAAGCTAATTTTTCATAAATAAGTAAAATAAAATGAACAAAGCTGAAAAAATAAAAGTTATTGATGATTTAAGCTCAAGCTTGTCTGAGTCTAAGAACTTATATCTTACTGATATTTCTGGACTTAATGCCTCGCAAACTTCAGATTTGAGGAGAGCATGTTATAAAGCAGATATCAAATTATCAGTAGTAAAAAATACGATGCTGCATAGAGCAATAGAGGCTTCAAATAAAGATTTTGGAGATATTACTTCTGTGTTGAAGGGTAATACATCTATTATGTTTTCTGAATCTGGAAATGAACCAGCAAAAATAATAAAACAGTTTAGAAAGAAAAATGATAAAACAATCCTTAAAGCCGCTTTTATTGAAGAGGCAATATACATTGGTGACAATCAATTAGATATACTCGTCGCGATTAAATCTCGTGAAGAATTAATTGGTGAGGTAGTAGGATTATTAAAATCTCCAATTCAAAATTTAGTTTCAGCCTTAAATGCAGGTGGAAAAAATTTGTCCGGAGTTTTGAAAACGTTATCAGAGCGTTAATTCTGAAAAATTGAGAATTATAAAATTAAAAATTAAAAATTAGTAAAATGGCAGATATAAAAGATTTTGCAGAAAAATTAGTAAACTTAACAGTTAAAGAGGTTAACGAACTCGCATCAATCCTTAAAGAGGAATACGGTATTGAGCCTGCAGCAACAGCTGTGGCTGCTTCTTTACCTGCAGCTGGTGGTGAAGCCGCTAGTGGTTCAGAAGAAAAAACAGAATTTGATGTTATATTAACAGCAGCAGGAGGATCAAAGCTTGCGGTGGTTAAATTGGTTAAGGAATTGACAGGACTTGGTTTAAAAGAAGCGAAAGGTTTAGTTGATGAAGCTCCAAGCCCAATCAAAGAAGGTGTTGCTAAAGATGAAGCTGAAGGACTTAAAAAGTCCTTAGAAGAGGCTGGGGCAGAGGTAGAGCTTAAGTAAAATTAAGCACTAATAATAGCGCATATGTTTTACATTAAACATATGAAAACTTGCTTTTTCCTTTTTTAACAACTTTAATAACTTAAAACCTAAAAAATGCCTAGTACAATTCAAAAAAGAATAAATTTTGCTGCTGCTCAGCACACTCCAAATTATCCTGATTTTCTTGATATTCAAATAAAATCATTTCAGGATTTTTTTCAATTAGAAACTAAATCAGATGAAAGAAATGAAGAAGGTTTATTTAATACTTTTAAGGAAAATTTTCCGATTACTGATACAAGAAATCAGTTTGTATTAGAGTTTTTAGACTATTTCGTCGATCCACCTCGTTATTCAATTCAAGAATGCATTGAGAGAGGACTTACATATTCAGTTCCTCTAAAAGCACGTTTAAAACTTTACTGCACAGATGTTGAACATGAAGATTTTGAGACAATTGTCCAAGATGTTTTTTTAGGTACAATTCCATACATGACGCCAAGTGGCACTTTTTGTATAAATGGTGCTGAAAGAGTTGTAGTTTCTCAACTCCATAGATCCCCCGGTGTATTTTTTGGACAATCATTTCACGCTAATGGAACTAAACTCTATTCTGCCAGGGTAATTCCTTTTAAAGGATCATGGATTGAATTTGCAACCGACATAAATAGCGTTATGTATGCATACATCGATAGAAAAAAGAAACTACCAGTGACTACTTTATTTAGAGCTATAGGTTACGAGAGTGATAAAGATATACTAGAGATTTTTGATCTTGCCGAGGAAATCAAAGTTTCAAAATCTGGACTGAAAAAGGTTCTAGACAGAAAATTAGCTGCAAGAGTTCTTAAAACATGGCATGAGGATTTTGTAGACGAGGATACTGGTGAGGTTATTTCAATTGAAAGAAATGAAATAATTATTGACAGAGATACAATACTTGAAAAAAACCATGTAGATGAGATTATCGACTCAGGTGCAAAAACAATACTTCTTCACAAGGTTGATGCTCATATGTCTGATTATGCAATCATTCACAATACACTACAGAAAGATCCAACAAATTCTTAAAAAGAAGCAGTAGAACACATATATCGTCAACTTAGAAATGCTGAACCACCTGATGAGGATACTGCACGTGGTATAATTGATAAATTATTTTTTTCTGATCAGAGATATAATTTGGGGGAAGTAGGGAGATATAGAATGAATAAAAAATTAGGAGTTGAAGTTGAGATGGACAAACTAGTTTTGACAAAGCTTGACATAATTACTATAATTAAATACCTTATAGAGCTAATTAACTCTAAGGCTGAAATAGATGATATTGATCACCTATCAAATAGACGTGTAAGAACTGTTGGAGAACAATTATCATCGCAATTTGGTGTTGGTTTAGCAAGAATGGCTAGAACAATTAGAGAAAGAATGAATGTTAGAGACAATGAAGTATTTACACCAATTGATCTTATTAATGCTAAAACACTTTCGTCAGTCATCAATACATTTTTTGGAACCAATCAATTATCTCAGTTTATGGATCAAACCAATCCACTAGCAGAATTAACACACAAGAGAAGACTTTCTGCTTTGGGCCCCGGTGGACTTTCAAGAGAAAGAGCTGGTTTTGAGGTAAGAGATGTTCACTACACTCATTATGGGAGGTTATGTCCAATTGAGACTCCTGAAGGACCTAATATTGGATTGATATCCTCTCTTGGTGTTTATGCTAAGGTTAATAATTTAGGATTTATTGAAACACCTTACAGAAGTGTTGAAAACGGAAAAATAAATCTTAAAGAAACTATTTATCTCAGCGCTGAAGAAGAGGAAAATAAGCTCATAGCCCAAGCTACAATTCCTTTCGACAAAAATGGTAAAATTACAAGTGATAGAGTAATTGCCAGGGACCAAGCAGATTTTCCAGTTGTTAGTCCAGATAAAATAAATTACACCGACGTTGCTCCAAACCAAATAGCTTCAATATCAGCATCTTTAATTCCCTTTTTGGAGCACGACGACGCTAACAGAGCTTTAATGGGATCAAATATGATGAGACAAGCAGTTCCACTAATAAAGCCAGATTCACCAATTGTTGGAACTGGTTTAGAGTCACAAGTGGCAACCGATTCTAGAATTTTAATTAATGCCGAAGGAGACGGTTATGTTGAATATGTTGATGC
>MDTA01116352.1_pt1 | contig 16188 bp, 16 predicted proteins | sample 811151 | NCBI WGS metagenome assembly MDTA01 (sample SAMN05326648, study PRJNA326480) | marine metagenome | isolation source: seawater | place: Indian Ocean: South | collected 2010 | reverse complement strand
TTTCCTTCTAAGTATTCCAAAAATGCACCACCTGCTGTTGATAAGTGAGAAAAAGAAAGTTTTTTTTTACTTTTATTAATCGCTGCAAGCGTATCTCCTCCTCCGATAATTGAAATTAGTGAATTTTTATTAGTATTTTTTGAAATAGAATCAGCTATGGACATAGTCCCATTGAGAAAATTAGTGTTCTCAAAGTATCCTGCAGGACCATTCCATAATACTGTTTTAGATTCATCAATAATTTTTTCAATTTTTTTTACAGTGCTAGATCCAATATCTAAAATAATTTCATTTTCTTTAATTTCACTTAAGTCTTTATTTTTTCCTTCCCCTTCAAAGCTATCACTAACTACACAATCATCTGGAATTATAATTTTACAATTGCTTTCAATTGATTCAGAATAAATTTGTTGAATAATTTCTAAGGTATTATTTTCAACTAAAGACTTCCCTACTTTGAATTTTTCATAAACAAAAAAATTATTAGCCATTGCACCAACAATAATAAGATTATCAATTTTCTTGATTAAGCTTGTAATCACATTAATTTTTGTTGAAATTTTCGAACCTCCGATAATACACGTTACTGGCTGCTTCTTGTTTGTCACGACAAGATTTATAGAGTCAACTTCTTTCTTCAGTAAAGGGCCAGCAAAGCTTTTATCTATAAATTTAGTAATTTTATGCACAGATGACTGTTTCCTGTGGGAGCAAGAAAACGCATCATTAACAAATATGTCTCCAAGAGAAGCTAATTTTTTTGCGAAGTTTTCATCGTTATTTATTTCTTCATTAAAATATCTAATATTCTCAATTAATATTACTTCTCCCTCTTTTAGATGAGAAAATTTATTTTTTACCTCGCCATCAAAATTTCCCATAAAAAAATAGACACTTGTTGGAAGTGTTTTTTTTAAATACTTATAAATTGGCATTAAAGACAGGGCAGGATCTCTCAAACCTTTTGGGCGACCAAGGTGACTTATAATTATTATCTTAGCTTTTTTTTTGATTAGTGTATTAAGAAAAGGTAAGCATAAATCTATTCTTGTAGTGTCAATTATTATTTTATTCTTAATAGGGACATTTAAGTCTAATCTCAAAATAATTTTTTTACCACAAACATCCAAATTATTAGGAAAAAATTTTATTTTGTCCATTAATTGAAATTATTCTCTTAATTTTTTTTGAATGAAATTTGTGATCTTCTCCTCTGTCAAGCCAAAATGGTTATAAACATCTTTATAAGGTGCGCTTTCTCCAAACTGATCAATACCAACGTTCAAACCTTTGTTTTTTACATATTTTTGCCAAGGACCTATACTTCCAGCTTCTAAAGTAACTATTAACGAATTTTGTTCTATAATATCTTCACGATAATTTTCTGGCTGTTTATCAAAAAGTTCCATACACGGCATTGAAACTACTTTTGAATCAATATTATTTTCTTTTAGTCTTTCTTGTACTTTCAATGCTAATTCAACTTCTGTGCCAGAAGCAACTATCGTAACATTGCTTTCATGAGAAGTAATTTTCACTATATAAGCACCTTTTTCACATTTATTTTCTATTGTATTTTTTGGATTAATATAAGAAACTTTTTGTCTTGATAAAGCAATTACACTCGGGGTACTTTTACTTTTTAACGCTATTTGCCAACACTCTAAGGTTTCATTAATATCTGCCGGTCTAAATACATTTAAGTTTGGAATTGCTCTAAGTCCAGTAAGTTGTTCAATTGGTTGATGAGTTGGACCATCTTCTCCTAAACCGATGGAGTCGTGAGAAAAAATATAAATCACCTTGAGACCCATTAAAGCAGATAATCTTATTGAAGGTTTGCTATAATCAGAAAAAATTAAAAATGTCCCTCCAAATGGTATTAATTCTCCATAAAGAGCTAAACCGTTCATTATTGCAGACATACCGTGCTCTCTTACTCCATAATGTATATAATTACCGTTGAAATTCTTAGAATTTATTATTTTTGAATAATTAGTTTTGGTATTATTTGAGCCACTCAAGTCAGCAGAGCCACCAACAAGTTGAGGAAGTAAATTTGAAATACTTTCTATTGTTGTCATTGAACATTGTCTTGTTGCCAGACTTGGTTTTGTGTCAAAATATTTAGTTTTTTCTTTTTCAATTAAGATTTCTAAATTTTTTAAATCTAAATCAAAAAATTTTTTTTTATCAATACTTTTACTTTTAGAGTTTTTTTTACTTAAATTTTCTTGCCATTCCTTTTCCAGAAGTTCACCTTTATTTCCTATTTTTCTCCACTCATCTAGCACTTCTTGTGGAATTTCAAATGGCTCGTTGCTCCATTTTAGTTTTTTTCTAACTAATGCGATTTCCTCATTTCCAAGAGGGGATCCGTGAGAAGACGCTTTTCCGGATTTATTGGGAGACCCAAAACCAATAACAGTTTTACAGGATATGACTGTAGGCCTATTTGATTTAGATGCTTTAGATATTGCCTTTAATATTTGTTTTTCATTATGTCCATTAATTTCTAAAAAATTCCAACCATATGACTCAAATCTTTTTTTATAATTATCGGAGACACTTAAAGAAGTAGAGCCGTCTATTGAAATTTTATTATTATCAAAAAAAACTATCAAATTTTTTAATTTTAAATGACCTGCTAAACTCATTGCCTCGTGGCTGATACCCTCCATAAGATCTCCGTCACTTGCAATTACATAAGTTTTATTGTTGATAACACTTGAACCAAACTTTTTTCTATAAATTTCTTCAGCAATTGCCATCCCGACAGCGTTACCTAAACCTTGACCTAATGGACCAGTCGTTGTCTCAATTCCGGTTCCTTTTTTATATTCAGGATGACCTGCGCAAATTGAATTTAACTGTCTAAAATTTTTAATATCATCTATCGAAATAGATTTATAACCAGTCAAATATAGTAACGAATAAAGAAGCATAGACCCATGTCCAGCAGAAAGAATAAATCTATCTCTATTTATCCATTCAGGATTTTTTGGATTAAACCTCAGGTGGTATTTAAATAATACAGTTGCAACATCTGCCATACCCATCGGCATTCCAGGATGACCAGAATTTGCTTTTTGTACAGCGTCGATTGACAAAAATCTAACTGCATTTGATAGTTGATTTAAATTTATGCTCACTTTTTATAACCTATATAGACTTAAACTAAGTATATCAATAATATGATATAATATTTTATGAGCATAATAGAAAAGAAAGAAAAAAATTTAAATCAATTAATAAATAAACTTAATTCACTATCAATAACTTATTCACAACCTTTATATGAAATAGAAAAAATAAAAAGTGAAAAGAGTGAAATTTTGAGACAAAAAATTGAAATTGAAAATAAAAATCAAGAGCTCCTTAGAGAGCATGAGCACTTAAAAGAAAAAATTAAAAAATTACAATTAGATGTTAAGAAGAAATCAGAATTAGAACATAATTTTAATCAAGAAATTGATGAACTTAGTCAAGAAACTGAAAATCTAGTCTCGGAGATTGAAAAATGGCAAATGTAAATATTAAATTTAATAATAAGGATTATCTTCTATCCTGTGACGATGGGCAAGAAGAATCACTAAAAAAATTAACAAAATTTTTAGATAAGAAATATTCAGAATTAAAAGACAAACTTGGAAACATTGGAGAAAATAAACTTTTGCTAATTACAACTATACAATTAATTGATGAGTATTTTGACCTGAAAGAAAAGGTGACTAAACAAAAAATGAAACTAGAAGAGATTTCAAATAAATTTAAAGAAATTAAGTCATTAGCTATTGAGTATAAAAAAGATAAAGATAAAGAAATACAACAATTGAATGAAGAATTAGACAAATTCAAAAAAACCATTGAAAAAAATAATAGTTTGTATGAGTCTATGCTAGATAAAACAACTCAATCGCTCGAAAAAATTATCTCAAATACAGAATCTCTATCTAAAATACAATAGATGGATAAAAAATCATTAATTAGAAAAAAATATTTTAATAAAAGAAAAAAAAATTATTTCGAAATTGAGAACGTTTTTTTCAAGCCATTAATTAACATTTTAAAAAAGAATTACAGTCAAAAAGTTAAATTAGGCCTGTATTATCCCACTTCTTATGAGTTAAATGTTTTAGGACTTTTGAGCACAGATATTTCAAAAAAATTAAATATACTTCTTCCAGCCGTAGATGAGAAAAATTCAATGGGTTTTTTCGATTGGAAAAAAGGTGATATTTTATCGGTTAATAAATTTGGAATACTAGAGCCATATAAAATTAGAGAAAAAGTCCCAGATATTATTTTAGTACCTCTTCTAGCTTTTGATAAAAATAAAAATAGGCTCGGTTACGGAAAAGGTTTTTATGATAAATATTTAAATAAATATGCAAATACATCACAAAATATACTTTCTATCGGTGTTGCATTTTCTTTTCAAAAACATCATAACCTTCCAGTCAATAATAAAGATTTTAAATTAGATTGCATAATTACTGAGAAGGGGATGGTTAAGTGAAAATTTTGATACTAGGTGATGTCATGGGTTTTTCTGGAAGATTAGCAGTAAAAAATTCTTTAGGTAAAATTATACAAGATAATAAAATTGAATTTTCAGTTATCAATGGAGAAAATGCAGCTGATGATGGAAGAGGTATTACAAAAGAGATAGCCGATGAATTTTTTTCACTTGGTATAGATGTGATTACTTCAGGAAACCATATTTGGGATAAGGAAGAAATTACTAGATTTATTGAAAAAGAAAATCGACTTCTAAGACCAGCGAATTTAGCAGAGGGCTCACCTGGAAAAGGTTATGAAACATATTTCACAAAAAATAAAAAATATAAAATTGGAGTAATAAACTTGATGGGAAATGTTTTCATGAGAAAAACAGAAGATGTATTTTTGACTGCAAAAAAAATTTGCGATAAAATTATTTTAAAAAAGAATGTTGATTTTTTAATAGTAGATTTTCATGGTGAAATTACTAGTGAAAAAATGGCTATGGGGCATTTTTTTGATGGGATTTCTACATGTGTAGTTGGTACACACACACACGTGCCAACCGCAGATACTAGAATTTTAGAGAAAGGAACTGCCTATCAAACTGACATTGGGATGTGTGGTGATTACAATTCTGTAATAGGAATGAATAAAGAAAACTCTTTAAAAAGATTTCTTAAAGATAAAGACGCTGTTAAACATTTTCCTTCTGAAGGTGAAGCTACATTATCGGGAATTATAGTTGAAGCTGATGAGAAAACTGGCCTAGCAAAAAAAATTTCTAGAATTTTTGTCGGAGGAACTTTAAGGCAATAGTTATGGCAGGACATTCGCACTGGGCCGGGATTAAACACAAAAAAGGTAGAGCGGATAAAGAAAGATCTAAAATTTTTTCAAAACTCTCAAGAGAAATAACTGTAGCAGCTAAGCTTGGTGATAAGGATCCCGACATGAATCCTAGACTCAGATCTGCAATTCAAGCTGCTAAACAAGCTAATATGCCTAAAGATAATATATCAAGAGCTATTAGCAAATCAGAGATGGCGAGTAGTAAAAATTTTGAAAATCTTAGGTACGAAGGTTTTGGGCCGTTTAGCTCAGCTTTTATAATTGAAACACTAACAGACAATAAAAATCGATCAGCTTCCAGCATAAGAACAGTTTTACAAAAAAACGGAGGAAGATTAGGAGAAACTGGCTCGACATCCCATATGTTTCAAAATTGTGGCATTATCCATTTAGAAAAAAATAAAATAAGTGAGGAAGAAGCGTTAGAGATGTCAATAAATGCCGGCGCAAGAGATTGTCATAGTATCAATGGAATACATGAAATAATAACAGAAAAAGAAGATTTTTATAAAATTAAAACAGAACTTGAAAAAAAAATTGATAATTTTTTATATTCCGCAATTGAATGGAGAGCTTTTAATAAATTGAAATTAAACAAAGAACAGAGTAAAAAAATGATTGAGGTTTTAGATGCCTTAGAAGAGATTGATGATGTACAAACAATATTTACGAATGTAAATTTAGAAAATTAAATCAATGATGATAATAGGTATAGATCCTGGTTTGAGCGGAGCAGTTGCTATTTTGAAAGATAATAAAGTACTAAATATATTTGATATGCCAGTAATGTCTGAGGGGAAAAAAAATAAAAAACAGCTTAATAGCGCTCAACTAGTAAATATTATTAAAGATAATACTAAGAATGACGTTGAAATCGCTGTAGTTGTAGAACAAGTTAATGCAATGCCTGGTCAGGGCGTTACCAGCATGTTTAATTTTGGTCAGACTTTTGGAGCAATAAAAGGTGTTTGTGCAGCATTAAATCTCCCAATTTTTTTTGTTAGACCTTCAAAATGGAAGAAGCATTTTGAATTAATAAACTCCTCTAAAGACTCTAGCAGAACAAAAGTAATTGAAATGTACCCATCACTGTCTAACCAACTAACAAAAAAAAAAGATGTAAATAAATCTGACGCTATTTTGATAGCTAAATTCTATTACGAGACAAAATTTAAAGTTGATATTTAGCTTTAAATTTTAGAAATACGCCAAATTCATGACACATTCTGAAAGTATCAAATTACATGGAACAAGATATAGCATCTCAAGTTGTTGGCCTGGGTGGGGCATCAGACTTTTCTTTGTGGAGTTTGTTTTTACGCGCTGATTTTGTAGTTAAATTTGTTATAATACTTTTAATTGCCAGTTCTATTTTCTCATGGGCTTTAATTTTCGATAAATTTAAATTATTTAAAACAATAAATAAATCTACGGAGGATTTTGAAAAGAAATTCTGGAAAGCAAAATCTGCAGAAAGTTTTAATAATAATCTTCCAGTAAATTCAAAAGACCCTGCCACTTTAATATTTAAAGCGGCAATGACTGAACTTTTAAAAACTAAAAGACAATCTGCTGCTATTCAGTCGGCTCGAGTAGAGAGAATACTAGAAATAGCAACAGATCAAGAATTAAAAAAAATAGAGAAAAATTTTACTTATTTGGCGACGATAGGATCAACAGCTCCTTTCATTGGTTTGTTCGGAACAGTTTGGGGAATTATGAATTCTTTTCAGTCAATTGCAATTTCTAGAAATACCAGTCTCGCAATAGTAGCCCCAGGAATAGCAGAGGCACTTTTCGCAACAGCATTAGGATTACTTGCCGCAATACCTGCCGTAGTCGCATATAATAAGTTCAACAGTGACTCTAGGAGATATTTCTCAAAAATTGAAAATTTCTCAAAAAGATTTCTCTCAATTATCTGATACATGGCATTTAAATTTAATCGCTCCAAAAACGAACCTATGAGTGAAATTAATGTGACACCTTTTGTTGATGTCATGCTTGTTCTTTTAATTATTTTTATGGTAACAGCACCTTTATTGACTGTGGGAGTTCAAGTTGATTTACCAGAGTCCGCCGCAGACTCTCTACCTGATGATCAAGAACCACTTACGATTAGTATAAATTCCAAGGGAGAGATTTATATTCAAGAACATCAAGTAACTTATAAAAAAATGGTTCCCAAGCTTTTAGCGATTGCAAAAAATAGAACTGATACAAGAATATATGTAAGGGGGGATAAAAATATTAATTATGGTCGAGTACTAGAAGTAATGGGAACTTTGTCCGGAGCAGGGTTTTCTAAAGTTGCATTAATATCAGAACCTTATAAAAATTAGGATGCAGAATGATAAGAAGTTTATTTTATTCAATTACATTTCACTCATTAATGATAATTTTGACGGTTATAAGTTTACCATTTATGCTTAGGGAACCAGTAGATTTACCGCCAATAGTTTCTGTAGAACTTATTCAAATTTCAGATAAAACTAATATTCCATATGCTCCAAAAGCAAGAAAAATAATCGAAGAAACAAAAAAAAAAGAAGAGGATAGAGTAGTATCCGAACAAGCACCACCAACTGCAAAAGCTAAAGAAAAACCAGACAGAATACCATTGCCAAATGAAAATAAAGAAGAAAAAAAAATTGTTAAAAAAAAACAAAACCCAGAGGAAATTAAACCAGAAATAAGACAATCTTCTGAATTTGAAAAAAAAGAGATTATCGACACAAATCAAATTGCAGCACTAATAGATAAAGCTAAGGAGGTAGAAGCTGTCCAAAAAAAGGAGAGCGATAAAATTACTCAAAGCAATAAGAAAAATTCATTCGCAACAGGGCTAACATTATCAGAGGAGGACGCATTAAGAGCACAAATTTTTGGTTGTTGGAGCATTCCTCTTGGATTACCATATGATGAAAATTTATTGGTTAGAGTAAAATTACAATTAAAAAAAGATGGAACTATTATGAAGTCAGAAATACTTGACCATGAAAGAATGAATAAACCTGGACAAAAGTTTTATAAAGTTCTAGCAGAAAGCGCATTAAGAGCTGTTAGATTATGTCAACCTTTAAAAGTTCCTCCAACTGGTTATGACAAATGGAAAGAATTACAATTAAACTTTAACCCCGCAGAAATGTTAAAAGGATAAAATGAAAAAAGTTATTGTCTCCTTTTTTTTATATATTTGTTTTATAAGTAAACTCTATGCTTTAATTGAAATTGATATTACTCGAGGAAATCTTGATCCTCTGCCCATCGCTGTTTCTCCACTACATGTTGATATAAAATCTGAAAATGTAGAGGATGTTAAAGTTAAAGCTTTGGGAGAAAAAATATCTGAAATAATAGAAAAAAATTTTAAAAGTACCGGTTTATTCAATCCTTTAAAAAAAGATGCATTTGTTCAAAAACCTGATATCGCTCATTTAAAACCCAGATTTGAGGATTGGAGATTAATAAAAGCTCAGGCACTTGTAACTGGAAAATTATTGATTAAAGATGGAAAACTAAAAGTAGAATTTAGACTTTGGGATCTTGCCGCCGCAAAAGAAATGACAGCTTTGGCATTTACCACAACACCATCAAATTGGAGAAGGGTTGCTCATATCATATCAGATAAGATTTATGAGCGACTTACAGGAGAAGAAGGTTACTTTGATACAAGAATTATCTATGTAGCTGAAAGTGGACCAAAAAATCAGAGAATAAAAAAACTGGCAATTATGGATCAAGACGGATTTAACACAAAGTATTTGACTTTAGGAAACGAATTAGTTTTAACTCCAAGGTTCAATCCGACTAATCAGATGGTAACTTATATGTCATATTTTAGGAATATGCCACGAGTATACTTGCTTGATATTGAAACCGGAACTCAGGAAATCGTCGGAAACTTTCCAGGAATGACCTTTGCACCTAGATTTTCACCAGACGGTAAAAAAATTATTATGAGTTTTGCTAAAGATGGAAATTCAGATATATATACAATGGATTTGGAAACTCGAGTTGTTGAAAGAATAACAGAACATTCGTCTATAGATACCTCTCCCTCATTTTCACCTGATGGAAAATTTATTGCATTTAATTCTGACAGGAGTGGCTTACAACAAATTTATGTTATGAGAAGCGATGGCAGCAGTGTTAAAAGAATTACTTTTGGAAAAGGAATTTACGGTACACCTGTTTGGTCTCCTCGAGGCGATCTTATAGCTTTTACCAAAATGCACAAAGGTAGATTTTACATTGGAGTTATGAGAGTTGATGGCACAGGCGAGAGATTGCTTACAGAAAATTATTATCAAGAAGCTCCTTCTTGGTCTCCCAATGGAAGAGTGCTTGTTTTTTATAGGGAGACTAAAGCTGGAACAAAAGGAGAGGGATTTTCAGCAAAATTGTGGTCTATCGATATTACAGGATACAATGAGCGAAGACTTTCTACTAAAACTGACGCTTCAGACCCATCTTGGTCCTCTTTATTATCTAAGTAAGGTTGAATTTTATGCAAAATCTACTTGAATAACTTCTAATAATTTGAAATAACCACAATAAACCTAGGGGATAAAATGACACTAAAAACGAATTTAAAAAACTTTTTATTAGTAATCTTCGCAACATTAATACTTAGCGCTTGTTCTACTGGTAAAAAATCTGGCGTTATTGACGGGGATGTTTACACTGGAACTGAGACAGTGGAGTACTTGGCTTCAGGAGTTCCTGATAGAGTATTTTTTGCTACAAACAAATCATCTTTAACAACTGCTTCAAGAGCGACTTTAAGAAAACAAGCTACGTTCTTAAGAAAAAATAAAAATCTTAACGTGACGATTGAAGGTCACGCAGATGAAAGAGGCACTAGAGAGTACAACTTAGCTTTAGGTGAAAGAAGAGCTAACGCGGCTAGAGATTATTTAATGACATATGGAATTTCTGGAAAAAGAATTTCTGTTATTAGTTATGGTAAAGAAAAGCCAGTTAACCCTGCTTCATCTCCAGTAGCTTGGTCACAAAACAGAAGATCAGTTACAGTAAAAGTAAATTAATTATATTATTACAAAGACCCTTTAATATTATTTATTGAAGGGTCTTTTTTTTGCCATTTTATCAAATTAAAAATACAAAATGTCAGAATTCAAAAAAATTTTACTTTTATTTACTGTAACTATATTTCTGTCTTTTTTTTCATTTCTATTTGCTGAAGAAGAAGAAATATATTTAAAATCAATTTCTGATCAAATACAAGTTATAACAAAAGATCTCAAAACATTAGAAAAAGCTGTGTATCAAAAATCAGATGTCCCTTCCTCAAATAATCTTAGCTCTATGAAATCAGATGGTCTTAATGAAGATATTTTAACAAAACATCTTTTAAAATTAAATGAAATTGAAGATCAATTTAGGGAGCTAACAAATAAGTTTGAAGAGGTAAACTTTAAATTAGATAAACTTTCAACTCGTGTAACCAAAATTCAGTCAGATACACAATTAAGGTTTTCTGATATAGAAAGTGGATCAGTCACTACAAATAATTCTTCTAAAAAATCAATTCTACCTGGCACCAGTAAACCACAAGATTTTGGAGCAAGCCCAGGTTATAAAACTTCCAATTTACCAAAAGAACAATCTATAAATTCTGTAGAGAGTGCACAGACGGTTATCGCTGAGGAACCTGAAAAAAAAGAATCTCTTTTGCCTAACAAGTCTCCGTCCGAACAATATGAATTTGCAGTTAGTTTTATGAAAATCGGGGATTACGAAACAGCAGAAGCTGCTTTAAAAGAATTTATTGATAAAAATAAGGATCATGATTTAGCTGGTAGTGCTCAATATTGGTATGGCGAAACATTTAGAATTCGTCAATTATATTCAGATGCTGCATCGGCATATTTAGATGGCTATCAAAATTACCCTAAAAGTAAAAAAGCTCCAGATAATCTTTTAAAACTTGGAATTACTATGGTTCAACTCGGTGAAAAAGATCAAGGTTGCAAAATGATAAATGGATTAAAAAAAGAATATCCAAAAGCTAGCAAGTCTGTGTTACAAAAAGCTCAGTATGAGCAAAAAAAATTCAAATGTAATTCTTAAGAGCAGTTTTAAACAATTTAAAGATATTGCCTCTGAATATTTAAAATTTAAAAAAGAATTTAAAAATCTTAAAACAAGATCTTTCATAGTAGCAATTTCAGGAGGACCAGATAGTTTAGCTTTAGCAGCATTTACCAAAGCTTTGAGCTATGAAAAAAAATATAAATTTCATTATACTCTTATTGATCATAGAATAAGAAAAAAGTCTTCGCTAGAGGCAAAAGCAGTAAAAAACCTTCTCAAGAAACATGATATGAAATTAGATATCATCCTTAATAAAGAAAAAATTTTAAGAAATATTCAAAGCCAAGCTAGGCTCGTGCGATATAAATTATTAGCTAAACATAGTTTAAAAAAAAAGACAAAAATAGTTCTGACAGCTCATAATCTCGAGGACCAAGTTGAGACTTTCTTTATAAGACTTTCAAGAGGTAGCGGATTAACAGGTTTATCAGCAATGAATAAGTTAACTAAAATAAATCATAGATTATATTTATTTAGACCTTTATTAAATACGAAAAAAGAAGTTTTAACTAAGATTTCAAAAATCTCATTTAATAAATATTTTAAAGATCCGTCTAATAAAAATAAAAAATATTTAAGAACAAAAATTAGAAGTCTTAAAAAACCACTCATGGAGAGCGGCATAAATTATGATCAAATTATTAAGTCTATTAACAATTTAGCCTCAAGCAAAGCTACCTTAGATAATTACTTTCAAAGGACACTTAGTGAAGTTGTAAAAAAGGAAAAAGATTTGGTAAAAATTAATCTTGAAAAATTTAACTTACAAAACTACGAGATTAAAATGATGATTATTAATGAGTCTATTAAGATTTTGAAAAAAAATTACTACAACCCAAGGTCAAAAAAGGTAAAAAATTTATTAGAAAATATTGGAGATAAAGAGTTCAAAAAAGCCACACTCGCAGGGTGTTTATTTTTTGTTAAAAAGAGGAATTTATGCTTAAAAAAAGAGTAAATTGTTCGCTTTTTCGCTAATTAGATATAATTTGTCTTATTTACAACTTAATTAATAATAAAATATACTTGTTTAATTAATTTTAATACTTATTTAAATACTATGAATTTAAAAAACTTGGTTATGTGGGTAATAATTATCTTACTATCAGTAGGATTATTCAACATGTTTCAAGATCCTAGCAAAATTAGTGCAGAGAAAAATTCTCTGCCATTTTCAAATTTTCTAAATGAAGTTGAAGCTGGTAGAGTTGTTGAAGTTAAAATTCAAGGTAACAATATTTCAGGAATTTTAGCTGACGGTAAATCTTTTACAACTTACTCTCCTAATTATCCTGAATTAGTTGATAAGCTTTCGTCTAGTGGTGTAAGTATTTTAGCAACACCCCAAGAAGATAAAATGCCATCACTTTTAGGTATTTTACTTTCCTGGTTCCCAATGCTCTTATTAATTGGTGTTTGGATATTTTTCATGCGGCAGATGCAAGGCGGTAAAGGTGGAGCAATGGGTTTTGGAAGATCTAAAGCAAAATTATTGAATGAAGCACAAGGTAAAGTTACTTTTAATGACGTAGCGGGCGTTGAAGAAGCCAAAGAAGAAGTTGAGGAAATTGTAGAATTTTTAAAAGATCCTAAAAAATTCAGCAGATTAGGAGGAAAAATTCCAAAAGGAGCTCTTTTGATTGGCCCTCCGGGAACTGGAAAAACTCTACTTGCAAAAGCAATTGCAGGCGAAGCTAACGTTCCTTTCTTTTCTATATCTGGGTCGGACTTCGTAGAAATGTTTGTTGGAGTAGGAGCTTCAAGAGTAAGGGATATGTTTGAACAAGGAAAAAAACACTCTCCTTGCATTATATTTATTGATGAGATTGATGCAGTAGGAAGAAGTAGAGGTGCAGGCCTTGGTGGCGGAAATGATGAAAGAGAACAAACATTAAATCAACTGCTTGTAGAGATGGATGGATTTGATACTAATGAAGGAATTATTTTAATCGCAGCTACTAATAGACCAGATGTTTTAGACCCTGCTTTGTTGAGACCTGGAAGATTCGATCGACAAGTTGTAGTTGGAAACCCTGACATAATCGGAAGAGAAGCAATACTTAAAGTTCATGTCAAAAAGATTAATACAGGTCCAGATGTAAAATTGAGAACTATAGCAAGAGGTACTCCAGGATTTTCAGGTGCTGACTTAGCAAATTTAATAAATGAGTCTGCGTTGTTAGCAGCAAGAAAAAATAAAAGAGTTGTAACAATGTCGGATATTGAGGAAGCCAAAGACAAAGTGATGATGGGAGCTGAAAGAAGATCAATGGTAATGTCTGAGGACGAGAAAAAATTGACAGCATACCATGAAGGTGGACATGCAATTGTTGCTCTTAATGAAAAAGCATCAGATCCAATTCATAAAGCCACAATCATTCCTAGAGGAAGAGCGTTAGGTATGGTGATGAGGTTACCTGAAAGAGATCAACTTTCAGTTACAAGAGAAAAAATGCATGCTGACATTGCAGTAGCCATGGGAGGAAGAATTGCTGAAGAAATTATATTTGGTCATGAAAAAGTAACTTCCGGCGCGTCATCAGATATTGAAATGGTTACAAAAATGGCAAAAAATATGGTAACTAAGTACGGTATGAGCACAGAGTTAGGCACAATAGCTTATGGAGAAAATGAGGAAGAAGTTTTTCTAGGAAGATCAGTAACGAAACAGCAAAATATGTCTGAAGAAACTGCAAAAAAAATTGATGCTGAAGTTAAAAAGATAGTCGATAAAGGATACGATAGAGCTAAAAAAGTACTTACGGATAAAATTGATGATCTACACAAAATTGCAAAAGCTTTATTAGTTTATGAAACTTTATCAGGAGATGAAATAAGGGACTTAATATTAAAAGATATCAAACCGACAAGGTCTTTCAAAGAGGAGGAAAGTGACGATGGCAAATCTTCCTCAGCATTAGGTTCGTTGGGGTTAAAACCAAAACCTGCAATTTAAAAAAAATATGATAAAATATTACACTAGAGCGTGTAATTTTTATTATGGAAATCAAGCAAAAAAATTAATTAAAAATAAAAAAGCTCTCCCTCTGTGCGGCAACAGTTTAATAGCATTTGATCGAGTTGAACTGTTATCAAGAAAAAACAAAATAATAAAAAGTAAACAGATCCTATTAAAAGATATAAGAAATTTGAATTTTTTAGAGAAAAAAGTAGTAAAAGAAAACATAAAAAATATTACATCTAAGAGGAGAAATTTTTTAAAGAACGTAGATTTTTCAAAACCATCAATAATGGGTATTTTAAATTTAACCCCAGATAGTTTTTCAGATGGAGGGAAATTTAACAACGATTCAAAATCATTTCGACACATTTCAAATATGATTTATTATGGAGCAAACATTATAGATGTTGGTGGTGAGTCCACAAGGCCTGGATCTAAAAGTATAAAACCTAAATTTGAATGGAAAAGAGTAAAATCTGTTATTAAAAATTTTAAAAGAAAATATAAAAATATATGTTTATCATTTGACACAAGAAAGTCAGATTTAATGGTTCAGGGTATTGAGAACGGGGTTGATTTGATTAATGATGTTTCGGGTTTTAGTTATGATAAAAAATCTTTGTCAAATATCAAAAATTATAATGTAGTAAAAGTCCTACATCATATGCAAGGCACACCTAACACTATGCAAATTAACCCAAAATACGAAAATGTCTTGTTAGATATTTACGATTTTTTTGAGAATAAGATAAATAAAAGTTTTAACGATAAAAAAATTATTTTGGATCCAGGCATAGGATTTGGTAAAACTTTGAAACATAATTTGACTTTAATTTCTAAAATTTCTTTGTTTCATAGTTTAGGATTACCAATTTTAATTGGAACTTCTAGGAAAAGGTTTATTAATCAAATTTCCGGAAAAAATGATAGCAAGGAAAGAATTGGAGGAACGTTAGCTTCTGTACTTTTTTTACTCTCTCAAGGGGTGCAAATTTTTAGAGTGCATGATGTTAAGGAAATTAAACAAGGGATTTTAGTATTCGAAAAGTTATTACTGAATTGATAAATTATGAAAAATAAATACTTTGGAACTGACGGTATTAGAGGCACAGTAAATAAAGGAAATATTACTGGAGAGAAATTTTTTAAGTTTGGATTAGCTTCAGGGACTTATTTTAAAAATCAAAAAAAATCTAAACAAGTAGCAATAATTGCTAAAGATACACGACTATCTGGTTACACTTTAGAACCCGCGTTGGTATCGGGATTAGTTTCAGGCGGTATGCATGTTTTTACCTTAGGCCCGCTTCCAACGAATGGACTTGCGATGTTAACAAAATCTATGAGCGCAAACATGGGTATTATGATCACCGCATCGCATAATCAATACTTTGATAACGGTTTAAAGTTGTTTGGACCAGATGGAATGAAATTGTCTGACAAAATCGAAAAAAAGATAGAAAAACTTATAGATACAAAAATTACAAAACAACTCACAAATCCAAATTTGCTTGGAAGAGTAAAAAGACTCGAAGACGGAAATGATAAATATATAAAAATTTTAAAAAATAATTTTCCTTCTAATTTTAACTTAAGGGGTATGAAAATCGTTTTAGATTGTGCTAACGGAGCATGTTACAAAGCGGCCCCAAAATTATTAAAAGAGTTAGGTGCTAGAGTATTTCCTATTGGGATTAAACCTAATGGATTTAATATAAATCTTAAGTGTGGCTCAACATTTCCATTAAACA